>Ga0123341_1006067_pt1 | contig 10875 bp, 14 predicted proteins | sample Turbeapinknodule_FD_89959 | JGI IMG/M metagenome (GOLD analysis project Ga0123341, IMG submission 89959) | Root nodule microbial communities of legume samples collected from Mexico - Turtle bean Mexico pink nodule | ecosystem: Host-associated > Plants > Roots > Nodule | place: Mexico: Nepantla...
AATTGCCACAATCAATTGCAATCAATGGGAGGTTAATTGCCACAATCAATTGCAATCAAAGGGAGGTTAATTACCATTAATTGTATTTATTATTGTTGTCTCCTAGAACCACTATATATAGTGACTTCTTTCAAGCAATGTAACACACAACAAACAGCAACACACACTTGTAGTGTTTAACCCATATAAAGAGAATTTGTTTTGGGGCTATTTATCATCACCCTGAGAGAAATTCATTGTACTCCCAGTACCATTATAGTGGAAGTTTTGGCTCTCTCGCCGGTGGTTTTTTTACCTCTATTTAAAGGGGTTTTTCACCTAAAAATTTCTGGTATCATTCTCATTTTTTTCCTTGTTACTTTAATTTCTCGTAATCGGTTAAAATTATCACGCTTTCGTACACGATATCCCTACAAATAAAGATCTTGATGCCTAATAGAAGAATAGAAATATAGACGAGGAACTTTTGGCATCTATTATTGTTACCATGAAGTCTATGAGAAATGAATAAGATGAATTTGATAGAAAAAAATCTAATACAACAAAGATGAAGAAAATAATGAAGAATCAATCTCATGCTTGAGAGATAATAATAAGAAGAATTACAAGAGAGAGAAAATAGAATAAATCAAATGTCTTGTAAATATTATAATTTGAATTTGAATGAGTTAATTTTCTTAGAAAATTTTGTTTTATTTCAAACTTTAAAATATTGTTTAGATAAAGAGAGATATATGAGGCTGCCATATAGATTTAGAAAGTTATTAGTGTAATTTTAAGATTAAAATAGTGTTAGTATTTGAATTGTCATTACATTTTTATTTTATATAGAGTCCATAAATAAGATACTGGTGAAGCTACTCCATATACATAGAAAATATAATTTGAAAGAATAATAGATTAAGAAAATAAACAATAGCCATTGTACAATGAATATTTTGGCTTGGAGTGAATCTTTGTACAATTAAAATCTCAGCACGATATATACAAACTTTCTGTTTATCCATAAACACAAATGGTAGTGACACATGCAATCAAAGCCTCAAAAGACAACAGAAAAATACTGAATTCACAAACTCAGAATAAGATCAAAACCACAAAGGGCAATATTCTTTATTAATAAATATTTATTTAGAGTTCTGATTCACTGTGTTCTTCTTGCCAAATCCATTTGTTCTAGTTCTACAAACATTAAATATCCATTTAGCCTGCACCAGTAAATCTAGGATTAACAATTTGATATCTTAGAACAGTGAAACATTCTGGGATACTATCATTTCTACTTGCTCTTCATAGCTTGGAGACAGGTTGAAATTTGCTTTGTGAAACAAGATCCTTACGCAATATCTTGCCAGCAGCTGACTTTGGAATAGTGTCAATGAAACTCACCCTTCTTACTTTCTTATATGGAGCCACCTGAAAATTCTCCATTTTATTTTATGTACATTAAAAAATACTTAAATGAGCAAAGAAAAATAAAAGTTACCTGGCCTGCAACAAATTGAATGATTTGGTCTTCTGAGAGTTGAGAACCAGCTGCTCTCACCACATATGCCATTGGTATCTGTCCAGTTTCTTCATCTTCCAACCTGCATCATGTCTTTGTTTCCATATGAGAAATTCACACAGATTATGAATAGTAAGAATGAAAAACGTGAGAGGGTAACACACGGTATAACTGCTGCATCAGCTATAAGAGGGTGACTCAGCAGCACAGACTCCAGTTCTGCAGGAGCTACCTGAGACAAGCAAGATGTTGTTACCTTGATAACTAAGCAATTTAGTGATATTGTAGTTGAAAACTGAAAACTGTTATGGGTTTGAATACCTGATACCCATTGTGCTTGATTAGCTCTTTTATCCGTTCAACTATGTAAACAAATCCATTATCATCAATGTAACCAAGATCACCAGTCCTCAACCAACCTTCTGAATCAATTGTTGCACTTGTTGCCTCCAAATTTCCAAGATATCCTTTCATAATAGTAGGACTTTTTAACCACAACTCTCCTTCTTTGCGAGGCGGCAAAGGCTTCCCCGTTTCAGTGTCTATAACTTTTGCAAAAAATGTTGGAATCAGCTTCCCACACGAATCTGGATGAGCTTTAGCATCTTTGTCTGAGGCAAAAAATGTTGATCCACCACTACTTTCTGTTAGTCCATAACCTTGCCTTAGTTCAATCCATGGAAACATCTTCCTGAACTTCTGTGCCACTTCCTTGCTCAAAGGTGCAGCACCTGTCCCCACCCTTCTTAGGCTGGACAAGTCACACCTAGCTTCCCTCGAATGCTTTACTAGCGCAAGGATCACTGGTGGCACAGCTGGTATGTTGTTAACCTTGTGCTTCTGGATTGCATCAAGCATATCTTGGAAATCAAACTTCCGCATCAAAACTGTTGTTATACCCACACATAACAATCCTAATCCAAAGAATACAAGTCCATAGATGTGAAACATTGGAATGAAGGCCAAGAAAATATCATCTTGGGATCCACTGACCTCAGCAGACCACAAAACTAATCTCGTTATGGAAATGAGATTTGCATGAGTTAAGACCACGCCTTTGCTTATTCCTGTGGTCCCTGAAGAGTAAAGTATAGCAGCAGTCTCTGACTGTGCCACAGGAACTTGCGGCAACTCTGTTGAATTATAACAGCCTTCTATTAACTCTTCAACTGATAACATGCTGCCATCAGAAGAACGAGAAGTAAGAATTGTAGGAACCCCAGTTCGGACCAATTTGTGTAGCTCGTCTGGTGCTGAGATGGCTAGTTTAGCACCTGAATCACTCACTTGTTTCGCAATTTCTGATGCAGTGTTGATGGGGTTGGCAGGGCTCAGAATTGCTCCAACTGATAACACAGCTAGGCATATGGCTGAGTACAAGGTTGAGTTTGGTGACAATAAAAATACCACATCACCTTTCCTAACCCCAAGTCCATGGAACAAAGCTGATGCAAGGGAGTAGGTAGACCTTCTTAGCTCACCATAGCTAACACTCAGATTAGTTTTTGCATCAATGAATGCAGTTTTTGCCTCAGCAAGATGTGCTTGTGGGAATTGTGACAGCACAAAATGGGCAGTGTTAAGGTCAGGCTTTGTTGGGATTTCATGCTTAGTGTCAAGCTTAACTAGAGAGTGATAGATTCCTATTCTTGAATTGTAGCCATTTCTGTTACCAAATGGAGGCTGAGATATATCATATTCTTCTTCGTTGGATGACAAGATTTCCTCTCCTGACATTTTCTGCAAATTTGAGTTGTCCTGTTAATGCTAAGGTGATGTTGTGAGGCTGAGTCAAAAGGTGTGGGAACCGTAACCAACATATATCAAAGGCTTTTCATCGTCGAGCACAAGGAAAAACATTGTTAACTGTGTCAGGTGTAGCAAAGACAAAAAATAAACAAAATTAGATTTTATTTTATGAATTTAATATTGCTGGCCTAGAGAGTGAAGGGAAAGATGACTAGTAATTGATATTAATTAAGCAGATAAACCATATAAACTTGAAGCTTTGTAGAAGACAGGAATAATTGAAAAATGAATATTCTTTCCTCAATAATCGGATATTTGAAAGGATTCACATGTTGTCTGCTTAATGCTTTTCTTGGTGGGGAGGGACCTAAACCCCAAGCCACTGAGTTTACCTTTTTCAGTTCTCTATGGATCAAATATACTGTATCAAAATAGTGAAAATCTCATGAAATAAAATGCGTTAAGTATAAGTCAACTTTTACGGATTTAAAATTTATATCTACTTATATATTATAAAATATAACACTTATAAAAGATAATACAGCACATATATTATAAAAGATGATACGACAGATTTCACAAATCCTTATAATTAATTTTAAATAATTCTAATATTATTTCAAAAGATAAATTTTTAATTTAATCTTACAAAACTTAATTGTAAAATGAGACAATGAAATCTCAAAAAGAACTTTTTGTTCGACCCCTCCCAAAAACATAGTATTTTTTTCCTTAACCCGTCTCGTAACTTTTTCGTGGTTAACGTTTATTATGATATGGGCTTGTGGAATGCATTTTTTTGTTGTTGAATCTCGAATGCTACTGAAGCAACTTGTAAGATATTTTATTGAAGAAAAACATTTTTCTGAGATGATCTTGATAAATCATATAATATTTTCTTTATTAGTCTTCTTCCTAACCTTTATATTTGAGAAGATAAAGATAAAAGTTAGTATGACAGATAACATAATAAAAAATATTAATTAAATGTTATATATATACCCATTCTATCATGTTTAAACTAGTGTGAAAATTTTTTTGGTGACTTTTGTATCAATAGGATCTGTACGACCGAGACGGTAAAGACCATTACGCTTAGGTAATACACTTATAAACATGACGTAACTCCCTAATCTGACCCAACTAGAAAAGATCCATAATAACCATATAAATAGGCACAAAATCCAAGAACCAGGTATGTCATACACCGTGCTCATGATATTGAGTGTCGAATACTGAATTCTTGAATTCTGACTTGAGCGTCGGAGTGCCTTTTGCAAGTACCATCCGACCCATAATAACCATATAAATAGGCACAAAATCCAAGAACCAAGTATGTCATACACAGTGCTCAGAATATCGAGTGTCGAATACTGAATTCTTGAATTCTGACTTGAGCGTCGGAGTGCCTTTTGCAAGTACCATCCGAGTCTGGACTTTATGGAGACCGAGAGATAGAGGAAAGTAAGGAGCTTGTTTGGAGAGGAGTAAGAGTGCAGACCGACCGACTGAGAAGGAGTAAAATCGTTCTCTTGGCCCCAAACCAGTTTGAGAACAATTAGCGCCCACCGTGGGACTGAGAGAATCAGCTTGGAAAAGAAAGTAGATGGTACAAACTTGAAGCATGGCTAGTGAAAGGATGACCGAAGCTGAACAGATGACATTATTGATGTTTCTGCAGAGAGGGAGGGCTGAGATGAAGAGAAGGAATGAGGAGATCACTAAGAAAAACGAGGATGAGATCTTGGCTCTCCGAAAGGAAAATGAAGAAATGAAGAAATGAAGAGGAAGTTCGTGGAGGAGGGACCGTCTGTAGGACCGACTAATCTTGTCGAGAGGTCCTTCACCATCCCCACTAGCCCCAAGACTGTGGAGGAGCCGAAAGACAAGGTCCACACCCAAGAGGTTGATCGCGAGTCCTATCTGAACAAGTCGGTTCCCACGATCGGCACCCTGGAATCAATCCGCCGACTCCATAATCGGAGTACCACTACCGGATAAGTGGAAAGGCTTCAATAAGGATCACTATAACGGTACAACCAACCCAGGCGAGCACACCACACACATGAGCTTATATACCTCAGACGACACGGTCTTATGCTGATTATTCCCCACATCGCTGAAAGGAGGAGCTTTGAGTTGGTTTACGAAGTTCTCTCTGAACTTTATCGACTATTTTCAAACGCTCGTGTCCAAGCTTGAGACACAATTCACCACCAGTCGACCGCACCATCTAACCATCGCCCTGGTCGGCATTCGCTAGGAGAAGGGGGAATCACTAAAAATGTTTGTAGACAAGTTTGGCAAGGTGGCCATGAGCATCTGGAACCTAAGCCCGGATGTAGCAATGCATCACATGCTGATAGCCCTGCGGCCGGGACCGTTTGCTAATAGCTTGTGCATGCAACCGGTTGCAAGCTTGGACGAGCTTAGGCGGAGAGCCGCCAAGTTTATGCAGCTGGAAGCGATGATAGAGTTCAAAAATTAGGCATGAGTGGAAGCCAGTGGAGACAAAGCGAAGGACAAGAAGGAATGCCAAAACTGACCAGCTATCGGTCGAGGGGATAAGCGTAGAGATAACCGAGTTGGATTATTCACAAAGTATACCCCCTTGAGCGCCGACAGGGGAAAAATCATAGATGAGGCTCTAAACGCCGAGTTAATTCTACCACAAAGGAAGGCTGCAAGCCTTGATAATGCCAATCGTACCCATAGGTGTCGGTATCATAGAAACAGTGGACATACCATGAGGAATGCCAAGCTTTGATGGATAAGATCGATGAACTTATCTAAGATGGACATCTCCGCCAATTTGTACAAGGGGGTCGTGGTGCAAAGCAGTCCCCACGGAGGGAGGAGCCAACGAGACGAAGGGACTACTCCCCATCGAGGGCACGAGAAGACGACCGTCGACCCAAGCATCGACCGAGGAAAAAGGACCCCCCCAAGAAGGGGTGACTAAGAGGTTAGCAACACAATTTTTAGAGGATTCACTACAAGGGGTAGCTCCAATAGCGCAAGAAAGAAACACCTGAGGGCAATGCATCAGGTGAACACCATCTCCTTCCGACCGAGAATGTCACCCATCACCTTCACTGACGAAGATTTCAAGGGTGTTGACTCTTCACAAGACGATCCCATGGTGATATTGGTCAACATCGACAAGTTCACCATCATGAAGACATTGGTGGATCAAGGGAGTTCGGTGGACATCCTCTATTGGAAGACGTTTAAGCATATGAGAATAGTTGAGGAAGAGATGAAGTAGTATGATTGATCACGTTGTCGGCTTCTCAGGTGAAAGAGTGAGCACCTGAGTGTATATCGAGTTTTATACCACCTTCGGCGAGGGGAAGGCGAGCATGATGATCAAGATTAGATATCTGGTAATCGATGCCAACACCTCCTCCAATATCCTTGTTGAGACGACCATCCATCAATAGATTGAGGGCGATTATCTCCACACCTCATCTGGAGATGAAGTTCCCGTCGGCATCGGGAGACATTCTCATAGTGCACGTAGACTAGAAACTCGTACGAGAATGTTATGCAGAAAGCCTTATGGTGAAGCCTACATGGCACGACGTCAACCGCAACCAATCCCCTAAGCGTAAACCCTCTCTAGGACGAGGGTCCCCTCAAAGAGAAGCTCAGTCAGCACGCAAAGAGCATACGATCTCTCTAGTCAATTTGGACCCTGAACGACCGAGCCGAGGCTCGAGTCTAAGGAAGAGCTACGTCGAGTTCCTCTTCTCAACGAGGAACACAACACCTGTGCAGGCACGACCGTAGCAGTGGTCGAGGCCGAGTTGGTGCATCAGGCGTTGAAGAAGAATGTTGATCTCTTCGCCAGGACGACATCCGATATGCTGGGGTAAAACCGATACACTGGAACAACCTACCAGCAGCTCATGGACAGATAGTTTTTAAAGGATTCATCAGTCGAAATGTAGAGGTCTATGTGGACGACATAGTGGTGAAGTCAGACTCATGCGACCAACATATCAAAGATCTGGAGGAGGTCTTCAAGGCGTTAAGAAGGACGAATATGAGGCTCAATATGGAGAAATGTGCATTTGGCAAGGAATTGAGGCCAACTCGGACAAATGTTGAGCGATAAACGAGATGCGAAGCCCTCAGAATGTGAAAGAGGTGTAGCAACTCATAAGGCGTCTCACTGCCCTTTCCAGATTTGTCCCTTCATTGGCCGAGCAGAACCGGGCGATGGCACAACTACTTCATAAAGCAGCCAAATTCAGTTGGGATGACAAGTGTGAAGAAATCTTCCAACAGCCAAAGGAGTTTCTGCCCTCCCCAATAGTGACCCAGAAGCCGAGACCCGACCAACCAATAATTGTCTATTTGTCGATCTTGGAGGAGGCAATCAGTGTAGTCTTAGTGCAAGAGGTCGAGAAGGAGGAGCGCCCAGTCTACTTCGTCAGTTGAATGCTCCACACGGCCAAGACGAGGTACCAAATGATAAGAAGGTTGTGTTTGTGCTCGTCCTAACAGCCAGGTGGATGAGATATTACTTCCAAAACCACACAATCACTGTAAAAACCGACTACGCTATCTCAGCCAAACTAACATCCCAACAGGATCTCTTAGCCGGATGGACAGTGTATGCTGATGGGTCGTCCAACAAGGCGGCATGTGGAGCTGGAGTTGTCCTCGAAGGATCAGGTGACCTTCTTTTGGAGCAGGCACTCAAGCTCAGATTCAAGGACACTAATAACCAAGTCGAGTACGAAGCCATTCTGGTTGGCTTACACTTAGCATATGACATGGTAGCTCATGAAGTAACATGCAAAAGTGACTCCCAATTAGTAGTCGGTCAGATAAAATGAGAGTTCAAAGTGAAGGAGTCTCTGCTGCAGAGATACTATCACATAGTCTCCAACCTCATCACTCGGCTCCAGAAAGTAACGGTGGAGTACATTCGTTGAGAGGATAACACGAGGGTCGATGCATTATCTCGGCTTGCAACAACCAGAAAGAAGAGCCACCACAAGTATGTGGTGAAAATTTATCTTAAAAATCCCAACATGGGAGAGGTCGAATGTCTGGTCGTAACCGAGGCTGACACTTGGATGACTCCAATCATTCGGTATCTGGAGCTCGGCACATGCAAACCAGAAGAAGAAAGGGTGATGAGACAACAATGCGCAAGGTATACCATGATCGGCCAGAACCTCTATTGAAGAAGCGACTCGGCACGACGAAAGGGCGGAAGACTGAGGAGCTAGTTGAAATCTTATGGGCGTACCGTTGCACGCCCCAAGCATCAACACGGGAGACGCCCTACAACCTAACCTACGGCATCGAGGCCATGATATCGGTCGAGTTGGGCGAGTCTTCCCTCAGAAGGCAACTCTTCGACTTATCTCTAAATCAGGAGAGCCTGTTGGTCGGACTCGACCTATTAAACGAGCTCCGAGATAAGACCAAAGTCCGCGAAGCTACATGCAAAATCCGAATGGCCAGGTGATACAATACTAAAGTCCGACCGAGAAGTTTCCAGAAGGGAAACCTTGTTTGGAGAATGCGAAGTGAAGCTAGGAACACAAAGGGTAAGTTCTCCTCCAACTGGAAAGGCCCCTTCCGGATCTGAGACATCGCAGGTGTAGGGGCATATTACCTAGAATGACTTTCTGGAAAAGTTGTACCAAGAACGTGGAAAGTCACGCACCTCAAGTTTTATTACCGTTAAAAGCAGTAATAAAAGTTACGTACTCTTTCCTTGCCCGACTGTTTTTTCCCTAAGGAGGGTTATCAGTCGGGAAGGTTTTAATGAGCCATTTTCTTTTCAAACATGTGTATTTAAACATACAATTTAAATTTAAGAATTTGTAAGCGCTTTGTTCGGTCAAGGACGTAGCCCTAACCGGCATACCCTGGCGATACCTCAAAGACAGTTCGATCAATGACGTAGCCTTAACAGCATACCCTGTCGATACCTTAAGGATAACAATTCCGTCAAGGAAGTAGCCTTAATCGGCATACCCTGCCGATACCTTAAGGACAACAATTCGGTCAAGGAAGTGGACCTAACGGACATACCCTACCAATAACTTAGAGACTCAATTCGGTCAAGGATGTAACCTTAATTGGTATACCCTGCCAACACCTAAAGGACCCGCTTCGGTCAAGAAAGTAGCCTTAACCAGCATACCATGCCGATACCTTAAGGATGACAATTGGATCAAGGAAGTAGCTTTAACCAGCATACCTTGTTGATACCTTAAGGACAACAATTCGGTCAAGGAAGTAGCCCTAACAGGAATACCCTACCGACAACTTAGAGACTCAATTCACCCAAGGAAGTAGCCTCAACCGACATACCATGCTGACACCTCAAATGCTTGGCTTGGTTAAGGACGTAACACTAACAGGTATACCCTGTCGATAATAAACATTTGGTTCAAACTTAAACAAAATTATCGGTCATATCAACTACATCAAAGCCCTAAACTTAAACAAAATTACTCTCGCCTACAACTATGTCGATCGATTATCCGATAAAAAGTTTGACTTTGTAACTTGTGCATTATGAAGAATAAATATAAAGAAAAGATGATTGATTCATTGATAGATTAAAAAAGGTGGAAGCCACACTCCGACCTCAGAGGAAGAAAAAAGGACGGCCACATCTTGGCCCCAAGGGAAAAAAGAAAGAAAACTAAAACCTAAAGGTCTTCGTCTGCATCTTCAGGAGTAGTCCTCGACGTCGACACCCAGAGCTTGTCCAACTCAGAGAGGTCACCAGTTGACCCTTGTATACGTCCTTCTCGACGTCGAAGTCACCCTCGGTCAAGGAACCTCCATACAGAAGGTGGGCTTACCAGACGACCTGTTTGAAGGTCTCGCCCAGCATGATGACAATCTGCTTGTCCTGAGTGAAGAGCTCATCCTCCAAGGAAGCCTTGTTGGCTTGGAAAGTCAAGTTGTCCAACTTGAACTCCTCCATGGCCTTTTATAGCTCGGCCATCTTCCTCTTCTCAGCCTCCCGCAAGGCCACCAACTCGACATACCGAGTATTTCTTAACTCGAGCTCGACTTCAGCCCGTACCACCCTCGACTCATTAGTCAACACTTGATCCAATGTCGACTTCAGATAGGAGGTAGCCTCAGAGAACTCGTGCTCGACCCGATATATCTCTTCAGTCTTGCGATTGTGGGAGTCGATAGCCAACCGTGCCATGACAACTCCTCGGCAGTGTACTCTATTGATGCGTAGAGGATGTCTTCTTCTGAAACCGAGGAGAGTGAATTCTCCTCGTTCGGTGTTAAACCAATCCTAACACCCTAGAAAACTTGGAATCTGCACCAAGTAAAGCTAGGGTGCAGCAGCAGGGACCCTGACTGGTGAGTGGGTGATGGAGATCAAGATCAAGAGAACATAGAGGCCAATCAACAAGATCAAGAGGAGGTGGAGGCACAAATAGAAGACGCCCATGGAGGTCAAAGTCCAACTCAAAGGCTTACAAGAAGCATGCTTAAAGCTTTAGGAACTAGAGGACATTTATTTTCTCTTTTTGTAATTTCTTTAGTTGAAGGTGCTTAGAGGGAAACTTTAGAAACCTCTATTGTTATAGCATCTTTTAGGCTTTAGTTAGGAG
>Ga0123341_1006068_pt1 | contig 10874 bp, 7 predicted proteins | sample Turbeapinknodule_FD_89959 | JGI IMG/M metagenome (GOLD analysis project Ga0123341, IMG submission 89959) | Root nodule microbial communities of legume samples collected from Mexico - Turtle bean Mexico pink nodule | ecosystem: Host-associated > Plants > Roots > Nodule | place: Mexico: Nepantla...
AAAAAATTCTTTTCCACTCTGGTTCAACTTTTTTGGAGTTTAAAGTTTGTATCAATCGCCAAAACACAAACACAACCAAAGTTTAGTTAGATCATCCTCGTTCATTGAAATTATTTTCAATTTTTTTAAAGTTTATATACTGTTATTATAAAACTAAAATTTCAATCACAAATAATTATCCAGTATACTCTTTTGCAGTCATCCACAGTTGTCACAAAATTTAAGTTATTTTTTCATCATACAAAAGTAAATTTAAGTAATCAAAATTAAAAAGGTCATGAATAATAAAGAAAAAAAAGTTTTTTCCATTAGTTTTACTTTATTAATATTCTATTACAGATTATGTGTATAAACCGATTATTGACATATAAATCATTTATAACGATTTGACCTGTAGTTTTTTCTCAGTCTCTCCATCCCTCTCTAACCATTGAGCTATAACCCTCCATCTGTTCCAAATTCAATATATTGAGACTGAGATTACAAAACTATATATGGCAATGGCAATGCAAATACAAGGAGTTTTTTTTCAGGTAGAAAAATAACAAGAAAATAAATACTAACACCATAGTCTATTTTGATTTAATGATTTTATTTATGGTGCCATAATTTTATACAAAAACAAACTATTATACTTTTTACGTGCCAGAAAAAAAAATATTTTCTCTGGAGCTGGATTTTATTGAATAATTGGCAGTTTCACTAGTAAATCCAAGTTATGCCCCAGATCCAGCAAGTCTCCTCTTTGAGGCATTTGATACTGCCAATTGACCAAGTTTATCAGTGTTACTTGATATAGTCCTTTGATTGATTGGTGTATAATTCCTTAACCACTCCCCAACATAAACCTGGAACATAACAGATAATTCAAAATCAGTCATAATAATAGTAGCTTAAAAAACCAAAACCTGTAAAATGGTGACATTTGCATCTACCAAAAAATCCACAGCAAAATACTGTGATATTTGTTTGACTGCCAAATGGAATGCCTGCCATGAGAAAATGTTGCAGAAAACTAACTACCATTTATCCAAAAGTAACCCTGCTTGAGTCATTTCCACCACCACATCAAGCCTAATATAATACCATTATGCCAATGTGATGGTTTACTATATCCATCTGATGTATTTACAAATACTTTCCATTACTAAAGAAAGATATAATCCAGCCTCAATGTGATACAACTAGGTAACCCTTTTCAAGGATACTGAATGGTACATGACAACACATTCATACAAGCATATCAGCATTCACAAAATTGTATATGCCAGTAAGCAAAAACATAATATAACCAGATAAATGATTTAAAGAAAGGAAATAACCTGCTGAGGTCTCATGATCTTTGTATCAGGATCATCCAAGGACTCTCGCCAATGTGCCAAGTACCCAGCCATTCGAGGGATGGCAAATAAAATAGTGAAAAACTCAGGTTGAAACCCCATGGCCCTGATGGCACAAAAAAATCAGCTCAATCCTAGTGAAATGATCTGGGAGGAATAACATATGTTATCCTCTGTGGTTTACACAAAAAATAGATGTGATAATAGGTTACCTATAAATTAATCCAGAGTAGAAGTCAACATTTGGATATAACTTCCTCTTGATGAAATACTCATCGGACAGTGCAATCTTCTCCAAGGCCACTGCAATCTGCACAATCAAATCATTTTAGATGAAACTTTCAAATTCAAACTAAATTTATTGAAATAATTGACATTCATTAAGCATAAGAACTTTTCCAGTAATAATTTCAAAGAACTTGACTGAATTATCATAGAATTAAATTCAAATACTTGTACACATATATACACAAAACAGTTTGCAATATGTTTTTAGAAATGTCTCGAAATAATACAAAAAAAAATCACAATATAAATATTTTGATGTTGTATTCACAGTCCAATCATAGGCCTTATGAACAGCATACACAGTTTAAGGAATATACAACAGATACACAACAACACAAACAGATAACAGAAAATGGATAAACACCTCTATAAGAGGATCCCGGCCAACAATGGAAAACACTTCCTCTGTCAGTTTTCTTAAGACCTTTGCTCTTGGATCATAATTTTTGTACACACGATGTCCAAAACCACTGAGCTTTCGTTTCCTGGAGAAAGAAAACAATATCAAATAAAACTATAATTTCCCCACTTGCATTGAAGAGACCCAAAAAATAGGAGTCTCAAAAGAGCAAGTCATTATTACACCATCACCATTCTTAACAAATAGGGTAAACACAAAGATACGAGAAAGAAAAAAGTAATAGCCACCTGGCTTTAACACCCTCAATGAACGCTGGAATGTTCTCAACAGTTCCAATTTCACTCAACATTTTGAGGACAGCCTGGATAACAAAAAAGTTACATTAGCATAGTCTAACGAGTATAATCAAAGGTTGCATTTCTACTTTACTTTCTTTCCGTATTTAAGTAAGCAACAGATAAATAATCACGAGAACATCCTAAGCCATGAATATGTCACCTGTGGTTTCAACTTAATACAAAGGTTAGATAGAATTCTACTCTATTTGCTTTCCGTATTTACATTACCTCATTGGCTCCACCATGAAGAGGTCCATATAGAGCTCCAATAGCCCCAGCAACAGCAGTATATACATCAACGCCACTGCAAGGTGAAAATAAGGCAATATGAATTAGAATAGGTTACTTTATTTTACTTAGAAAATTGCTACTTGGACCAAATTATGTCAATAGTGACTATTTAGAAGCAGACTAAATTTGATTCGCAGAACTCTCATGCTTAAGTAGTAAGATTCTACCTTGATGAGAGGTGTCGCACAGCAGATGTAGAACAATTCATTTCATGTTCTGCATGCAGGATGAAGATAATATCTAGTGCTCGAGTTAGCCGAGGATTAGGTTTATATGATCGATTGCCACTGAAAACATTAATAATGGAGACATTATTTTATTTGTGCTGATATATAGTCTGACAAAAACAAAATTCACCTAATATGTGGTTACAATTCTACCATCAATGATTAAATCATACTAATTAGTATTTTTTGGTGAGTAAATATTGTTACTTTTGATTGATAAGATTTATATTTTTTACATATCTAAGGAAAAGAAAAAAGAAAATCATCATGAAACTCAGAGGAAAAAATAACTTCACACAAGAAACAACTTCAGGTTGATCCAAATATCAATCAGACTTTACACAGTAGGACATACAAAGAATCTAGCATGTATAGGAAATTCTCTGTGTAAGAAAGTTTGTTGGATGGAAGCACAGGTGGTCTTCCTGCCAATCTAAGATTAATCGCAGCAGCAATTGTCGTTATCTGCAGTCAAAGTGTAAAAATGATGAGGCAACAAAGCTCTTGGACAGCTTGCAAATAAGAATTGAATTGAATTAATATTTCACAAAAATTCAGAAAATAACCAATAAGCATGAAAAGCATTCAGAATAATTGAATCACTTATTACATATATCATGGAAAAATAATTAAGAAGAATAAAGACAACTCAATAAGTAAACCTTTCCAACAATCCGTGCTATTTGCTTGTCTCTCACTTCCTTTGAGTTGTAGATATCAAGACCCTACATTAAAATATATAAAGTGTTAAAAGAAATAATCAAAGCTGAATCAAATATAAGAAGGCGGTAACTTGAACCCTAATAAATAACAGAGTACTGCTCTGCAGACATGTATATTGAACTAAGGCATAGGAAAACATGATATCCCGTGAGAATCGCTATCAAAATAATGAAACATCATCCCCTCTAAAAGAGACGCATGCAGGAATGAAAAAACTAAAGAAACAGAGAGAGATATTGAATCTCTTTTCCATTATTTCAATTATGATTACGTTGTGATTACACAAGAGTATTATGAGTCACTAACAGATACCTACTGACGGCTGGTATAACTAAGTAATAGGCTATGCTAACTAACTAATAGTTACTGACAGCTGTTATAACAAAACTAACAACTGTCATAACTAAATAGGGAATCTGATATACTAATACACTTCAAAGGTAGAATCAACAAAACATAAGCCCTGGTGTGTCAATTTTTTCAATATGGCAACTGAACATTATCTGACGGTGACAGCAGTAATTGATTAAAAAATAAATAATTGTTTTCAATGGACCAACTAAGCATTATTTGACATACTGTAGAAATTGACTGGAAAAGAATCACTTATTTTACCTTTTCTTTAAGTATATCAAAGCTAAGGTAAATTATGATTCAAACTTGGAAAGTAAGATGCAGTTCTTTGGATTACTTGTCTCATTAAATAAGTGCAATCATCTTAGGCAATAGCTACCAACTAAGACCATCAGTGTTAGCAACATAAAGCAAAATAACATTAATTTATAAACCGCTATGAGAGTTCTGAGTTTTTGTTAGAAACTAAAATTTCAGTGATTCATTTTTGTAGACATCAAAAATCTTCAGGGGCTCCAATAATGTTTAGAATCAGTTAGAATATCTAGAGGGATATATCATAGTATCATCATTATATTATTTAGAATAGTTTTGAATATCTTGGATAATTTCTAGGGAATAGCTTCCATATTTCCTTACATTTTACAATTTGTTTCCTAATTTCATTATTAGGATTAGGAGTCATGTCATTTGTTTTTTACCATATCCAACGGATCATGTCATGTCATTACATACATACATGAGAATATTATCCAGAATCTCTATTCTCTCTCTTCCTCCTTACCTACCTAAATCCCTTTAATCTCGACAGAAGCAGAGTTCATTGCTGTACATAATACTCAAAAAGTCAAAATGAAACAGCTAAAATATTTGTAATGTACAGAAATTTTAAAAAATAGGACAAGTTCTACAAATAATTTCCATTACAAAAGTAGGTTTGCAAAGTTCCATATTATATATAATTTATGCATCAATGCTAAGCAGATCAAAAGTTCAGTAACTTGAACTTGGCCAAAGTTTGTGTTACTTACTTTGAGAGCAGGGTTTGCATCAGGATGATAAATAGACAAAGCGCTCATGGCATTAACAAGCATACCCATCGGATGTGCATCATGAGGCATTGCTTGTATTATATCCTACAAAAGAAATGTATACTGCTGCTGTTAGCTTGATACACTTGTAGTTCTAAAAATAAATTAACAACCTGATTCCTCTCCTTTGAATGATCATACGACAAAAGAACTATGTAGAGTGATTGAACAAGAAATTCCCAGGCTTAAACCTTAGAACACAAACCAGTCTGGTAAAAGAGGAATATTTGTAACATAAAAAGTGAACAATAATAATACTGATAAATGAACCAGCCCTAACATTTTTCCTCCCATTAAGTGGTATAACAAAAATGCTTAGTATGATTCTCAATTTTCTCCTTAAAAGCTTTGGTAGCTTGCATCTTCGAGAGTAAAGAAATAGAGATATACAATACTAAAGTGTGAGTTAATACTTCATGATGTATGAACTATATGAAGAGTATCTGTATGTGCATGAACTTACTGCTTAATGTACTCTGATTGATTAATATAGCTTTGAATCACTTGTTCATTCTAAATTCTAACCAATAGATAAAAATGAAAAGAGCTACCACAGTTTTTTGACAATGTAAAATACAATTGGCATATTAAATTTTAAGTAATAATACAAAAGATGTTATTTGCTTACAAATCTAAAAGTGGTTACTGACTGAAAAAAAGAAGGTTGCCAGATAAGAATCTGGGTCCTTAAACCAATAGTAAGTTATTTGATAGCAGAAAAGCTCACCAAAACTCCTTGTGGTACAGCTGAATGTTGAGATATGTTGAACTCCCATGCTGCTAACTGACTTTCAGAAGGCAAATTTCCATACACTAAAATGACAAAGATAGAGTTAACAAACACTAAAAACATATACGTAGTGCATAAATTGAAGCCTGGATTTATTAATAAGGACCCTACATCTATGCATCTTAGGTGATATAAAATTAAAATCTCAGCTAATCATCAGTGAAAAGAAAAACCCACTAACTTATCATAAACAATGGACACAAAAGTCCCATGCACGTGCAAGAAAGCTACTGAACAATACTCACATGTGAGATATGACACTTCCATAAAGGTGCTTTTCTCCGCCAATTCCTCAATCGGATATCCTCTATATCTAAGGATTCCCGCATCACCATCAATGTAAGAAATCCTTGAGATGACTGGAGCGGTGTTCAAGTAACCAGGATCATAAAGCTTGAGTCCCTTGTCATTTTTCCCAGTTGATATCTACAGATCAAAAAGTAAAAAAACCCTATAATCAAATACTGAGAAATAACATATATAAACATCATTACAACTAATTACAAACCACCATTTCTACGATTTCTTTCAGTGTCACTAAAATCTGAATAAAATACTTACAAACAAAAAATACCTTGCCTTCAGAGTTGTTTGGAAAGTGAAAACTTTTTCATTTTTAATTTTTACTTTTAATCATAAAATGTCACCTTGTTTCCATTTTATTTCCTATTTTCAAAAGCATGCATAAGAAACAGTGAAAAACTTCATTTCCTTTTCTGGTTTTACTGTTTTCTATACAAACTTTTAAAAATAGGAAATAATGTCAAATAACAAAAAGAAAACATTTGGAGTTTGGTCGCTTCGCATGTTCTCAATTACAAAAGAGAAAGACCCTAATGCCAAATGAGTGCATCCCAATTTGATCCTTGAAATTAAAGCAGTCAGGTAATTAATCCCTGAAATTATGAAAAAGGCAAAATAACCTCTGAAATTATCAATCAATTTAATCCATCCATTAGTTGGTGTCATGTAAAATTGTCATAAAAACTGAGTTGGCACATTAAATGTTTCCATGACATCCAAAAGTGCACGCCACGTAAGAGGGACCAAATTGACTGAAAATTTGATAAACCATTTTGATGGAATTGACCCCTTCTCTCTTCAGGACCAGCACAAGACTAGGGCCACTAACACTCAAACCATAGGCTCACCAATAAAAAAATATTTTTGCCAACAATTTCTCAAAGCAAAAGGGGTCAAACATGTTGACAAAGTGACCCAACATACAGCTCTCTCACTTAAAGTGCAAAAATCTCTTCCAAAGTTTGCATTAGGTCCCACTCCCTGTTGGCCGGCCTTGCCTCTCTTTGTCTTCTCTATTTAATAACTATTTTTTTCACCTTGTCTCCACTATTCATACCATTTTTGTCTTCCTTGAAAATGAGAGCTCGGGAAAAACATTTCTACAAAATTACCAATTCTGAGGGCATATATATAGGGAATAAAAAAACATTCACAGTGGTATGCAGTTGAGTGCTAGGATTAATCCACCTTACAAGCAAGAAGAATTAAAATAAGGAGCAAGCAGTTACTTCCTTGTCAACAAAACCTAAAGTTTTGATCAACTATGCCATGTTTACTCGAAAAAACATAAACCCCAATCCAAAATTTCACTCCGGAACCCCAAAGCAGGGAGCAGGTTGAAATTGGCCACAGCTTATGTTCTGGGGCTTTATGTTCTAGGCAGTGTTTAGGAACGGAAAGAATTAGGAAGAGATAATAGGAAAGGTAGTGAGAGATTTGGGAAAGCACATGAAGTTTATTGAAATGAAAAGATAGAACTTCAAGAGTTCCCCAGAGTTAACAAACAGGACAGAGAAAGAGACTTTCTACCAATTACAATTTACAATCAAGGAATCCAAAACTAACTCTTACAAACAACTCACTTAGGTATTTGTACAACACATCCTTATAATTCCACACATGACTACTAACTAACTGATGTAACTCATTCTTCTTTCTTCTAACATAAACCTACCATGTCTTAGGAATCTTAGCCACATCTAAGACGTGTCTTCTTCTATGGGCCTAACACAGTGAAGTCAAGCAATTCCATCAAAGATTCCAGTTCACCCAATGTATAACTGATTGCTTGCTCATGTTTTGCTGCTTCTTGTTTACAGATAAGGTAAGTGTTATAATTACAGAAATAAGAATCATATATTTATAACTACAGATATAGGATCGTATTTTTATAATCAGAAATATCAAGATCATATTTGCATTATTAGAGGATATTAAATCTCATATTTATTCCATTTATTTCTTTTTTTCAATAGAAATAAACTACCAGTGTTGTCATAAAAATACGTGGTATCAAAAATATAGCTTATTCTCATTTTCCACTAAGTACAGAAATGTCCTAGAAACACTTCTTCTGAGCTGAAATTGATAATGGTGTGAGCTGCGAAACGGAACTGAAAAAAAGTGGTACTTAAATTAAATGGATAAGACAAGAGGGATGCTCAATGTCGATAAAAAATTATTTATCCAATTTCAGTTAAATTTATCCCTACTAAGTGGCAGGTGTGCTTAGTTGAATGCCATATAGGAATTTGACATGCCAAATCCGACCGACCCCAAAACCAAATTGGTGATTCACTCATTCCAAACAATTCAAGAGACACAAAAATCAAGTAGTTCGTCCTTGAAATTGTTAGGTGTTGTTACCTCGGTCTCTGAAACTAAGGAAACTCAAAAAAATCCTTGGAAGTTTGAACTTTGATATGTCAATCAAGGTTGTCCAACTGTTACAAGCATAGTTTATAACTTAAAGTGTTAATATAAACTACAGTTCACAAACCAAAATGATAGTAATTAGTTAAATTTGGAGACTTGGATAGAACGGCTTGTATTTTTAGGATTAGTTTGGAATTTTCATAGTTTTAGAACCTATATGACAAGCTTAACACTTTCAAAAGACCAAAAAGTTCATTTACCCCCCAATCACAAAGGATTAAAATTGAGCATAACCCAATTCAACAAATTAAAACACCCATTTTCAAGGGTCAAGATAACAAACGAAAACATATCGACAGAACACAACTTTATCCTAAGAAGCACATCAACATCAAAACATACCACAAATCCAAAAAGAGGAACCAACCCCAACCCCAACTCCAAAACGATTCAAAGCAGACGAAAGGATCAAAATTGACAAAACCCCACTTCACAAAATCAGAAAAGAAGGATGAATCGGCATCAGCGGTACCTTCTTGAAGTCAGAGGCTCTAACGGTGCCTTCTGGGGAAACCTCGATCTGGTACTTTTTTCCGGTCCTCTCATCGACGACAGTGAGGGTACCCTTGAGGTTCGCCGAAGGAGAAGCTCCGGATGCCGCGGAGAGGTGGAGGGGGCGGATCGCGGCGGCGTCGGCGTCGGTGGAGGGAAGTAAGTGAGCAGCGAGGGTGGCTAAACGATTGCGTGCAGTGTGTTCGGAAGCTGTTGGCATGGTTGCGTGTTGATGGTTCTTTGTTGATTGGAGAATTTGAATGATTGAAGAAAGTGAAGAGATTGAATATGCGAATGGATTTGATGATCGGAGTTGAATAGGAGATTTGAAGGAAGAGAGAAATTGATGCACGTATGCGTTCCAGAGTTCAATATGCAAACAATCCACACATGTTTCTCATTTCTGTTTTATTTTTCATATTTTTTTCGATTATTTATTTATTCAATTAGTTTAATTTTTGTTTTTAATTAATATAAACTCTCACTTTTATGGATACAACCATGATCTTTTAAAAATTCAATTAGTTCCTTTAAAATTTCTAAATTAATACTTTCAATATTCATTAACAATTTTATTGATAATTATATACATTTTTCAAATTGAGATATAAATCATTTATTAATAATATAACTAAATTAAATTAAATAAATAAACTAAAATTAAAGCAATTAAACTTTTACTAAAATATAATTGATTAATTTTTGTAATATTCCTTTCAGAATTATATTTTTTTTAAATCCAAACTCGATGTCTTATTCTAAAATAGAAAAAAAAAAGTTAAAAGTAAACAAAATAATATAAATATTTTTTATCAAGAAAATACATATATACAATAATATGGGTGAAAAGATAATTTTTTTCTTTCTAAAAGCTACTTTCTCATTCATCTCTCCAAAAATAAAATTATTAAAAATAATTTTCTCATTTTTTTCACTCTTACCTTCAATTTTTATGATTAGGGGATTTTCTCTTTGAATCAGAGTCACTAAATTAGTTTTTTCCATCCTTCTAAACAAAATATTTAACTGTAAATGGTTCATCTTTATCGTCTTGGTCTAATTTTTCGTCACTAATATCAGTCTTTAAAAGTATTTTCCCTATTTTTCACCCTCCCAGTTTTAATAATAAAATCAATCAACTAAAACTAAATAAAAAATTATTATAAAAACCAAAAATTAGAGCTCCTAGATTTTATAAGTACTGAAAATATATTTATTCTTTTCATTAATTACACTACTCTTTTCTATCAGAAAAATAAAATTTGAATTCAAATGTTTTTTAAGAAAAATAAAATAATATCATTTAATTAATTATAATTACCACTTCCATTTATGAGTGATGCTAAAATATTAATCATAATGAGTGATTCTTTTTTTCTTAAATGTTATTTTTAATTTTTTTTGGTAAAAATATTATAATAAATTACATGTTTATTCATTCTTTTTATTGTAACAAGTAGAAAGAATGAAGTATGTGAAGTCAATAATAGAATTACAAATGTTTAGTTTCTACTATTTTTCTCTAGGATAATTGTTGATAAAACTTAGTTTAAATTACTTTAATTTAATTTAAATGTTGATTTTGTTATATTTTATAATACTCGTAAAGATATGTTGGTATTTCTTATGTGACACGTACACATAGTTAGTAAAACTTTTCTGATGATTGATGTAATAATGATTTTGCTCATGTATTGAATTGCATTATAAAATTTTAATGTTAAGAGAAATACTTAACCTTGATTCCTTTTGCATAATATTTCAACTATTTTGTCTAAATTTAAATTTATAAATCACATTATATATTAGTAGAAGAAATAGTTATTGTTGTGATTATGTA
>Ga0123341_1006069_pt1 | contig 10874 bp, 8 predicted proteins | sample Turbeapinknodule_FD_89959 | JGI IMG/M metagenome (GOLD analysis project Ga0123341, IMG submission 89959) | Root nodule microbial communities of legume samples collected from Mexico - Turtle bean Mexico pink nodule | ecosystem: Host-associated > Plants > Roots > Nodule | place: Mexico: Nepantla...
TAATAGGAAGAACTTCAAGTGTTGTGGTCCTTGACCATTCCTCCTATTGATGGCATCTCCTTTTGCTTGTTGAGATGACCCTTTAAGGTTGGCATTCATGGTCATCTTTTTATGGATTTGGGTTGTATCATCACACCACTTGGAATGATGAAGAATTCTAAGATGAGTGGTGAGGAGTCGCCACTAGAAGTATGCTCTACTCAAGATAAGACAAAAAAAATATGATAACACTCACAAATCGCTCAAGCAAAGTTTTCTTACTATTCAAATTCAATATGAAAATATAAGAGGCAACACACTCTATTTATAGGAGAGAGTGCCTTGGAAAACAAGAGAGAGACGGATAGGGGGCGGCAATTCCAAAGCTTCTAGAAGCTAGGTTAAGCATAGGAATGTCGCACCATGTAGGAAAATTTCTAAAAGGTAGGTTAAAACAAAACCCTAGGGCGACACATGGAGGGGAAAATGAGCTTGACACAAGCCCAAATTATACTAAGTACACCCTAATCCTCTGAGGAATAATAGGCTTTGAAGCACTAGCTATGTTCTGATCCTGACCTAACCCTAGGTCTTATGTCATGCTCCTAGTCATCTTTCTGGGAGGTTGGCTAGCTTAGTGGTTGCTCTATCTCCCAGGGTTTCATCAACTGCACTCCTTTATGTTCAAGTTAATCATTTCAGTCGCTGCACCCCTTTATGTCCAAGTTAACCACACATTTTTCTCCAATGATAGAGATATGCCTGATCTCGAATAAGTGATTTGCAGAAGAACTATGATCATCAAATTGGTTAGACATATCTAGCAACTAACACAATAACGTTTTAAAATACTGTATGAATGTTTTGATTTAACCTTGGTTTCCAATATCGAGTTTAATGTGCTTCCTTTTGTAATTTGCTTAAAATATTTGGACATATTGACCCTTCAAATGAGGCAATGTTCAATATGTTCTTTGCCTATCTCTGCATTATATAAGTCTCAATATCTTCTAGTATGGTGATGAATGGTTTTGCTCGTGTAGCTACAAGCACACTATTAAAACACTTCACAAATGTTATTGACAAGTGTGTCAAATTTTGGAATGAATGTAGATCTTGATCTGAACCAGAACATAGTAAAAAAGGAAAACAAACATTAGTTAAATACTTGGAAAATAGAGATGAGTACAATTATGTGGGTTATGAGTGCTTGTCTAGGAGGTAGTGCGATCAGATGTTTGAAAGCCTCATCATTGACTTCCTTTATAGCCTTTATCTTCCTCTCCCATGTTCGAGGATATGTGTTGTTGGCTGCCATCCGCATTAAACTTTTTAATTTTTTACTTTGGGAATTTTTTTTCTGAAATTCGAGTATAAATGTCGAACACAGAAGCGTTGGACTGCTCCAGGTATCAGATCATGAATGTCAGGCAACAAACTCTGTCAAAAGTCATATATAGAATAATTAAATGAAAAATATACACAAACAAAATCAACAATGGACAACAAGGAATATATCTTTTGTTGGTTAGACATGAAAGTGATGGTTGCACATACTTTTATACCCCCAATATCTTTAATTAAAAGTTGCAAAAACCAGCTCCAAGAATCCTTGCATTCAACGTGAACCACAACATATGCTAGTGGTAGCATCTGATCATTTGGGTCCCTCCCAACTACTGTCAACAGTTTACCACCATAAAACCCTTTCAAGAAGCACCCATCCAAAGCAGGCCTACAAGATATAAAGTTATCCTTGCAGGCCTTTAAGCAAACATAAAATTTGTTAAACACTTTGATCCCATTAATGTCTTCAACTTTTACTTTGATTGTGGAACCCGGATTTGAGCGCAACGACTCATGTGCATGGTCATAAATTCGTTTGTACTACTCCTGGTATGAACTATGGACATTCTTCAATGCCATAGTCATTGTCTGTTGAGCTCATCATCAATATTGATATCCTTATCATCATCTTCAACTTCATCCATGTTGTCTAACTCTTCTGATTCCCACTCTATATCTGACAACCCTCTACCATGCACACCTGTACCTTCACTTTCATCATCATCAACATCCTAATTCTGCAAATCATCTGCAAAATTTGGTTCATAACCTTCTATAGGATTACTTGCTTGCCTTTTACTTTTGCACCTCTACCTACTCTCAGTAGCCCTAAACTCTTCAACCTCAACAAATGTCTCACCCTCACTTTTATCTCTAGTATTATTAGCCTCACTCTGAACTTCAATTTCACCTTCAATAAATTCAACTTCCCTTAACCAAGAAGAATCTCCTTACACATGCCTACCATCATCATCACATTCCTACTCCTTAGCAACAACATCCCCAATACCCTCAACACTAGGTTCCACACCATCATGCTCACCAATATCCTCACCACCATCATCCTCAACATCACCTTCCATACCAACATTAGCATCACCAACATCTTTCTCCTTACCAACATCAACATCACCATCAGGTTCCATACCATTAACATCACCAACATCATCCTCACCCTCAACCTGACATTCAACCTCATCACCTAAAAGGAACATAACTTTTGCCTCTGATACACAACGTGCACTAAAAATAAGTGAACTTCAAAATATGTATTTGCAACTTTCAACATATTTATTGCACCACCATCATCAACCAAAAGTTGTAATCTATTTTCCAACACTTCACAATCTCCACGTGAATACCATATCTCTTGTATTGTTAAAAAGCCAATATTCTTTACAATGCCAACTATTTCAAAGTAACTTCATCTATCAAAGTCACATGACCATGTTGATGTATAACCACCAACATATCTCACTCTGTCACCATTAGAAAATCTCCCACTATGGTGGACCACAAGGTCAAAAACACCTTCAGACACGATATGAAATTTATAAAGGTAGGTACCCTTGTAAAGTATACCAATGGCCGCATATACTAAACAAATTACAAATCAATCATTCATTTAATAATGTTAGAAAACAAATGTTGGACCACACACAAATTTTTTTTGCATATGGTGGGATCCTACATCATAAACTACTGTGTAAATGTCTCATTAAAGTAATCAAATACAAAACATACAACATATAAAAAAAACAATCAATTAAACATCCAATCTCATTTATCTCTTAATTTACCGTCCACACCAACAATTATCTCTGCCATATAAGCCGCACTTAACATCGTTGGAGAGTTAACCGAAAGTACCAATTTAAATACTTTTAAAAAAACAAAGAGAACAAATTAATTTTGTTTTTGAAAACTATGATATAAATTAAATATAGACCTTAAATATAAAATATTAGTAAAGTAATTATACATACCTTAAAACAAAAAAGAAAGATTATACATTGACAAGAAGTTGTATTGAACCTAAACCCTAAAACAAATTACTTACAACGATACCTCTCTTAAGTTGAAGTACTAAAACGCTTGTAAATAACTAAATTAAAGTAGCGATATTATAATAAACATGTAATGGAATGAAAGGCATGGATGAGCTGAGAGAGATGAAGGTGATAAATGGCAGTGTGATCTTAACAATTACATTATTAAGCACCACCATTCTGTTTCTACTCTTCTTCTCCCAAAACACCACAAACCCCTCTTCTCCGCAACCACTACAGCCAGATTCCTCTTCCTCCTCCATGTCGAGGGCGCGAAGCTTTGTTCTGTGGCTTCACGGTCTGGGTGACTCTGGCCCAGCCAACGAACCCATCAAAACCCTCTTCACTTCTCCCGAATTTAGAGACACCAAATGGTCCTTCCCTTCTGCCCCTTCCGCCCCCGTCACTTGCAACTGTATGTCTTCTCTTCTCTACCCTATTCAACAGATCGTCGATGTTGTGTTCTTCTCTTCTCTCCATGGAAATTATTTTCTTGTTCCCTACCAATTTTAACCATCTCATTACCAGTCAAATCTCAATCAACTACCAAATATTCACTTAATTGGATACTATCGTGTTACGAATGTTGCTCTTTCCTCACAGTCACAGGCCAATCCCTATGATATTAATTTAAGTTTTTAGGAGATCTTGCTTACGTGAGTTCAAGGAAATTATTAGGTATAGTTAATTACGAATTTAGAATTTCTTAGTTATGCAATGCTCATTCGTTAATGTTGTTCGTATAGGTGTACGCATTATCCGTCTGGTACCTTTGTTGTATATGCAATCAAAGTTTATACAGCATATTAGCATCTTCTTATATGGCATTTGTTGACGTTGTGACAGGCTTAAAATCCTCTGTTCTTTAGGCACAATGCAATGAAAATGCCGTGTGCTTTCCCACTTCCAAACATAATTAATATGTTATTCTTATTTGCTCTTTTTGTAGATGGTTCTGTAATGCCTTCGTGGTTTGACATTCTCGAGATTCCAGTCACAGCTGTAAGTTTAGCTGTCTTTTCTCTCTTGGATTATTTCTTGTATAACCACTCTCTTTTTCAAGTATTAAGTCTGTATCTCGTATCAACAATCTTGAAGTGAAAATAATGAATGGTATAACAAACTATAGCTTTTCCGCTTTTTTAGAAGGCTAGGAGATTCTATGTCTCCTTTTTTCTCATTTTCTGTGTTGCGAGGTGCTGTCAGAATGTAATTCGGAGTACAAATATTACATTTGGAGTGTATATATTTCTTTTTCATTTAGAAAATTTGAGACGGTGAGCACTACTATGTTGAAAGCATCATGGCAGTGCCAACTGTTTACCAAGCTTAAAGGGTGTCTCTTTTACTTTTTTCATTTTTAGCTCAACTGCTTTGATTCCTAAAAAAGTTAGTGCTCTGGCTGAGCAACTTGAGTTGGGAAGAAGTCACTCTTGCTGCTAAAAAAAACATTCCCGTTCAGGATGATGTTGCGGATCTAATAAATTTTTGCTGAAAAATGTTCTGCTTGTTGTCAGGAATCTCCAAATGACGAGAGTAGTTTACTTAAAGCTGTTCAAAATGTGCATGCTACTATAGACAGGGAAATAGCTGCTGGTGTAAACCCCAACAATGTATTTATCTGTGGATTCAGTCAAGGAGGTCTCTCATTTATTCCGGTGTCTATTTGAGTGTGTCAGTGATCAGTGTATGTGTTTGCTTGTGAAGAGTGTGCCATGCTTGTGTATATAGACTGTTTGCTTATGGTGATATTGTTTTTCAGGTGCCTTAACCTTGGCTAGTGTTCTACTGTACCCTAAAACTTTAGGTGGAGGGGCAATCTTTAGTGGTTGGATTCCATTCAATTCTTCTATAGGAGAACAAATTACGCCCGAGGCAAAGCAGGTACTAATCCTTAGTAGTGGTGGTAGTAGTATTATGTGCCCACCTTAATATTTTCTCTCTTCCGTTTCTTTTCTTGTCAAGCTTGGCTATTTTCTGTTCATTTTCTTTGAGAAATTATTATCATTTCGGATGGGAAAATAAAAGGGTTGTCACAACCAATTTGGTTCAGTACCAACGCTCTCTTGATCGTAGGTTTACGTGGAAATATTGAGTTTTCCTTTATCTTTGTTTGGATTTTGAAACAAGATATTTGATGTTTATCCAAACAAAAGTACACCCATCAACATAGAAGACCACATTCAGATCAAGCAGTAAAGTTGCATTACTTAAATTCACGTTATAAAACTCAAGCTACTTTCTATCTGTTATTTTTCATATTAGGAATTAGCTGATGTGGCATTAAGCTGGTGGGAAAAGTTTGTTGCAACTTTTCACGCCAGAGCACTGTAGCTACTTTCTGCTTTGGGGCTGAGAAAAAGAAACGCAAAATATTCAAAACAAATCTACTCTCTACTCTTGCTGTTTTCTGATCAAAATCTGCTGTGTATCAGGTTTTATTCATGAATCAATTTCCCTACTCATTAGATTAAGGGATTTTCGGAGTCCAACTCCCTAAATCCAAAGTCCAACTCCCCCTATTCATGAATAAATTCAGGCAGTGGCAGATTGGCCTAAAATCCACTTCATAGGTTTTTGGGTTTGGTTGACTATTACCGGCGGTTTGTCAAGGACTTTAGTAAATTTGCAAAACCGTTGACATATATGTTATCAACATCTTCAAATAGTGCATTCCAAGGATTGAAAAATGCTCGTATTTACACAGTATCTGCTCTCCCCATTTTTTCTAAAATTGTCAGTGTGGGATGCATCAGGTTCAGGATTTAGTGCAGATTTAATTCAAGATAAGCACCCTATTGCTTACATTAGCATTAGGAAATCTTTGAGTTCTAAGCACTAAGCTATGTCTAAATATGAGAGGGAGTTTCTAGCCATAGTATATGTTGTTCAAAAGTGGGGAGCTTACCAATGATGCCTAATAATGCTCAGATTGCTATTGGAGCAAACCTAACATAGTTGGTCTGCGGATGATAGTATTCAATTACTTATTCAGGAGCTTATGTAGGACCCTAACAAGCATCCAAAATACTCTTGGCATAGAGGAGAACTTAGATGCAAAGGCAAATTATCTATTGGTGCCAATTCTGATCCCAAACTTATAATATTGAAAGGGCTACATGACTCATCTACAGGGGGACATTCTGATCAAGATGTCACAACTGCCAGAGTGAAATCTCTGTTTTTTCTGGAGAGAGACTCTTAAGGATATCCAGCAACAGTATGCCAAAAATTGTGATATTTGTCAGAAGTGCAAACCTGTTTTGGCTGGTTCTCATGTCTAGATGATATTAGCATGGATTTCATTTAAGGTTTCCACCTTAACATGGCAAACAAGTGATTTTTGTAGTGGTGGATAGACTAAATAAGTATGCTTACTTGTCATGTCACATCCTTATACTGCATTGTATGTTGCTCAATTGTTTTTTGGACAATATCTTCAAATTACATGGCCTCCCTAGCTCAATTTCTAGCAACAAGGATCCTATCTTCCTTTATACTCTACTCTGTTTTTTCTATCAAAATCTGTTGTGTAACGGAGTTTTATTCATGAATTAATTCCCCTACTCATTAGATCAAGTCCAACTCCCTAAAGCCAAAGTTCCATTTCACAAGCATGGGTGCCCAAGCCAACTGTGTTGGTTTTTCTCATCGGGGCATGATGTTGCTGATATTCAATTTTCCTTGGAAGTTGGAATAATGACACTTCACAGTCTTAAATGATTACGTCGTTAGAATTTAGAACCACTTATATGTGTACCCTGAGCATGATGCCAGAATAACTTAGCATCAGTGGATGGGGTTTTTAACGTCCTCCAATTATACTTCACTCAACTGAATTTGCGGAATGCAGTTGTCATTTGTTTTATGCTTTTTTACCTATTATATGTAAATATCTACAGACACCCATACTGTGGTGCCATGGAATGGTTGATAGAACGGTATTGTTTGAAGCTGGACATGCAGGTCCCCCCTTCCTTGAAAAAAATGGTGTTGGTTGTGAGTTTAAGGTAAATTCTATGTTTTCAACAATTCAGTTATTTATCCAATAAATCGGCCTTCTGTCCATCATCCACATTGACGTTTGTATTGGCACTCGGCAGGCTTATCCTGGTCTTGCCCACTCCATAAACAATGAGGAGCTGCGGTATCTCGAGTCATGGATCAAGGCACGCCTACAGAGTTCTTCACAATAGTTATTTCAGCCTGGAATAATATATAATCTAAGTACATGCTTGTACTTGTGTAGATACCCTGATCAGTTTATTTATTCTCGTTTTATTCATGGTAATGTTTGCAAGGATTTAAATTTTCTTAATGTATGTTTTGTAGCACGTTTCATGCACTACTCTTAATTCTTTTTTTGCGTAAACTCGTCAATTGACGCAGAAGCTGCAACACATAGCGCTTTCATCCTCATGCGTCTGTCCTGGTAGCTGTTTGCGTTAACACGCCCTATTGATGTGTTTGGTTGTGTTTCCAACTTAGATAAAGCACACAAATCTACGACCAAACGGAATTTGGAGATGCTAATCAGCAGTTTGTATAATTCATCTTAATTGTGCAAGTCCCACATACCAAACCAAATGGAACATTCAAACATGCTCTTGTAGCATGTTTTAGTTTTATATTTTGAATGTGATATCTTACCTTTTGGATGTGTTTTAAAAATGCTAGCTAATAGCTAGTTAAAGCTTTCATATCTTAAATGTTATTTCTTTCTTATCAAGTGATTTTCAAATCAGTTTTTAGTGTTAATTAGATTCATAATTAGATCGTTTAAGATGACGTTGAAATATCAATTGATGTAATTTAAGATAAATACTAATTTGTTTGGTCATACAGTAAGAAATTGGTTTAAAACTATTTTGGAATAAAATGATTTTAAATAGCTCTTACGTTAAATGAAGAATTTTATATCGAATTTATTACTAATTTATTTTTGAAAAATAAATTATTTTAAAATCAATTTTCAACTGGTTAATTTTGGAAACGCTTATCCAAATGTACTGTTATCATATTTTCATTGGTGGGATATACTGTTGGCCTTAATTATCTTCTCACTTTTATTTCTCTTTAGCATTTGAATCAATTTACTTTAAAATAGAGATCTTTGTTTTTTACATAATTATTGTTTATGAAAACATGGGCAATAATGATCATGGTAATGAGTGATGATTGGGGACAGATTATCCGTGAGTTGAAATTGAGCGTAAATTTTGGAATTGGGAACTTTTGTGAAATGAGACGGGTGTGGCGGTGAATAACTGACTAAAATTCACCAGAAAAATGCGAAAGCATGTACTAAGTAGGAGTGGTAGAAATAGTCAAAATATGAGTGATGCGGTTCCCTGATTCCTATTTTCTTGGGCTTTGTGAAGAACCACACCCCACCTACAAAAAGCAGTGTTCTCTTCTCTCACTTCATCCATCCATCCGGTGGCCAAATGATTTTTTCCTTGAGTAGCAACTTTGTAACTCTTTGTGCACCATATTTTCTGCCTCTTCTCTCTGGGGGGACCAATTCACATGCCAATTACTACTGTATTATCATTGGTTAGACCAAACTAGCTTGACTTACATATCCCTCTTGAGCACACTGTTATTTAGAAAATCCTTGGGAGGATTATCCAAAGTCCAAGTGTCGCCTTTTACGATATAGTAGTACTATGAACCGTTGGTAGAACATAATTTTGATGTTGTGGCTTGTGGCCATGAACTCGTGAGTGTTGGTCCCTAGTGAGTGGGGTTTAGTTATCATCCAAACTATGTAACGCCAATTTATATGGTTTTAAGAGTGTAGGTAGGGAAGAGACGGGAATGGGCAGGGGGGCTCACTCTGGAATAAATGATAATGAAGACAGATGAAGCACCTGACACATATGAAGCACCCTAATTTTTAACATCAGAACTGCATCTTATGGCAATAATGTTCCCAGCATCCAATGCCTTTTCATTTCATGTACCTTCCACATACATTTCATAAAACTCCATCCATCTTTTCTTTTTCATAAAGATCATAAAATTTTATCATTATTTCTTAATGCTTTGATTCTAGCTAAAAGGGCATGTTGTGGTGGACATATGGTAATCAACCATGTTTACAACCCTGCCCACTTTTTTTATTCTAAAACTTCCACTTCAGTCATCACTCTACTCTCTCCGGAACTCTTTTGGACCATAATTCACAATGCTCATAACTTTTCAGTGTTCCAAAATACTATCAATTACACAAATTTCATATTTAAACTATTTTAATTAAATTTTACAATAACATTCAAATTAATGAATTAGTTTTCTCAATCAAAATAGAAATGTCTGTCTAATACTCAATATCCTACACAAAATTTATCACCAAATTCTAAATTCTCATCCACATAAACCTACTCATTCCAATTTCATATTTTATCCAACTCTTAAGCATAAATCTATAAATAATACTTCAATTTCCTTATTTGAAAGTGTTTTGCAATCCAAGAAAAACTGAGGAGGGTGGGAGAAATAACCAGATTCTTGAATCCTAAAACAAGATAACCAAATACAATACAAAAAATCACTGAAGAACTAAACTAATTGAGAAATTTATTTTTCTTAACTAAGTAATCAATATTGAGTTCAAATATAAGTAAAAAGAAAGATCTCAAAGACTTTCAAAGCAAAATGAAGTTACTATGACTTGAAATCTATTTGGATAACACAACTACTACAAGGTAGGATGTGATTTTAAAAAATAATTTCTAAATTTTAACTTCTTGTAGTATATTTCCTAAAGAATAAGTAGATTTAAAAAATATTTTTTAATTTTGAATAAGTGAAAATGGTAAAGAATACAACAGATTGTAACTAGGCACTTACTTTTATTCAAAGAAAAAGATATAAGAATAAAAGTGCAAAGTTAAATATAAAAAAAGTACAAATAGACATGCCAGATTGTCAAATACTATATCCTAGAGATGAAAATTTAAAAAAATATTGAGAGATTCAGATAAATAACAAAAATTCATGCAATAAAATTTGTATTTATTCCTTTAAAACAATATATACGATAGAAAATAACAATATACTTACTCTCAATTTATATGAAAATATTTACTAAATTTAACACATTAAAAAAACTGACACAAATAGCTTTTGCTTACAAATACTAGAGAATTAAAAATATTACCACTATTTATACGGAATTTCCAATACATTATCAACTTAAATTTTATATAAACTTTTATTGTGATAAAACAGTATATAAAATTCACCTGAAAAAAAAAGTAATTAAAAAATATTTATTAAAACAATCAATTTTTAAAATATATTCCAATTATGTATACGGGTTTATTAATATACCTTTATCTTCACACTTTTTGGAATTTAAACGTAGCAATCCATAACTAACGAGAGTTGAGTTTTGATAAAAATAAACTAGTAAATCATAACATAATCAATTAAGATTTTTTTATAGGATTCTGAATGAAAAGAAATAGATACAGATAATTATATATATATATA
>Ga0123341_1006070_pt1 | contig 10874 bp, 8 predicted proteins | sample Turbeapinknodule_FD_89959 | JGI IMG/M metagenome (GOLD analysis project Ga0123341, IMG submission 89959) | Root nodule microbial communities of legume samples collected from Mexico - Turtle bean Mexico pink nodule | ecosystem: Host-associated > Plants > Roots > Nodule | place: Mexico: Nepantla...
CCAACCGTCCACCCACCTACTTACCAGTAGTTTTAGTTTAAATAAGTTTAGTTCAAATGTCGTAATAGTTGTCTTCTGTAGTAGGCAAACAAACCTGCATCGTTTCTAATTATGTAATGATGCAATGATGCTTATCATTATCAAATTAATTGCGTATATCTGAGTACAATAATTACGTACAATAAATGTGTATAATTACATATAATTTGATAACCATTATTTCCTTAATAGACTGTCTGAGCGAAATTGTTTAAAGGGTCTTAGGTAGTATCAATAAATTAATTAATAACTTATTTTACTGATCTGTAAAATAAGTTTTCTTAATAGACTTCAAAAATCACAGGTGAACTCCACTTTCACTTCTTTCATACTCCACTTTCACTTCTTGTGAGATTATTAATATATGATGTTGGACAATGGCAGAGAGAAAATAGAACCTTAGTGGAACTTAGAAACCAAGAAATGACAATGTAAGAGGAAAAGGCAAAAGCTTTTGAAGAGGAGACATAGACGCTCCGAGAGTAACTAGGGGCTATAATAAACATTGAGAGATATTGTCTGAGCCCCTAGTTACTTTTATGTTTTTTGTTTGGACAAACTATTTTTTATGTTTTTCTATCATGGATTCTATTTTATGGTGTTTGTTATGCATATCTGTTATGGACAACTGTTTGGAAATGATAATTAGTCTTTTTTTCTGTTCAGTTTTCCTGTTGCTATGAATGGTATATTATAACCTTTTTATACACATTTATCAATGTTGTATATGTACTTATTTTAACTTGTTAGGTGCTATTGATGAATCTCTCAGTCTCAAAACTAGAAGGGAGGTTATGGAGTGAATGTGTACATCTTATTGTATCTCCAACCGCTCATCAATAGGATTTTGGTAAAGAGTAAGATTATTCTTTTGTTCTTTACGCAAACAGACTTGCAGTATATAATGATCCATTAATCATGTCTATCATTATCAAATTAATTGCGTATAATTGCGTACAATATCTCGAGCCCTAGTTACTCTCTTTTATTTTTTTTTAGACAAACTCTTTTTTATGGACTTTGTTATGGATTATGGACAACTGTTTGGAAATGTTTATTTAGTCTGTTTTTATGTTCAGTTTTCATGTTGGTATGAATGGTATATTATAACCTTTTAGGTGTTTTTGATAATCTTTCAGCGTACTTTCTCTTTTTCATGTATATGACCAAATAATGGATACCTATTGCATCTCCAAGGCTCATATTAGGATTTTGGCAAAAAGTAAGATTACTCTATATTTTGCGCAAACAAACCTGCAATGTTTCTAATTATGTAATGATCCATTAATCATGTTTATCATTATCAAATTAATTGCGTGTAATAATGGTGTATAATTTGATAATCATTATTTCCTTAGGGAAATTGTTTTAAGTGTCTTGAGTAATAAAAATAAATTAGTTACTAACTTATTTTACTAATCTATAACTTATTTTACTAATCTATAACTTATTTTAACACAAAATTACACTCAATTCATGCACCACCTACCCACCACCCACACTACAAACATCACAGGTGAACTTCAAGCAAAAGCTCTTCCGTCTCCAAGAACGGATGCTAAAATAAATACTGAGAGATATTACCCCAAGTCCCTAGTTACTCTTTTGTTTTTTTGGGACAAACTATTTTTTATGTTTGTTGTTATAGACTCTGTTTTATGGTCTTTGTTAATAGATATCTGTTATGGACAACGGTTTGGAAATGATTATTTAGTCTGTTTAGTTTTCCTGTTGGTATGAATTTTATATTATAACATTTTTATACACATTTATCAATGTGGTATGTGTACTTGTTTTAACTTGTTAGTTGCAGTTGATGAATCTCTCAGCCTTAGCAATGGAAGAAGGTTATGGAATGGATCATTATTTTCTTAATAGACTGTGTGAGCAAAATTTAGTTTTAACCCCTAATTTAGTTTCCAGGAATACATAAGGAAATCTGATTCTCTTTAACAAGTCTGTAGTGTTCAAACTTCAGATACTCCTTTATGTGTATTATAATGTTTGATATAAAATCTTCTATAAGGTCTTATGTATCCATTCAACAGGAAAGATCAAGTATTAATCAAGATAAGGAATATCATGGTCATTGTAATAACTTCGAGGTAACATTTGTTGTTGTATCAATAATTCTACGACATTATTGGCGAAAGTGCTTGGGAGTTGAATTTTCACTCAACATAGTTCTAACCATTTCTTATGATAATCTATTTGTTTTTTCAACTATACAATTTTATTGTTGTGTTTATAGAATTGAAAAAATTGTGAAAAATATATAACTACCCACACTCGATGAAGGACTTTTTAATCTCATACTGATTCAATTACTTACATATTTTCTCTAAACTATTGACTTAAGTGTCGGAAAATCTTCTACGTCCAACAACTTGTTGAACAGCTTGGAGAGTTAGTGTACTCGTGCAAACACCTCGAAAGAATTACAATTCATCCTCATATAATAATGTCCAATTATAATAATATAAGTTATTTATTATAATTAAAATATAATTTTATGTGCAAAATATTTTCTATTATAATGTCCAGTTATATTTGCAAATATCTATTTATTATAATTTTGATTTATATAAAATAAATACCCATTAGGACACTCTAATAAAGATTTCTTACAAGAATTTCTAAATTCTTGTTCGTTTGTTGGCAATATTATTTTAGTTCTTATAATGTAACATTATTTATAAGAAACACATACCCAATTTTGTTTAAATTATAAAGAATTTTACACAAGCTTTGTATACTAAAATTTTACACAACCTTTATATAAGATCCTGATTACAGCATCATTGAAAAATATCTAATTAATCTTGAAATCATATACTTGAATGTTGTGTACATTAAGATTGACGAAATTACTACGCTTCCTTGTAACAAAGAACTTGCCCCAATTGTAGGATTTATATTTGGCAGGGTTTTGGTCATTTACCAACTCTTCCAAAGGCTCCACCATTGTGTAATGTGCAGGCGTGAGAAAGAACGGATATGAGATCCTTTCCTTCTCAGTGTTCAACATAACTCTGTGCTCAACACTCTCATAAGTTTCATTGCTCCAAACCTGCAAAATCAACATGCCAAAATATTAGAATTATTATTGATTGAAAAAAATGCACGCGGAAGCAACATACATAATCACAAATCAAGTGCAGAAAATAAACAACACAGGATTTAACGTAGTTCGGTCGTCAATTGTAACTTACATTTACACGGACAACTATTAAGTTTTCATTTCTGTCCTGTTGCACACCAATTACAAGTACAATGGTTTTTTTAAATAGAAATTATAAAGGGGACACAACTCACTTACCTAAACATGGTGTCTAGTGAGCCCAATCCAATTAATCATGACTTCATACCCAACAATTATATTTTTCATATAAATGTATATACAGATTGTATCAATTTATAATATGTGGTAAAAATAAGACAAAAATTTGATGTAATTGCCCTCTAATATGATTATATATAAACAGTAAGCATTAACATGCGTTGAATGAATATATCATTTTCATACCTACATTATTAAATTTATTTTTTCTAGTTAAAGAATTTCTTTCTAGTTGCTCTAGAACAATTAGAAGATTCCCTAGAAAAAATACCGAATTTTACTTTTCATGGAAACATGCTATGAAATGGTGGTCTCACTCATAGGGTTAAATCCTTGCATTCTAAGAATAAATCTTAGAATCTCATTAATCTCACAAGAATTATATCAAATCCCATTAGTCGAATCGCTTCTAAACCATCCAAGTAAAACAATCAATTCCTTAATAAGAAAATTAAAAAAGGTGAATGGTGATTGGATTGATGATCAAATAAAATCTTGAGTCTGGAACACTGATTCAATTGATGATAAAAAAAATATTTTTTGGTTTAGTTTTCTAACTTTAACACACACAAAAATGATTGATGAAATATGTGTTTAAATAAAGTAGAAAGAACAATACCTGAATTACAGCTCCAACATTGATAATATAAGCATTAGGAGCTGGTTTAACCCTAACCCATTGGCCATCAGATTTTCTCTTTACCTCTAACCCACTGACATCATCTTGAGCAAGCACAGTTAAAGCACCACTATCCTTGTGAGGACCACATCCCAAAGCAAGGTGAGGTGAAGGGCAAGGTGGATAAAAATTGAGCTTCATCCAACTGGTTTGATCTTTGAAGAAACCATGAAAACGTTTTGGTGCCAAACCTAAGCTCAAAGCAATAAGCTCCATTAACTTCAGTGCTAGCTCCTCCATCTCCTCACTATACTCTTTCAATGTCTCTCTGCACAACAAAAATGTTACAATCCTACAACTTATAATGTCACTATACTTATCAAAATATAAAAATAATTTAAATAGTTTATTTCAAATTCGTACGTGGACTAGTGTAATTTATCGTAATTTGTCATTTGGATTACAGTTATTTATTAGTGAGATTTTGAGGCATAGAAACAAACACATCTTTAAAAGAGAAGTGGTGGATATTTTGAAATTTTTTCTTTAGATCAATTAAAAATTTGATCCTAGATTACAACTAAATTTATTTTTGCTTGTTTCTTTCCTTCAAATTAGTATCTTGATCTGATGATTTGTTTGTTTTTTATCAAAAACTTTTGTTAGTTTGTTTTTAATTGCCTTTATTAGTTTAAGTTGACACCGTATAATTTTTTTTGAAAAGAATATTTGTAAAAGGATTAGATCACTTTGTATCTGATTCATATTTATTTATTTATTGATAAAAAAAATTATAATTCAGATACGTGTGTTTCAGTAATTAATTAATTAATATCGGCCACTACCCCATGTTTCTGTCAAAAACCCATGTGCCAGTTTTTTTCTCCTAACTTTTTTTCTTTGTCTTACTCTGTACTGTGTTCTTTCTTTCACTATCTTCTTTTTAAATTTCTGAAATGATTTTTCAATCACAATTTCTAATAACTTTTGTTTTTTTAATTTCTCTATTCTTAATTTCTTTAAAAGTTTTACCTGTGACTAAAAAAGCATTGTGGTGTATGTATATAATGAAGTCAGTATGGAGTGTTACACTCTGAATTTTAAATCTTTTAATCTTTCAGTAATTAATTAATGAATAAAACAACATGCATAATAAATAATTAAAAAAACACTTATCGATATCTCTAAATCTAATCATTGTATACTTTTTTTCATGACATTGTATATAAAATTATATACACATAATAATGCATTAGTTTATGAGTCTTAACAAATTGCTATTCAGATTTGCAAAGATTCTTTTTTCCTACTCTGCCATGCTTTATGTTAAAAAGGAAACAAAAGTAATACCATACGAAAGGTGAAGTCGACAATGACATACATGAGCTTAATCCCATTTCTTTTAGATGTCTCACTTAAAAGAAACTTTTACTATATTTTAGAAACGTAAGTGTTTGATATTATTGAGAAACTAAGTATCCAACTTTTATGTGATTTTCACTATTTTTGTTATATTTTGGTTTATAAAAAATAATATTTAATATATATCACACCAAAATTAATCTAAGCTAACAACAATTCTACATAATTTAATAATTATTTTTCTTTAATAATTGAACTGGTCGATATCGGAACCATGTCACTCAATCTTGATGACCGACGGTAGAAGATACATTTAAAACAATTACAATAAATAAGAGATATTTGCAAGAATTCCTTGAAAATTCGAGACGCATTCCACCAAATTCAAGTAACATCCCCGAGAAATCAGAGTATCTTCCTAGAATCAAGTTAAGGTTGCTAACGCACACTATAAATAAACCCTATACAGAGGTATAAGGTACACTTTTAATCAATTCTAAACATACATTCCGTATATCAAATACTTACTTGATCGTCAGAGTACCTTTCTCAGGCCAATCCCCACCAAACACCAGCAATTGAAGAAAAAAAAACTTGAAGTGAGGAATAAGGAAGCACTCAACTACCAACACATCAACAAAACCAATTTCAGATACCATCTAGATCCACTTTGTCTATACAAGATAATCCCATTGATAAATTATAGAATATATGATTTTCATTTGCTTTCAATTCTGACCACATAAGAAAGTTCATGAAATCTGATAAGAACTGAACCTTAAAATTTTTGCAGATGCCATAAACTATGTTGTTAAAATGATTAGGAAGATTGAAGTATATACCTTAAGTGTGGTGGGTATTGGGGCCACTTGTTATACCAATGAGTGATTTGGTGATCATGAGGGTCAGGTGAAGCTGGCACCAAGGTAGGTTCCTCTACAGTGTAATCAAACACCTCCTTCCAATCCCTAACATTCCTGGTAAGCTCAGAGTCAAAGTACCCTATAACATGCACATCATCCCTTCTCACCTCATTCTTCTGCTCCTTCCTCTGGTGAAAGAACTTCCTTGCTTCTGCTTCCATCTTCTTCCTCCTCTCAACTGGGGCTCCATGGTTGATCACTTGGAAGAACCCCCACTCTCTGCATGCACTGCCTATTTTCCTCACAAGATCTTCAAAGGAAGGGTCTGTGATGGAAGAAGAGCTGCAGAATAAAGGGGAGAGGTCTATCACAGGGATTCCCTCTTCTTCAATGATACAAAGCTTTGGCCTGTTCTCTGGTGTTTGAATGAAAGCTGGATCTATCTCTCCCATGCCTTTTCACTCTTCTCCTAACAATATCAAGATGAATGGTAGGGAAGAGTTGTATATCTGTTGGTGTTATTATAAGTAGATATAAAAATCAATATTTCACATGCTTTTTGTTGGTATCTGATGATTGAATGAGATCAGATTAACAGCATCCTATACCATATTATTAAAAAATAAAAATTAAATAATGTATAAATAATATTAAATAAATACAACATTGTAATTTTATGAGATTATAGAATTGATAATAGAAAAGACATAAATGTTTTTAGAGTAGTGATAATTTGACATCCAATGCTCCAAATTACATCTATCTTATGCCTATTAATTTACAAAAATATCCCTATCACATAAGTAATCCAACACTTAAAGAAGGTGTAATTTGGAGGAAAGGAAAAATGGAGTGTCAAAAAATCATTTTTCATGTTCTTATTATGTTTTCTATATGCATCACCTTATGAGTTCACATAGAATTACCAAAACATCCTTAAATATAACACTTCTCATATGCACTACCTACTAGATTGTGGAGACTGAAAGTTTATTATACATTTTGGAACAAACTAACTATTATGAATAATGTGTAGTACACCAATTAAGTTACTAACCAACTATGAAGTTGATTTGGCCATTTTGCACAACCATATGACATAATATTTGAATTACTCTTTTTTCTCTTTCTGCTCTCTCCCTAAACTCCAACCATTCTCCCAACAACAAAAACCAAATCATACTTTACATTCACCACATTAATTCCTTTGTTTTGTTTAGCCACACTTGTGTTTGTGAGACTATAGCATGGATCTGAAGTTTACACATGGAGTGATGATAATAGTTATTGTGAGTGCTTCAATGTTTTCAGTGAGCATGGCCAACAAAGATTGGTCCTTTGGTTTCAACTACACTGATTGGTGGTCAAGGTTTGGGAATCATCCTCAAAACAAAACACAGCAACGACCCAGACACATACTATTATCCCTTCAAAGTCTTATGATTACACCAATGTTGTCCTTTACATGCACAGTTGAAGTTGTGTAAGGATAAAAAGAGGAGGCAAATCATTTATTAACAGAGACCATAATGCTCAATCAAATCAAAGGTATGACAATTTCAGCAGAGGAGGTTAAGGAGATTGTTCTTGAGCTGGCAAGATTGACCGGAGGTATATTGCTTAACATTCATGAAGATAACAACACAATAATAATGTACAGAGAGAAAGAAGGTACTATGTTGTGTTTTCAATTTTGTCACTTTTAAGAGAGAATAGAAATTGAGTTTAATTGGGTGGGGGTTTCAAAATTCTCCATTTGTTCTTGGTCTTCATTGTCCATAATTTTTGTGGTGAAATTTCTATTACATAACGCTTCCGTTGCACAACCACTGCTATGTTTGAAATTTTGCATTTGTGGACCTTGGATGTGTACATATACAATCACTCATGTTCATGCTACTAGTTTGTTTAAGAGAATTTTATGTTTCTTTTTATTATAAAAATTCTTCCGTGCCTTGATGCGTTAATTCTCATCTTCTGCAGGCATTAGATAAATCCAAATACAGGGATACATTGATATGTTTCTTAGATGACGGTTTCTTCATGCACATGCATATCTTTTTCTGTCACTTTCATACACAACATGAAAATACATTTTTATCCTTTTTGTGTCACCCCCAAAGTAACTTCCGGATTATGTAATCCAGAAACGCATTTGAAAAAAGACTTATGGATTACATAATTTAGAAGTCTTTTTTAGCTTCCGGATTATATAATCCGGAAAGTAAGGATGTATATGAAAAAAGCTTTTCAGATTATATAATCTGGAAGCTAATTACAAATTTGAAAAATGACTTCCAAATTATGTAATCCAAAATATTAAAGAGGAGCATTTTTGAAAATACGAAAATCTATGGAAGTAAGAGAAGAAGCGGCCTTCTTAGATACGACTCTTGCTTTGGTTTGGATTTTACAGCGGAGAGGTGCAAGAAGTCAAAGGAATTGACAAATCTTTGAGTATTTGCCAAGTTGTGTGGCTATATGAATAACCATTTAACAGAAAGCATAAAAGAACTTTGTGGATCATTTCTTATGTGACTATTGAAAATATTGATCAAGATTGTCTTCTTATACAATGCAACCACTTATTTGGTGATATAGTACTTGAAGAACAAATCTAACAGTTATTAATTCCCCTCTATTCAATAAATCTTACTCAAATTTATTGACCAGTCAATTTGACTCTATTTTATTTGAGGTGCTACATACAAAACCTTTTGTTAAAGCTATATTTATGTCTTCTAAAACCAATAGCAAGAATAAATTTGATCCATTAATTGTGATCCTTGATGAAGAGCCCCAATACGTCTCTTTGTCATACTTTTCTAAGTATTATGCTTTTATCTCTTCAGTTGTAAATTACAGGTATGAAGAGAAATGGTGAAAGCATAATAAAGAACTTTTTCCTAAAAATCATTTTCATTTTAATAAAGTTTTATAATTTTTTTTATACTTTTGAAAAGCCTGTAGAATCCTCTGCCAACTACCTTTATTTGTAACATATGATGAAATTAATCTTTAAGACCTATATTCCTGGAGATTTTTATTTTTATTAAAAATAGAAAATGTATTTGAATTCACTTAATTTCATCTATTTTCAGATAATTCGAAAACTTTTTTTTCAGATGCATGATTCGTTTTTGGATTACATTTTTTTAACTTTTGAATTTTTTTCAAATGCGTGTCCGAATTACTTAATTCAAAAATTATTTTATAAAGATGACACAAAAGGGATAAAAAGATATTTTAACATTTTGTATGGAAGTGACATAAGAACGTAGGGAGTTGCAGGAAGAAACAGTCCACTAAAAGACCCCTAATTCAATTTGGAGCCCATTTTGTATTCTGCAGCCCAATAAAAGACCCATAATTCCCTAAATCACACCACATACCCATGGAAGGAGTAGCAGATCGCTTATCGTGATAGTAAATTAACTCGTATACTCCAACCTGGTCTTGGTGGTATATTTCCTTTGTTGTATTCTTGTTGATTTCATCTTTTGGCCAAAGAACCATTATAGACTCGCTTGATCTCATGATCATCTATTAAAAGGTTTTACCAAAACTGGAATTTGTGCTAACCATTTTTGCACTTCAAATGTTCACCATTTTTTACCTGTGTTTGTCAGGGTTGTACTAGTGAAATTGGAGACAATTGGAACTAGCCAAAGAAAGAATAAATGAACTCGAGGTCAGTATCTGATAGATATCCTAACTCAATCACATTTGTGAAACTTAAAATTATAGAATTGTGATCAATCTAGAAGCTATAGTAGTAGTGCCATAGCTATTTTTACCAAAGTTTAAATATTCTAGTTTTTTTATGCTGAATCTTGTATTAATGATCTCTGTGTATTAGCCATTTACAGTAAATGATATTTTTAATCTGATTTGTAATGTATTTCTCTTTTATCAAAACTAAATTTACATTGATTGCTGATATTCTTAAATTGTTATCTTATCACTAAACAACCAGAGACAAGACACTTTATTTGTTGCAGCACATCACCCAGTGGATGAAATCTCATATGCTATAAGGTTAGTTTGTACCAAGATGGTGGTAGTGACAGTTATTAGTTACAATTATTGTATGATATTATTGTATGATATTATTGTACGCATATAGGGTGGAGACGATCGATGAGACAATGTAGAGGCTCCGAGAGCGGTTGGAGACAATGTTGGACAGAAATCTATTAAACAATCATTGCCCTAACGTTAGTTTGTACCAAGATGGTGATAGTGGCAGTTCTTAGTTACAATTATTGTACGGTATTATTGTACGCATATAGGGTGGAGACGATCGATGAGACAATAATTGCGTATAGTAATTGCGTATCACGTACAATAATTGTATATTTGTGTATTAATCCAACCACCCACGTACCTCACACTCCATAAATTGTATACACACAAACAAACGTACCTCACACTCCATAAATTGTATACACATTTAGGCTATGTTGTATGTGCAGGTGTTGATGAAGCTCTCAGTCTCAGAGTCTCAGAAAAGGAAGGGAGAAATAATGGAGACCTGCTCAAATTCATGGTTTTTGTACAAATATTTAAGGCTCAATCAATGTACTCTAAACGCCCATCCACCGCTACACATTTAGCTATGGTGTGTTGTAGTGTGTTGTAGTGTGTCTCA
>Ga0123341_1006071_pt1 | contig 10873 bp, 8 predicted proteins | sample Turbeapinknodule_FD_89959 | JGI IMG/M metagenome (GOLD analysis project Ga0123341, IMG submission 89959) | Root nodule microbial communities of legume samples collected from Mexico - Turtle bean Mexico pink nodule | ecosystem: Host-associated > Plants > Roots > Nodule | place: Mexico: Nepantla...
GTAGTCCCGCTTGGAAAAAAAAAATAGGGAAATGTATATAAAAGAATAGATTTTAATTTTTCAAATAAAAAAAAATATATATATATATATATATATATATATATATATATATATATATATATAAATATATGTTTTTTATTAGAACTCAACAAGAATCAACCGTTCAAGGTAGTTTTGAAGAGATTTTGAGAAAATTGAACTTTGGTTAAATTGAATCCTTGATATGAGTTATCGTCTATGAAGATGAAGTAATGTTTATTGTTGACGTCTAATAAGAACAATAATAGGATCATTTAGACACATAACCAAGTACTAAGATGAATGTCTACGTGAGGGAGATGAAATAACATCTAACGCCATGGTTAGTGTGAGCGTCCCGTCCACAAGTGCTTAGGTACTCTCGTAAGAGATTCGGAAGAATGTCTAAGCTTGGAAAAGAGAATCCTAATTTGGATTCCAATTACACCAAGAAAAAAGAACAACTATAGAGAATGTTATACACTCGTTTGCTTATTTATATATGTTTTGATTAAGATATCATAGTCAATCATCTCATAAAATCCGCTAATTAAATCTCAAATTGTCCCAACAATTATGCTAATCAAATTCCGAAACTAAGCATCCCACAAATATGCTAATCAAATCCCAAAACTAAACGTTCCAACAAATTTGATAATCAGATCCCAAAACGTTAGGATGTAATAATACCCCTCCCACAACAATATTCTTTCCCTAAAAAATGGAATAAAGGGTACTTCTTCTTCAAATCGTAGTAGAACTCCCATGTTGCGCCTTCAGAGAGTTGGTGCTTCCATTTCACCAAAACTTTTATAACGACCATTCCTCTCTCTTGACTATCACTCGGTTTCAAGCTCTTTCTCTTCTAGCCTTTCCTTCGTTTGATAAGGCAGTTAAATCGAAACCACCTTCATACCTACATGTTTCTTTAGTTGTGATACATGGAAAACGTTGTGAACCTTAGAATTCACTAGTAGTTCTAGTTTGTAAGCCACTTCTCTTACCATGTCCAAAATCTTGTAAGGACCAAAATACTTAGGGCTTAGTTTATCATGTGGTATCAAGTTAACTGAAATCTTCTTCTAAGCTTGCAACATAACATAAACTATGTCACCAATTTCAAAACATCTCTCTGATCTTCGTTTAACCACCAGTTGTTTCATCCTCTCTTGTGCCTATTTTAAATGGAACTTTAGGACTTTCAACATTTCTTCTCTCTTGATAAGGCTTCAATCTACCAATTCAATGTTGGATTCCCTTGGTAAATACGAAGAGGAGGAGGTTGTCCATATAATTTCTTAAGGAGTAGCCTTTATAGTTGTATGGAATGTGGTGTTATACTGTCATTCTGCAAGAGGAAGCCATTGCACCCATTTGTGCGTGAGTCAACACACATACACCTCAAATAGGTTTCTAAGCACATATTTACAACTTCAGTTTGTCCATCTGTTTGGGGGTGATAACTTGTGGAAAGTTGAATTTGCACCCCTTGTACTGCCATAAATTTATGCCATAATTGGCTCTAAAAAAACAAATCTCTATCACAGGTTATGGTTTCCAAAAATCCATGTAACTTGGGACACGCTGTCCATAAATTCTTGAGCTACATTCCATGTATTATACGGTGAGTTAAGTGATGACTTTTTACGACAAGTGCACCTCGTTGTTAGAAGTAATAATTTGTGCCTAAGGACGGATATCGATCCCACAAGGAACAGTTGAATTATCAAGTACAATATTCGCTAAATATAAAACATAACAATAAAAGGTTGGTTTTAAAATTGTTATAATGGCAAGAATTAATAAGAAAAAAAATCAAAAAGTTGTTGCTTCAATTGGAGAAATAGGAATTAGATTTCATCTTTCTCACTCTCATGTATTTTGATTAGCATGGTAGCATTATGTTCTTTGATTGAAATTGATGCCCGTATAAAATTCATTTATATCGATTCCTCGCATATAAAATTATTAAGATTGTTTCCTAAATATCGATCCCTCGCCTATTTATAAAAACAACTTAGAATCAAGCTCAGACGTTAATAGCAATTAACATTTCAAATCTATTCCTAACACTCAGACGTTAGAACCCTAAAAATACTTTCCGGTCAGATTTAAGATTCTCAAACATGTCACAACTATTTAGAAACAAAAAAAAACAATACCAATAATCAATCAAGAACATAATATTATATCATATGTAAATATCACCTCAATACATAAGAGATTGAACATATCACTCCCAAATCCACAAGGTAGAATTAGTCACACATCTTCTAACACCTTATATTCTTTCAATTGGGTTACAAGTCACTCAATGGTGTTTTCCCCTCAATCTTGCACCCTAGGGTTGTGCCTCAAGCACCCTATTTAACCTAATTTACTAGGGTTAGGTGACTTCTTGCGTCGCACGAATGGACTCATTTGAAACATAAAAAGGCCCAATATCTTTGACGTTATCTCGCTCAAGCGAGATTTTACTCGCTTGAGCGAGATCCACTTGTGGCAATCTTGGCTTTTTACGAATTTGGACAACTTTAGTGAGTGTTGATGTATTCCAACTTTCTCTTTTTAGCTTTGTATATTTTCCTTTTGCCCAATTATCTCCATTCTTCCCTAGAAACCTGAAATTAACACAATTTTAAGAATAAATGTTCTTATTTAAATTAAAATCATAAAATATGTAAAAAGGTATAATTTCATAAATTAGGGGTTATTTTATACTTATTTTAGCAATTAATACCCATAAGCGCCTATATTTTAATATGAAATATTACTGAAATTAGGCACTTATCATTATTAAGGCCATAAATGAGCAGTTTTACTTAGTTTGTCTACCACCACAAAGATGACTTGTTTAACATCTGAATTCAATAAGCCTTTTATGAAATCCATGACGATGTGCTGCCAAATGGTTTGTGAAATGAGTAAAGGTTGTAGAACGCCTAGGTTAGTCATTGTGTCATATTTATTTTAATGACACACAAAACACCTCTAGATGAAGTGTTTAATGTCTCTATTCAGTCCTTTCCAATAAACCTATGCTTTCATCCTTTTAATTGTTGTGTTCATACCCGAATGAGCCCGTTCTGCTAATGCATGTAGCCACTGCAAAATCTTCTTTCTCAACAACAAATCAGTCCCTAGCACCAGTCTCATTTTCTCCTTAGCTCATGTCCCTTTATGTAATGTTTATATGAGTTGGTGTTCTCCTGTAATTCTATTATGAGCTTTTGCAAATGAATATTTGTAATCCACGATTGTTGTATCTCATTTAGTAAATCAGATTGTATTTATAAAGTAATAAGACCTCTAGATTCCATTAAGTCCCTTCGAGAGAGTGCATCAACCACAACATTATCCTTTCCCTTTCAATATTTTATGGTGAAATCAAATTCCATAAGCTTGACCAACCACTATTGAAAATTTGTGGTCTATCTCTTATCTAAAATGTATTTAAGGTTGTAATGTTATGTTCTGATAGTAAAATGGCGATTCAATAGGTAATGTCTCCATTTTTGCACCGCATAGACTACTCCCACAAGCTTTTTCTCATATGTTGAATAAAATTGTTTTTAAGGTTAAAAATTCTACTAATAAAGGTAATGGAATGGTGGTCTTTCATCAATACTACTCACACGCCTTTCCATGAAGTGTCTACCTCCACCACAAAGACCTTTGGAAAATTAGACAGTCCCAAAACTGGAGTACTGCTCATCATCTTCTTTAAGTCTTCACAGGCTCTTTTAGTCTTTTCACACCAAATGAAATTTTCTTTCTTTAGCATACCCACGTACAAATCGTCTATAGTAACCAGTTAAGCCTAAAAACCCTCTCAACTATTTCAAGGTTTGTAGTACAGGCTAACCTACAATGGCAACAACTTTGCAGGGTTCTGTACAAACTTCCTATTCATTAATAATATGGCTTAAGTACTCCAATTCTGGGACAACAAAATAGCATTTAGATCTTTTGGCAAAAAGAGAAGGGTTTCATAGAGTCTACAACACTTCTCTTAGGTGTTGTATGTGCTCTGTTAAGTTTTTGCAATTAGATGTTTGAAAGTCTTATCAATGACTTCCTTTATAACTCTCATCTCCCTCTCCCATGCTTGGGGATATTGTTGTTGGTTGTCCTTCACATTAAACTTTTTAATTTTTGACTTGGGAACCTTTTTCTGAAGTTGGAGTACAAATGTCGAACACAAAAGTGTTGGACTGCTTCAAGTATCAACAGTTGAATGGCAGGCAACAAACCCTGTAAAAAGTCATATATACAATAGTTAAATGAAAAATATACACAAACAAAGTCAACAATGGATAGAAAGAATATCCTCATCATTATTTTCAACTTCATCCATGTTGTCTAACTGTTTTGATTCCCAATCATTATCTAACAACCCTCTATCATGCACAACTGTACCTTCACTTTCATCATCATCATCATCACCCAAATTCTACAAATCAACTACAGAATTTGGTTCATAACCTTCTATGGGATTATTTGCCTGCCTTATACTTGTGCGCCTCTGCCTACTGTTAGTAGCCCTTAACTCTTCAACCTTAACAAATGTCTCACCCTAACCCTTACATTTATTATTATCGGTCTCACTCTGAACTTCAAGTTCACGTTCAATAAATTCAACTTCCCTTAACCAAGAAGAATCTTCTGACACATGCCCACCATCATCATCACCTTCTTCCTCCCCATCATCACATCTCTCCTCCTCAACAACCAATACCCTTACCACCATCACCTTTCTTACCACCAATAGCTTCAACATCAGGTTCCATAGCATCATGTTCACCAATATCCTGACAAATATCCTCACCATCACCTTCCTCCTCATTATCGTCACCAACATCACCTTCCTTACCACCATCATCCTCACCCTCACCCTCAACCCCAACCTCTCATGAACCGTCACCTAAGCCCTCCATAACTTCTGCCTCTGATATACCGTGCACTAAAATATAAGTTAACATCAAAATATTTATTTGCAGCTTTGAAGATATCTATTGTACCACCATCATCAACCACAAGTTGCAATCTATCTTCCAACACTGAACAACCTCTACGTGAATAACACATCAGTTCAATTATTGAAAAGCCAATCTCCTTTACAATGCCAACTATTTCAAAGTAACTTCATCTATCATAGTAACATGACCATGTTGACATATCACCACCAACATATCTCATCACTCTGTCACCATCAGAAAATCTCTCACTATGGTGGACCACAAGATAACAAACACCTTCATACATGATAACAAATTTATAAAAGGTATCCCTGTAAAATATACATATGGACATAAATACCAAACAAATTACAAACTAATCCTTCAATTAATTGTCAAAAAACAAATGTTGGACCACACACAATTTTTTTTTGCACATGGTGGGACCCTACATAATAAACTACTGTAAATGTTCCCTTAGAGTAATCAAATACAGGACATACAACATATAAAATAAAACATTCAATTAAACAACATTTGAGACCCACCAATTGATGAACCAACACAATGTAAATGAAAAAGACCTAACCTTAGAAAGGACCAAAAACCACCACTGCACCATAATTGAAATCCAAAATGGAAAAATCGCCCAAATTTCACAATTCACCAAATCACCCAAATCGCATAGTTCACCAAATTGCCCAAATTGCAATTCACCAAATTGCCCAAACTCACTGATTGCAATTAAAAAATCCTAACCCCAATGTATTCAACTTTACTAATCTGCCAACCCCTCCACTTGTCACCTCACACAACATCCAACTCCATGTGTCTCGCAATTCACAGTCCACATCTACAATTCTCTGTGCCATATCAGCAGAACTTGACGTCGTTGGGGGGAAGTTAATAGAAAGGATCAATTTGGGTACTTTTTAAAAAACAAAGGGACCAACTTGATTTTTTAAAAACTACTATAGTAAATTGAATATTGACCCCAAATGTAGGAACCAAAAAGGTAATTATACCTTCTTAGATGGTCTGTTAGAGAATTGTCTATAGACAGTCTAGTCTTCACTCTATGTTACCTTTTGTTTCGTTTTAAATTCCAATTTCTCCTTGATAATTTCTGAAAGAAAGAAAATAATATAATTGTTCTTACATAATTGTTTACTCCTCATACAAATCTAGATTGACCCTATACCATATTAGAGGAAACTTAACTTTATTTTGAGAATCTAATGCGACTAAAGGTTATATCATGTTGCCACTTTGTTTCTATGTTTTGGCTTCTTTTTTTTGCAATGTATGGGAAAGGTTATTTCATACAAATTCACAAACACTCAATTATATTGTCTTCATAAAATAAAGGTAGTTTGTTGAAATTGTTGGTGTTGCAATATCTAATGAATCCACTCTTAAAGGATTCTTAAAGATTGAAGACTTAGTGGTATATATAATGTGTATGTGTGTGTTGTGTCTTTTTAATTTGTATGTTTTTCTTCTCTGATATTAGTTTGATCTTTATAAGTGCATAAGAAAGCTTATTTAAATATTTTTTAGAACTTATAGTGGCTAAAGGATAATTTTAATTGATTAAGTTATAGTTTAATCTTCTAAAATGCTTTAATCCTAAGTCTTAAAATACTGCAATGGATATTTTAGTTGATTACAATGTCGATTATTACCTAAAACCATTAGTAGGTATGGCATGGTAGGATGTTTTAAATGTTAAAATGAGTTTTTAATATATTGAAATGTCTTGTACTCAGAAGGATCTTTATGAATCAATTTTAATATATAGGAATAGTGATTTAATCCATTCTTTTCATTAATAAGTGAAATCAATAGATTAAAATGCAATTTTAATTCGTTAAATTAACATGATAAATTCTATATAACTCTCATTCTTAGAGCTTTTTTTAATACATTTTTTGAAGTTTGAAATTTTAGAATACCTTTACATCTGAAAGAGTTAATCTATTGAGTCTAAAAGTGTTTTCTTGGAGGTTTCTTTTTTTTATAAAAGCTTTCATGTTAGGCATCACTATGCAACTTGACATCTCAACTAGGCTGACACCTCAAGTAACAACAATCATCTGCCATCACATGAAAATCTGGGGGGACTAGACCAAATCTTGCAGCTTTCTTTAACTGTTCTTGAGATCAATCTTTTTGGCTAAAAGGATTTCACCTGAATTTTTCTAATCTAGTTTTGATATTGTTGTATTCAGATGATATTATTTTGTTGTATAATTTTGATTTGTGGTGATTGACCATGATTGGATAGGGTTTCTAATTATGGTTTTGTAATAAGGTTTTACAAAGGTAAGAAAAAAAACACTCTTGTAGGATTCAAGAGTGGTGTTCTTGATGTATTTTGTATTTATAAACAATTGATATAGTGTGAGCTTCACTTGTTTAGATGAGCAACATGATGTAGCTGTTGTTTAAGAGTGAACCATCATAAAATTATTGTGTAATATTCTCTCCCTTTCTCTCGTTATTTCAGCCTTTGAATTGATCTTGTTTTTACTATGACTGGAATTTTTAATCTATTAAAGTTTGTACCAATTTTGCTGCAATCAATTAATTTTACAAGAAACACCATCCTAACTCTTCAAAAAAAAATTAAAAAATCTTGATAGTTCAATTCATCCCCTCTTGAACTCGACTTTTTTTTTAACAATTTTTCCATCTAATTTCGTGCGAGCAACCTTCCACATCTCATAGTGAGGAGGTGGAGATACAAGGTCAGCAAACTCAATTCATGCTACCTCTTCTTCAACCCTAATGAGGCACAACTCTAACAATGTGTACCCCTCTCACGATAGTAGATGGAGTGCATCATTCAACTTCTACTATTCTTGGCCGACTATTTTTTTTTTTTTCCCTACAATGCAAATAATAAAATGAGACAACCAAAAATTGTGAATACATATTTGTGTAATTATAAGAATTTTCAACAACAAACCAGCCAAGAGGAGTACAAACGACTTAAACAAAATTGCATTCATTCCTCGTCACTGATATGATACTTCATACATGGGACTCTCGTCTTTAAAATTTTTTGAACAAATAATCATGTGTCATGAAATTCTTTAAGTCCCACTAGTGTAGAAAAGGTTTTTTACATATATTATTTAGGGCACTTTACGTTTAATAACAATCTGACGTAGGTGTGGGTGAGGTAAGTTTACATCAAACCAAATATTTGACGTAAAAACTTCTATTTTTTGTCAGACGAAAACATATTCCGATGTAAAGGGGTAATAAAAAAAATAAGTTCAAAAGGTCCAAAATTTAAGTCAGACCGTGTACTGTCTTATGTAAATTTTGGACGTTTTAAAAAATAATATTATTTTTGTCTTCAAAATAAAACCTAAAATACAATAAACTGTCAATAACAATAATTAAACATTTCTACTAAAAAAATATATTCAAAATCATGTTTTCTAACCTAAAAAGTAGTCAATTATTCTCTCAGCTTTTTGATGTCATCCTGGCACAATGGAGATTGATCATTAAATACTTGAAACATTTCATTCACAAGATTGATCATTAAATACTTTGTCCAAGAGTCAATGATATTTAACCAAATAGTTACTCTTATCCAATATATCATATAGAAGTCACATTCGAATAAGGGTGTTTGCCTATTACAATAAAATGGGAAAGAAATGACAAAAATTATTTCATACATCTTAGACATAAAATATCTATTATATGTATCAGTAAAATGTTTAACATGGAGGTTCCCACAACAACCTCCAATGTGTCTATTAAGGAGATGTAAACAACTACACTGTACTAACCGGGGTCGCGTGAACCACGTCACTCGGTGTCAGGAGTCGACCGGATAGATTCAATACATTAAGATAATATAAAGAGATACGCAATAAATCAAGTAATATGTTATAAATCCGATAATGTTGTTTTAGCAAAGATATTCATTAAGTATGGCCCATAAACGAAATAACCCACTATAAGCACTATAAATAAGCATGATTAGAAAAGAGTAAGGTATGCTTTTATCAATATATTATTCACTCTAATACAAAACACTTACTTGATCTTCAAAGAACCTTTTGTAAGGCTACTCCCACCGAGTACGAGAGAACAAGAATGAGAAGGCAAAGGATGAGCGACCGAGGGACGAGAAAAAATTGTTCAAGCCGATAACAGGTACTATCTAGGCCTTATACAAGCACAATTGGCGCCCACCGTGGGGCCAAGATAGTATTGAAGAGCATCAAATAGTATCAACAATGCATATGGCAAGCGGGAGAATGACGAAGGCCATGCAAATAGGTATGTTCCAAACCTTACAAAGAGAGATGGTAGGGATGCGCCAAAAAAACAAGGAGGAGATGGGAGTCATGCGTTAAAAGAACAAAGAGGAAATATGAATCCTCCAAGGACAAAATGATCAAATGAGGCAACAACTGGCTGAAATCATACTTGAACCAAGGCCTCGAAGGCCAAATCCAAAAGTTAGAATACTGTCCTCCCCGAAAAAAATTGAGGACACAAGGAATCAAGAAAAGATATCCATTCTCCGGACTCAGACTCATGCATCATCCAGGCTTAAACAATCGAACGCATTGTTATTTTAGAGGAAGAACCTAAGGAATATCCCTTTACTGATCAAATCATGGAAGCACAATTTCCTCCTAATTGGAAAGGGCTGAACATTGACCAATATGACATAACTACAGATCCGGACGAGCACATGGATGCATATAAAAGGAAGATGAGCCTCTATACGTCTGACAACTCCGTGTTGAGGGACACTCAGTTGGTTCACAAGGCTTCCCCCTACCATGGTGAATTACTTTAGAACACTTTTGTCCAAGTTCGACACTCAATTTGCAACAAGTCGACCGAATCAATGCATCCATGTTTGTCATCACCAACATGAGTGGCTAATTCGACCCTTTGGGATTGATAATAATCTGCTCAAACTCTTATGTAGCGAGTTGATATTTAAATATAATATTATGTTCTTGATTGATGATTGATATTCTCATTTTATTAGTAATGCTTGTTTACCATGATTAAAGATCCTTAGATTTGCTTAAAAGTAACTCTAAGTTTATGACCCAAATGATAATGCCTAACATAATGGAATGCTAGGAATAGATTTGAAATGTTAATTGTCATCGACATCTAATCGTAATGCTAAAGAGTTTTTATATATATACGAGAAATCGATATTTAGGAGACTCTCTTAATAATTTTATATGCGAGGAATCGAAATAAATAAATTTTATATGGGCATCAACATCAATCAAATTATAGAATATTACTATGCTTTTCAAAATACAAAAGAGTAGGAAGGATGAACCACAATCCCAATTTTCCCAATTGAACCAACAAACATTTTTATTTGCTTTCTTTACAATTCTTGCAATCATGACAAAACTTCCACAAACTTTATTATTTTGTTTTCTATTTAGTGAATCTTATACTTGATAATTCCATAAAACTTTCACAAACTTCCACAAACTTTAAGAAATTGACTCACCACACTGACTACAAAGGAAATATCAGGACAAGTAACAGTGAGATAGTTCAATTTTCCAACTACTCTCTTGTACTTCTCAGGATCTGAAAGAGGCTCCCCCTAATTAGGTAGAAGCTTGACATTGGGATCTGTACCGCCCTGGTAGTCGGAAGTGATGACGTGGCATCAAGCTACGGTATAGGCGTGTTGACAAGACGCCAGGTTGGCAGAAGGGAAGGAAGTCGGGGGGCTCGTGAAGTCGCCAGTTATTAAGTTGGCGTGCTTCGATCTCCAGCACACCAGAACCGGCGGTCACCGGGTTAAAGATGAAGTCGCCAGATGTAAACTCAGGCGACCAAGTGATTAGAGATCGCCGGAGCAAGCACATCGCCGA
>Ga0123341_1006073_pt1 | contig 10872 bp, 11 predicted proteins | sample Turbeapinknodule_FD_89959 | JGI IMG/M metagenome (GOLD analysis project Ga0123341, IMG submission 89959) | Root nodule microbial communities of legume samples collected from Mexico - Turtle bean Mexico pink nodule | ecosystem: Host-associated > Plants > Roots > Nodule | place: Mexico: Nepantla...
AATTACGTTTTGTATCTTGTTCTAAGGTTGTGTACAAGGAAATAGCACTCATAATGAGTTTGGATCATCATTTTGGAAGGCTTGGTCTCCATTGATGACTCCTTAAGCTTCTTTGCAACCATTATGTTTTCAGCTTGTTGTTTTTTTGTGGTTCTGATTTCGTTTTCCTTAAGCACTCTTTGATCCTTTAATTGTTGTTATCCTTTTCCTATAATGTTGTTTTTAAGAGTTCTAAAGTGTCTATGTTCAATGCAACTCATATCATGAAGCAAATATTCCTTGATGGCCCTTAAGCCCACAAGCGCTAGGGTTTTCAAGGAAAGTCGCATGCATGGCACGTGAAGAATTAGGGCACCTACAGGACAAATGAGCACGCAACGTTGGTACACGAGTTGGTACCCTGACGATTATACTGTTAGTCTTTGGACTTCATAATAGGAAGGTTCAGTGTTGTTGTTGTGTTAAAATTGCATAACAATGCACACGGAATGTCTTCCCAGTAAACCTAATATCACTAGAATAGAAGTTCTAGTGAGACAGGGAAGTTGACCTAAAAACAGCCTATAAAAGGGAGTTGGGATCCGTGGTAAAGGTACGTCGTTTCTAAGACTGAAACTGTTTTAGATACTTATTGTTTCTTAGCCCAAAACTGACTTGATCATCGGAATGCAATCAATAGGTAGGGCCCCATTTGTTTCAACGGAGCCACTCTCTACCACCTAGAGGGAGAACATAAACCACCAGAAATAGGAGGAGCCATCACCTGCCTATAAAGTCAATCGCGGCTCAGTCAACTGGCGAGAACATTTGACGCCCACCGTGGGGCCCAATAAAACTAGGTTCCTCTCACAATCGTGTTGAGAACCATCCAACAACATGACGAATACGAGACAAGGCGTGACTGCGCTAGAAGGAGGAGCCAGTGTCACCATGCAACAACTTATGGAGACCATTCGTGCTCTTCAGCAAGTAGTGGCAGTGTCCAAGGCTGATTAGGACAGGGTTCTGGCTGAAGTACAAGTCGAGCAAACAGCCAGTCAGAACCAATTCCAATACGATTTGGTTGCGTCGCGAGCAAACAATAAAGAATTGTGTAGGGCCAATGAAGAATTGCACAAATATTTACAACGCATGGGGGAGCGTACGGCTGATGAGCGAACTCCGCACATAGCAGTTAGGGCTCGCCCCATGCCCTTTTCTCAAGGGATCATGGACACGGTAATAGAAGACCCAGAGGCCCACATCACGGCCTTCCATACCTAGATAATGATCTCGGGAGGCACCGACGCCAGGCACTGTAAGCTATTTATGGGAACATTCTCAGGCACAGCATTGGACTGGTTCATCAGTCTTCCCGATGGACACATTACTTCATTTGATCAGTTCTCAACGCTGTTAAAAGAATAGTTCATCGTCAACCAGGCTCCCCCTCCATCTATTTCGATCTCTTCGACGTAAAGCAATACCAGGGAGAGCCTTTGAAAGATTTCTTGGACAGGTTCAGGGCACTAGTGGTGAAGCTACACACTAAGGACGAAGACATGATGGTACACGCCTTCAGGCGAGGAGTGCTGCCAGGACCTTTCAGTGATTCTCTGATAAGGTGTCATCCAAAGATATTTGACGAGATCCGTCGTCGAGCAGTGGCTCACATCGTCACAGAGGAAGAGGTAACAGAAAAGCGTGGAAGTGTTGCCCTGCTAGACCTCGGGGAACTGGTCGTCCTCAGCTCATGAGGGTGCACGAGGCAACGACATAGAAGAAAGCCTCGGGAAAGCAGCCACCGTATGAGACAAGGAAGCCTCAGACCAGGGCATGGACAGAGGAAGGCACTCCCACAAGACAGAGCGTCCAAATAGAACTTAAGGAGCTAATTGTTGTCCCCAACGTGGCGGACAGACTGAAGTCACCCCCGAAGACCGACAGGAGACTGGGGCCAGCAAAGACACTTCGTGCGAATTTCACCAAGCCTTTGGCCACAACTTGCACAACTGCTTAGCGTTGGGGCACCAGTTAGACGAATTGGTAAGGAATGACTTCCTAAAGGAGTACCTACAAGAGAACCAAGGAGCCCCGATGTCAGTGGCCCCGCGGGAGATCAGAGGCATGAAATACCCGTCCATAGAGAGATCAACACAATATCTGGAGGATTCTCAGGAGGAGGATGTACCGCCTCCTAGCAAAGAAGTATGCTAGAGAGGTAATGGCAGTAGAAGCAGGAGAGCCCCAACAATCCTCGGAACCCGACATCTTCTTCACAAAGGTCGATCTGCAGGATGTGGTTCCACATGAGGTGACGGGAGGAAGGAGAGTGCATCGAGTCATCGTCAATCAATAGGAGTTTGGCAGATGTGATGTTCTGGTCAACTTTCAACAAGCTACATCTATCGCCCGATCAATTGAGACCTTACGACGGTTGCCTATACGGTTTCATTGGGGACCAGGTACGGGTGCGAGGGCTCATAGAACTAAGGACAACTTTCACATATGACACCGCATCTCGCACTGTTAACATAAGGTACCTTGTTGTCGCCCCTTCAGCTTACAACATCCTTCAGGGCAAACCTGCCCTAAACAGAACAAAGGCAGTAGCCTTGACGAGGCATATGAAGATGAAGCTACCCTCCCTTGAGGAAGTCGTGATAACAATCAAGTCTGAACACAAGGTGGCAAAGAAGTGCTATGAGAATAGCCTGAAGACAAAGAGAGGGGTGTCCGTCGTCACCAACCAACCTCCAAGGGGAGAGGGGCTTACCCGAGTAGAGATCGCCCAGGGAGATCGGCCCGAACCTGCGAAGGAGGTACTGGAAAGGGAGATTGGAGGAAAGAAGTTCAAGCTCGATAGATCCCTAAGTTAGGAGGCACAGGACCAAATTGTCGAGGTAATAGCGCGACACCTAGATGCCTTCACGTGGTCTGCCTCAGACATGCCCGACATCGACCCAGATTTCTTGTGTCATCGCCTCACCATGGACCCCTAGGTTCGACCGATGCACCAGAGACGAAGGAAGTTTAACGAAGAGAGGTGACTGGTCATCGGGAAAGAGACCAAGAAGTTGTTGAACACTGGTCACATAAGGGATATCCAATACCCCGAATGGCTAGCCAACGTGGTATTGATCAAGAAGGTCAATGGTAAATGGAGGATGCGCGCCGACTTCATAGACCTGAACAAAGCTTGCCCAAAGAACTCATATCCACTGCCCAACATCGACACCTTGGTGGACAGCGCGTCAGGCTGCAAACTTCTCAGCTTCCTGGATGCTTTCTTTGGATATAACCAGATCCGGATGCATCCCAAGGATGAGTGCAAGACAAAATTCATGACGGAACTCTCATGTTACTACTATAAGGTGTTGCCTATCAGACTCAAGAATGCAGGTGCAACTTATCAAAGGTTTATGGATAGAGTGTTCGCTTTAATGATAGGGCGAAACGTCCAGGCGTTTGTGGATGACATGGTGGTCACCTCCCAGGTGAAGGACCAGCATGTTGCTGACTTGGAGGAGCTATTCACCACGATACCCAAGTATAGATTGAAGCTAAACCCTGAAAAATGCGTGTTTGGGGTAGAAGCAGGAAAATTCTTAGGGTTCTTACTCACTGAGTGTGGCATAGAGGCAAACCCCGAAAAGTGTGCCGCGATTATAGCTATGAAGAGTCTGATTTCGGTGAAAGAGGTGCAACAGCTGATAGGGGACATCCCTATTTCCAGTGTTTGAAGAGGAACAACGGGTTCGTGTGGACTAAAGAGTGTGAAGAATCGTTTCTCAAGTTAAAAGAATACCTAGCCAGGCCCCCAGTGATGTGCAAGCCGCTGCTAGGTACCCCACTCCGTTTGTACTTCGCCATCACAGAGCGGGCGATCAACTCGGTCCTCGTCTAAGAGGAGGATCACGTGCAGAAGCCCATATACTTTGTCAGCAAAGTCTTGCAAGGGCCTGGGGTAAGATACCAGTCCATAGAAAAGGCAGTCCTAGCGGTAGTGTTCGCAGCGCGAAGGCTCTACCACTACTTCTAGAGTTTCACCATTGTGATGACGGACCTCCCTATTTGCAAGGTCTTACAGAAGCCCGGTGTGGGAGGACGAGTGGTGCATTGGGTGGTTGAGTTATCAGAGTTCGATGTGTAGTACGAACCAAGAGGACCTATCAAAGGCCAGGTTTACGCTGACTTCATAGTAGAACTCTCCTCGACAGCCACACATCAAGAAGAAGCATATTTCATATGGGTCCTCTCCGTGGACGGGTCCTCCAACCAATAGGGTAGTGGGGTTGGCGTCATTCTGGAAGGACCAAATGGGTTGTTGATCGAGCAGGCCCTACGATTTGTCTTCAAGGATAGTAACAACCAAGCTGAATATGAGGCCTTGATCGCATGAATGTTACTAGCCAAGGAGATGGGAGCTAAGAGTTTGTTGGCAAAGAGTGATTCCCTGTTAGTAACGGGGCAGATTACGGGAGAATACCAAGCCAAGGACCCTCAGATGGCTGCATTCCTGGAATATGTCAGAATCTTGAAAGAAGCTTTTGCAATATTCGAGCTGGTGCACATCCCCAGGGAGCAGAATATCCGAGCTGACTTGCTAGCAAAACTCGCCAGTTCAGGCAAGAGGGACAGACAGAGGACAGTCATACAAGAAACCTTGAGGACACCTCGAACCACCACAGACCGTACAACGGAAGTACAGCAAGTAAGCACCTCAGAAGGCGTTAAGATAAGTCATTGGTCGCTGACTCAAGAAACGTTGAAAACACCCAAAATAAGCGCATATGACTTATCAAGGGAAGAATTGTTGCATGTTTGTCTAATTGAAGAAGGCGAAACCTGGATGACACCCTATAGACGCTACTTGGCTAACAGGGTACTCTTGCTGGAGCCCGCAGAGGCCAGAGTAGTCAAGAAAAATTCAAGTAGGTATACCCTAGTTGATGGGAATTTGTTCAGACATGGGTATACTCACCCTATCCTGATTTGCGTAAGTGGTGAACAATGCACGTGCATCATGGCGGAACTCCACGAAGGGATATGTGGGAGTCACATCGGCGACCGAGCTCTCTCATCAAAAGCCATTCGTGCGGGGTACGACCATGAGGGAAGACTACACGAGGTATGCACACGATGCAAGCAGTGCCAACGGGATGCTGACTGTCATAATGCACCCCTAGAGGAGTTGCAATCGATCCATAACCCTTGGCCGTTTCACACCTGGGGGACATCCTGGGACTGTTTCCTCTAGCAGTTCGATAGATGAAGTATCTTGTGGTTTCCATTTAGTACTTTACAAAGTGGATAGAGGCCGAACCCGTTGCATAAATCACAGCTCAAAAGATCCAACACTTCGTATGGAAGAACATAGTATGCCTTTTTGGAATCCCAAAACGCTTGGTGTCCGATAATTGCACCATGTTTGCAAGTCAGCAGTTGGGCAAATTGTGCACATAACTTGGTATAAAGCAGGTGTTTGCATCAGTCGAGCACCCCCAGACGAATGGGCAGGTCGAATCCGCCAACCGAGTTTTGCTCAGGGATCTAAACAAAAGGCTGGAAAAAGAAAAAGGAACTTGGGCGGACGAAGTCCCCAGAATTGTGTGGGCCTACCACACCACTCCCCAGTCCACCACCAAGGAAACACCCTTTAGCCTAATGTATGGTTCAGATGCCATGATCCTTGTAGAGATCCATGAAAGTTGACCTCGCTTCCAGAACTTCGTAGCCAAGGAGTCTAATGAGGAAAGAATGGTGAATTTGGACCTGTTGGACGAGGTCAGAGAAGAAGTGCGCATCAAGACCGAAGCCTTGAAGAGAAGATTGGAGTATAAGCACAAGTCCAAGTTGAGACCTCGAAAATTGTAGGTCACCGACCTGGTAATGCGAAAGGTCCACCCCTACCAACTAGAGAACAAGTTATCTCCCAAGTCGACTGGTCCATTCCGTGTGACAGAGACGCATGGGAACGGGGCGTACAAGCTCGAGACCTTAAAAGGTGGGACAATTCCTCAAACTTGGAACGGAGCCAACCTAAAGTTTTATTTTAGTTAATTATGTCATTCTACGCAGTTAAGGGGACACTCTTTTCCCCTTATCAGGGTTTTTTATTGAGGTCACCCAATAAAAAAATAGTTGAAAAGATATAGTTGCAAGTGTGTTGTACAATGCAACTAGTGAACCTGTCCCTTGCCTTTATAAGCCAATGTCGAGAACAGTAAGGTTCCAAGTAAAAGTGAACCTCTCCCTTGTCTTTATAAGCCAAGGTCGAGAATAGTACGGTTCCAAAGTAAGACGTCTCCCTTGCCTTTATGCACCAAGGTCATGAACAGTAAAGGAAACCTCTCATTAGCCTTTACACGTGCAGGTCGATAATTGCATGGTTCAAAATAAGACATCTCCCTTGTCCTTATGCGCCAAGGTTGAGAACAACGAGTAAACCTTTTCCTTGTCTTTGTATGCCAAATATGAGACCAGTTAGATTTTGAGCAAACATCTCCTCTACCCCTATGTGTTAAAGATCGAAAAAAGTAAAGATCAAGCAGGTTGGTAAAGGAATGTGCTACTTAGGTAAGGACGGTCATCAAAGCGTGGTTAGTTAACAAAACTAATCCAAGACAGGCAAGATAGTTGACAACGAGTTCAAGAGACAAATCGAAAGGAAAAAGACTTCATAAATAAAAATATATGTACATAGTCATCAATTGTTTATCAGGTTACACAATAAAAACAAGAGAATCACCACCGTTATTCGGCATCTACCAGCTACCCATCAGCAATTGTTTTGGTCAAACCAGTCTGAAAAAGATCCACCCTAGGATGCACACAGGCAACATGGGCCATGGCATCCTCAAACCCTGCTACGTAGGACTCAGCGGCATCGCGAGTAAGCTCATCTTTAGTTTGGATGAAATGCTCATCCTTGCGGACCAACTCCTCTTCTAGCTTGGCCAACCTCTCCTTCAGTTGGGTCACCTCTTCGTCCCTGTTGCCAAGCTTCTCCTTTAAACCATCGACTAAAGCCTGAAGATCGATGTTCTTGGCATAAATCCTAAGAGTTTCTTAGAACTTCTCGGACAAGAGTTTCTTAGTCTCTTGATCATATTTGCGAAGTTCCACCATCTTCAAGATCATACCAGTCTCACAGCGTTTAAGCTCCTTGGTTTGAAGGGCTTCCTAGCTAGTCGCTTCCCTTAACCTCTGCATTTTTGAAAGATCCAACGAGGGACTTCCCAAGGTGTCTCGACACCTGGTTCAGCCTCTCCTGGGTTCGAAACGATTACAGAGCTCACTGAAGGAAGTCTGGCAAATCAACAAGGGAGTCACCATGGTCACCCCCCGAGGCACTCTCCCCCTGCCTTCTTGCACCAGGATGTCACGGGGAGAAGAGGCATTGGGACGACACTCCCTGTAAGAAAGGGCTTAACCATCTGAGCCCGATGGCGCAGGGATGGCAGCATTAGCATTTCGTTTCCTTCTGGAGACGAGGCCTGAGCAAGCATCCTCGTCCTCAGAAGGAGCGACCTCGGCTACTTCAACCACTCCCTTGAGCCTCTTATCTTTGGTAGAGGGGTCAGGGGCCTGGTGCAGTCTTCATTTGAGCCACCACAACAGCCAAATGTCTCCTCTTCTCCGCATTAAGCATCATGCCTGCATAAGAAAATAAAAACACATAAGAGTCCAAACAAGCAACACGCAACCAAAAACAACACTAGCATGAGTAGGGGAAAGGGAGTACCAATGTAACCCTTAAGAGATGCAAGGTTGAATTCGAGGTTAAGTAGCTCAACCGTGCTAAACACCACTTGGAGACCGGAGAGGAAGTTGCACATCTCTCATTCCCGTGGGGGTAAGTCCTCGAGGCATTTGGGCTTCTTGAGCTTAGGCTTCTCCGCCCAGTAAAGGGGAAACTCGTCCAAGAGGGTAGGGTCTCTCCTGTTGCACCGAACCTTGAAGAATTTCCCCTTGAAGCCTTTGTATGATTGTTGGAAGAGTGTCAATAGAAATCTCTCAGCAACTCCGTTGAAGCTCACCCACAACTTCTTGTCTGGGATCTTGGCTTCGAAGAAGTGTAGGAACACGTCCACTGACGACGAATGGCCAAAGTGGTGGCACAGGATTGAGAAGAACCTAACGAACCCCCAGCTGTTAGGGTGTAGCTGGGCGGGGGCAACGTTGATTTCAGTGAGGACGGCTCGCTCGAAGCCAGTGAAGGGTAAGCGGAGGGAGAGTTTTTTTAACACAGTAAAGTAGATAAAACAGAATGGCCCCTTCGGGTCCGAAGACTCATCACAGCAGACGGGTTCACCTACCCTACAAGGCACAACCCTCACGAATTTGTCATGCTCCCTCCCAAGGATGCGGGACTTATGGCAGTCCTCGCTCTTCCTATATGCCACTATCCTCGCGTGGGTGGTAAAGCTAGAGGTTTCCTCTAAAAGGTTACTAGGTGCCCAGCGGTATAGGGATTTGTAGTCAGGGGAGGGAGGAACTAGGTTTTCTTGATCCATCCTACGAGGAAAAGCTAAAACAAAGAAGACGAAGAAACGCAAAGCTCAAAAGGAGAAGTGTGCACGCCCCAGAAAGGAAAACAGAAAAAACGAAAAGCAGAGATCATAAATGCAAAAAACATAAGCAGTCCCATAACAGTTAAAGCAGATTAAGAACATCGAAATTACAAGGCGAATGCAATTATGGAGTAAAGAGCATACCTTGAAGTAATTATGCTTTAAGGAGACGAAGTGTTTCGGGGAAGAAGACAGCGTGTTTGAGAGGCATAAATGTTTGAAAAATGCTTAAGAGAAGGAATGACACAGTGAAAGGATCGTAAGAGTCAAGGGGTTTAACGTATAAGGGGAAGCGCAAGCGGCAAAGAGCCTCGACCGTTGATCTGGCCACATGTACGCTGATAAAAGAGTATGGTGAAACGTCACTCATTCGCCACAGCGCACTGTGCACGTCTTGTCACTCATTCGCCACGTAGGTCGCCATGGGCGATCATTTAGCCTCTTCACTGAAATAAGTTATAGCTCGAGCCTGGGGGGCTTGTGTATTGGTCAGACCTCAGACATCGGCACCAGAGATTGGCATCAGACATTGACATCGAACATCGGTGGTTTGGTCACGATATTGGGCCACATAAGCGGGGCCCCCTGAATAAGTATGTATTAGAACCTACATATCAGAAAGACCTAAATCACGGGAGGGTCCATGCATGTGGTGTGTATAGTACACTCAGGCGTAGCACAAGGAAATATTCCTTGATAGCGCCTAAGCCCACAAGCGCTAGGGTTTCCACAAAAAGTCGCATGCATGGCACGTGAAGAATTAGGGCACCTACAGGATAGATGAGCGTGCAATGTTGGTACACGAGTTGGTACCCTGGCGGCCAAACTGTTAGTCTTTGCACTCCAGAAGAGGAACGTTCAGCGTTGTTGTGTTAAGATTGCATAACAACGCGCGCGGAATGTCTTCCTAGTAACCCTCATTTCACTAGAATAGAAGTTCTAGTGGGACAGGGAAGTTGACCCAAAAATAGCCTATAAAAGGGAGTTGAGATCCCTGGTAAAGGTACGCCGTTTCTAAGACTGAAACTGTTTTACATACTTATTGTTTCTTAGCCCAATACTGACTTGATCGTCGGAGTGCAATCAACAGGTAGGCCCCCTCTGTTTTAACGGAGCCACTCTCTACCACCTGGAGGGAGAACAAAAACCACCAGAAACCGGGGGAGTCACCACCTACCTCTGAAGTCAACAGCCTGAGTCAACCGACGAGAACAGTTGGACATTTTGAATAAGAGTTAAAACACCTCTAAAGTGTTTTATTTTATTTGATTAATTCATTATTAATAAAAAAAATCTCAACTAATAAGATGTCATAAGAGGCTCAAATCTTGTATGACAATAATTCTTGGATTTCTTTCTTATTTTTTTTATTGCTAGTAAAACTTAAAAGTAATAGTAAATAAAATTAACTAAAGTAATTGAAAAATACTATATGTATCCTTGGTGTTCTTTTTCCTCTCAATCTTTTTTACTTGATATATTGTTAACTGTCTTCTTCTTTTGAATTTATTTTTCTCTCCATGTATAACGTGGTCTGTTGATATCTTGTTCAAAAAGTTTGACAAAACTCTTGTTTTTCACTTTTGAAAATTGGTTGAAGTTCAATTCCCATTCTCTCTGTCTAGTTGAACTCAATCCTATAATTTTAAATTAAAGACCCTTCAAAAACATTTCAGTTTCCTATAACGTAATCAATACTTTCACTAACTAATTATATTTGGAATTAGAATATTCTTATTATTATACTTTGTATTATATAGTTTAGGCTCATAATTTTTCTAGTTTTACGTTAAATTATATTTAAGATTTTGTTTGAATTGAGAAGTCAAAGTACGAATATTTTAGGAAATGAACGTGTGAGATTTAAGAGAAAAGTGTGAAAGAAGTTATGGTGTTTGGATTGATGTGAAAAATTGATTGAAATTTGTGAGTAATGTAATGGTTAATAAACTGTTTATAATTTTTTTAAAAATATAAAATATAAACTTACAATTTTACCTATGTAATAAAAATAGTATAAATAATAAAATAGGAGTGATTTATGTGTATAAATAAATAGTTAATTTAAATCTAATAAATTATTGTGTTTGCATTAAATTGTGAAATTGAAAGTTAAACTGAATATTCAATTAACACAATATTTTTCAAAATTGAAAAACATTTCAGTAAGTAATTCACGTTTAAAAAACTACTCCAAATATTGAACCGTCATAACTAATTAAATTCAAAAATAAATCTATAACAGATTATAATAATTAAAAAAAATATTTATATAAACATAACAACCTACGTAAATATAAATAAAACAACAGAAAAT
>Ga0123341_1006074_pt1 | contig 10872 bp, 5 predicted proteins | sample Turbeapinknodule_FD_89959 | JGI IMG/M metagenome (GOLD analysis project Ga0123341, IMG submission 89959) | Root nodule microbial communities of legume samples collected from Mexico - Turtle bean Mexico pink nodule | ecosystem: Host-associated > Plants > Roots > Nodule | place: Mexico: Nepantla...
AAAAAAAAGAGAGAGTTTAGAAAATAAAAAAAAATATATAAAAAATGAAAAATATATATTTTTTTATGAAAAAATATATATATATATATATATATATATATATATATATATATATATATAATAGCTATTTTTTATAGATTAAAATAGAGTCTAACTTTATTTAGTTTTTCATCATTTTCATTCTAACCCTTAATGAAAACCGAAGGTCTATTCAAAGTGGCCCTTAAATTTTAATTAACAGTAACCCTTTATATATTTGATTGGATTAGAAGATGAAAAATGAAAAAAAAAAGTGAAAATGAATTTGTTTAAATTGAGTAAAAAAAAGTAAAGAATTATATAAATTTTTATACTAATAATTTTAATATTATTTTGAATTAATTATTTATTATTATAATAGAAAAACAAATCATAATTTTATGAATGCCCCAGACTATATGTATCTTTATGTACATTTCCTTCTTTCTTCTTTCTTCGTTTTCTCTCATTCTAAAAAATTATATATGTAACTTTCTCACTTCTTTATCATCATTTTCGTATCATTCTTCACCCTTCAACTTCTACCATATTCTCCCCAAATCAATTGAAACAAATAATCATTAGAAGAAGGTACCTGCTTGTGTGATTGAAATAAAAGAAATCCTTTTAGTTGTTGATAGGAAAAATTATCAGATATATAGTTATAAAAATATTACACATATGATAAAACATTAACAACTTATTTTTCTTTATAATTAAGTATATATGTTCATTTAAAAAACAATTTTGATTCTCTGAAAGTTATTTTGATCAAATTTTATGTTTGTTGATGATTTGTAGAGCTTGTTTAATTTATACGCTAAGATATATGTTAAATCTAAAGTTATGTTGGGTTTAAGTCAAGTGTTTAACACATGTAGTAGAATTTTGTCTCAAACTATAAACGTGCTTTTAAATTTTTGTTAAAATGTTTGTTTCATACTTTTATAATCAAATTGTACTTGCGTCAAAGTTACGACTTGTTTTCTATAAAAAAGAGTTTTTGTCACTGCTTTGAAGTGAAATCTCATTTGGTATTATTCACAAAAATAGATCTATGTATAGTTTATTGCTTTAACCTTCATTATTTCAAAATCACTTTTCGGTCAAAACACACTTTTGACTAAAATCAATTGTAGAAAATCAACTTAAATTAATTTTCAAATTGTAAACCATGGGCATACTTAGTTGATAAGTGATCCAAACTGATAACATGAGGTAATGATGAAAGGATTTTAAGATTCTTAACTATCTTCCTTTACAAATGAAAAGGGTGATGCTAAATGCATAAAAATAAATATTTGTAAATTTTTATAAGTGAACACGATGGCCCATCATATAATGAATGTTGTGTGTTTATTTCTGTTGTAGAAGATAGTCATGTGAGAAAAAGATTTTGAAAGTATTATTATTGTTGTAAGAGTAGTTGTTGGAACTATTATTGTTGACAATAAAGATAATCTCAACTAGAACATTTTAATTTAGTCAAGAAATAAGAGGAATTTTAATTGAGTTTTTTTTCTTATTTTTGTATGTGTGTATTTTATCCTTTACATGTTCTCATGTTTATGTATGATCTTGTTTTCAGTATTTTTTAATAGAAGTAATAATGTGCCGCAACCTATTATGAAAAACGTGAGACTAACTCACTATTTTTGTCCGTTGAACCATTTAGACTCGTTCCGCATAACTCGTAATTTGTAGGGGGTCAATGACAGAACAACTAGTTTACAAGTCTGCATAATAATAAAAATGGTATTTCTTCTTACACCTCCTCAAATTTTTTTGCACCCTATCAATTCCAGAAATTGAATTCCAAAACTCAAAATAGTTGTTTTAGAATTTTAAAGGTAAAATAGGTGTACTAGAAAATTATTTTAAAATATTTTTGTTCTCTTCTAAATTTTCATTTCCATAATTAAATTTTATGTTATGGAAATTAAATTTTGGAATTGGTGAGGTACAAGAAGAAATACCTTAATAAAAGTACAAAATTTTCTCCTCCAAAATTTATTTTCTATATATATATTATAAGTGAATTATTATTATTTTTTTATAAAATCTTAATTTTTTATGCAACTGTCGTGCAAACTCACTAACTATTCCTTATATGAAGCGGACCAACCTTACTAGTAGACTATTAACATCCCTATTTCTCAATATTAAATATTAATTTTTATTTAAAATCATGGAGTAGTGATAAATAAAAATAATTTACGGTGAAGGTAATCTATATCTTGTTAAATTCAAAGATGAGTTAGATTCAAATTTATTTTTTAGTAGTAAAATTTGCTAAATTTATTCTATCATTCATTAATTCACAAATATCTAATTTTATTCTTGATATATCTCTATCTGAACAGGGTGTGAGGTCATTTTTCACATGTGGCAGACCCACATTTGTTACTTGTAGAAGGCATATATCAGAAGATGGATAGAGCTAACAACTATGTAGAGCAATTGGCTACAAAAACTATCACTGTATATAATCAAATTTTTTGTTGGTTAGCTTCTTCCTAGTACACGTGCTAACTCACATTCACGTGTCCTCCTATTTTGATTCAATGTATCAGTTCAACTTATTTATTAATATGATTCTGTGATTGCATTTCTATTTATTTTTCAAGCTTATATAGGGTTTTGGACAACTTGTAGGAAAATAATGTTGCAAAATTTTGAAACTCTGGGTAGAAATTCTGAAGTAAGACTTGCTATTAGAATCAATATGATTTTTCTTGTTTTTGTTATCACAATTTTGTTGGACACTTACGAAATTCACACTTACCAAGATACCTATTTAGAACCCTGAATACCAAATTTATCTCTTTTTATCATTAATTTACTCTGCAATATAAATAATTTAAAATAAATTGATATTATTTGAATATCTCTTTTCACTTTATCGATACTAATTTTAAATGCTATCCTTTTTTACTTTTACTAAAACTTGTGTATTTTATATATTTTTTAGGCTTCTTTGTTATAATAAATAAATTAAAATTTAATTAAAAAGAAGGAATTGATTGTTTTTAAAACGTTTTGCTAGTAGGCAGTTGGCCCAAAATTGAGTTAACGGATGTTTCTTTCTACACCCCTACATTTTTCCTTCCTTCACCCGTATATTCTTCAAAATATTCAAATTATTCTTGACAGCTTTGTGTGATTCCCGAATAGGTGTATTCCATAATTAAAATGTGTTCTCAAAAATCACTTCAAAATATTCTTTCTAGAATACAATTTTCTTAGAATGGTAAATCTGGAATTCAAAAAAATGTATTCCATATACGTTTCGGAAACATTTTGGAAGAATAATCAAAAGTCATTTTTAAAAGGGATAAAATAATTTTTTTTCCATAATGAGGAGTGCAGGGAGAAAATTATTGGGGCGCAGGAAGAAACATCCTGACTTAAGAATCTGTTCGCGTTCTTTTTATCAGGCTTTAGTTAGCTTTATACTCTGTTTCGCCAAATATAGAAAGATAATACTAAATACACCCCTTTTTTTATTAACATACACTCATCTTCTTTTTCTTGTTTTAGTTCTCTTATTCGCTAATTATTTCCATTCAGTCATTGAGAAACAATTTATTTTAATTTTAAAAAAATAAATGATAACAAAAACTCATGAGAAAATAACCCATTAGATAAGAATAAACTTATCAAATTCTAACATACTCCCTGTAAGTATACTCAACTTTATAAAATCATATAAAACTGATTTGTATTATAACATTCATTTATATTTATATTACGAAATATTAAGATAAACTTTATAAAACTGATTTTTAAAATAAGCTTTCCACTCGTTTATATATAATATTTTTATCAGTTAATGTACTTTAGAAACTCCTACATAAAACTACATAATAAATAATTCGATAACGAATAACTTAATCCGTCCAATTAAAATAGACTCTAAAATAACTCTATTATGATAAGCTGACTTTATTAGACAAACCATCTTTTAATACACAAAACAGCATAAAAAACGAAAATAAAGTTCATTCTGAAACCTATTGCTTTCAGTTTTTGAAATTAAGTTTGTATCAAGATATATCCTGTTTGGCTTGGTAAATTACTAGTTCAGGTATTGAGAGTATACAAATTGTGGTAACTTCAGTTTAATCATGAAGAGTAGTTCTTATTTTGTTTGCATTGCCTAGAAGTATCTGCTTTTTAAGGAGATGCCAAAAGGTTCGTCATAAAAGATGGCATCAGTGATATCTATTGGCCTGAAATGTAAAAGGTGTGTGGACTTTTCTGCAAATTTTCATTGCATGTCCATAACATCAACTAATAAACGAGTCCCATTAGTTGTCTTTGTGTCCCAACTAAAACGTAGTCTGCAATAGGAGTTACAACAACATAAGTCCTTTGCTACATATATCTACATACTTTTCTAGTGTCAAGAGAAGATGCTATGATCCAACTATTCTAGGCCCGTTTAAGCTGTTTCAAAACCATGGATTATATATACATAGCAGCCAGGACAAAGCCATTATAAAGAGAAAACTGCTGAATGCATAGACATGGCCTCAGAGCAGAAATAACCCATCTACAAGTAGACTAGTAGAGTTACTCGGATTCCATTTTAGTGGACAATAACCATCCCAATCCATCTGAAATGAAGGATCATTTGGTGCTTTTTCAGTCATTTTAAGAGCTAACAGTCATCTGCCTCAGGATGCAAAGTTACATGGTAATCACCACACATACTAGACCACTTCTCTTCCCTGGTATCTTCGGTTTTCTGCTGTTTACTGTGGCTAACCATTGCTTCCTTGATTTTTTCTTTGTTCTTCTTGCTTTCCTCCACATATGGCTGCATGAAAAGTTATCAGAAATGCAAAATTCCATGCAACCCCATTGGGGCATAAGAAAAAGAACAAGGAATAATTTTCAAGAATAGATACTATGCCAACTTCTATATACCTGTTTCGCAATATCAGACATAGTCCTCCATGAATGAATAGCCATACTTAGTATTTTTCCATCTAAGGCCTCATTACAAGTTTTCAACCGTGCACATTCATGCTTGAGGAATATCTGATATGCAGTCTTTCGTCCCACCGGGGCACCTCGGCGTTTCTTTTTTTCTTTCGAAGGTGTTGGTAAAAACACAGGCTGTTGCACATACCCGGGCCCTGCTAAGTTGGAACAAAAAGTATTGCATAAGCATCTCTAAAGTCACAAGAGATCACTACGTTACTGAAGAAAACTAATTCATTTATATCTCAAAACATGGAAAGATTTTAGCCAATCAACAAACCTGTCATGTGGCAAGAGTATTGCTTGGACATTTCCGTGGCCTTCTTCTGATCATCTTTACCATCCATTGTATGAGGCAAACTTGCATTTGAGATCCTCTTCTTCCTAAGTGGACCTTCTAATAAAGAGGAAGATGTGGAAAGGGAGAAAAAAAAAGGGCCCTTAAGGTTAATCAGTACATTTTCAGCCAAAAACCAAAGTGTAGCAAAAACATCAATTAAAGAAGTTGCTCAAGTGTCTTGTTTTATATATGTCCAAGCAGTAAATGTATGCAGAAACTGCCAAGAACATCCCCTTATATCAAACTTATGCGTGAAGTGCCAGACTGAATTTATATCTACTTAAATAACAACAAATAATAGTAGGTCTCTTGGGCTAACCTTCGTTGCTGATAGATATGGGAACTTGCTTTACAGGACTTCTGTAGAAGTACAATTGCTCAAACTGGTAGAGAAGATGTGAGTAAAGCCTTTCAACTTGAGCACATAACTGCACACTATTCCCTTCCAATTTCAAGGCTATGACAACTTCACCCCACTTCTTTTCTCGACCAACCTGAAAAAAATCAAGAGAAAATCCACGACATTAACATCATAAAAATTAGAGATAAATCATGCAAAGATATATAACTAATTTAGCCTCTCTCTGTTACAGAACCACGACTGATTTGGATAAATAAACTCCACAAGCACAAAGAAGCTTCAATACAGACAAAATAACATACCAAAACAACTAAAAAACTTGATGTCAATTAGGATCACACTCCCACAGGGTAATGCAATATACATACCTGGTGATATCCTCCTCTTCTTGTCACCTCCAGGTAAAACAGGTACAAGTCCAGCAATGTTTCTCGGACATTGAAACTGCCAAGTAGAATTGGATTATAAAGCATTATTATTCAAACCTTTCATATTTCACATCATCACCTTTCCCCACAGTTATCTATTAAATAACACAACAATTTCATGTTGAACTAACAACACATGTAGATGTAGACTAAAAAATGAGATAAAGAACAACTGTAAGGCAAACAACAAGTACCAACTCGCATACCTTGACTGAGACAAAACAGATAATAATTTTGTGTTAGTAAGGTGGTGATTGTTTTTGTTCATGAGAACGATCATGAAAAAGGGACAGCTCAAACTGGAAAAACAGGAAGCACCCACTAAAAAAAGAGTGAACTTTCTTTGCATGCAGTATGAGCAACCAAACAAGAAATATGATTTGAGTGTTTCACCACCCCATCAGAGAAATAAAATGAAAAATGGGAAGAGCATTAAGGATATATAAAAAGAAGAGGAAGCTAGAATGTTGTTGAGTGAGTGAAGTGTTGGTTTTATAGAAGCAGAAAAACTCACACGAGAGTGAGGCCAGAAGAGTCCAACAAGTCAAAGAGTTTATCATAGAAGCTGTCGGAGTCATCAGCCGGAGAACAGTGTTGTTTGTGGGAGCCAGCAGAGGTTGCAGTGGAGGAAACATTAAGAAGGCCCTTGAGATGGGTCTGGAATGGCAATGGAAGCGTTATCTCCTCTTTCTTCTCCATGTTTGAGGAGGCAAGCAACGAAGCTAAGGGTGAAACACGAACCCCCACCTACTTCAAATTAACATGGAGATCTTATGCCTTTGCGACAGCTGCACGCAGTACGTGGCGTTCCTATTTTTACCCATCAAAATTTCAATGGATAAATATAATTTTGGTGCATTTTACTTTTTCTATTCTTGGTTTTGGTTCTACTCAAAGTATAAAAATATTGGTTTTTGGTAATCTAATTTTTTTTTTTTTAGAAGTTATTAGTTAATATAATTCTACCCATACTTTAAGTGTAGAGTCATGATAAACAAAAAAATAAAGTTTTAAACAAAATATATATTTAATATTAAGTTAATACATAATTAACTATTTTAACACATTATTCTATTAACGGATAAGTAATAAAAGAAACATGCTACCACTTTCTAACACCCTCAAAATACATTTAACTATTATAATACATGTTCTACATATTTTTCTATTATTTAAGCTTAGAGTTTTCAAAAAATATCTATGATTAAAACTTACAGAAATACAAATATTTAATATATAAGGTTCAAAAGAACATCCTAAAGCCTTTCAAAACTCGTGTACATAATACTGTCATCGCAGTTCACAACAAAAAAAAAGAAAAAAGGGTAAGCCAGTGAAAACAAAATTTTATAATCTACACAATTAAATCAAAAGAGAAAACTGAATTATAAGGATCAATTTCTCAATTATTCAATCTTTAAATCCAAACATAAAAGAATCAAATAGATCTCACGTGGATCTACACATCTAGGATATTCAATCAACAAAATAACATCTAATGTCTTCTGAAAGACCCTTATTATGTAAGTCCTACTACAGACTGACACCTAATCCAAAGATTACCAGCGAATCCAATAGAAAGGATCATGGTAAGTTTAATACAACCCAAACCGTGCATCTCATATGTCACGGTGTGCATGAACTCCCCCATAAGCTTCTCACCACATGATATTTTAGCCCATGTGACTTAGATCATCAGTGAAGTTCGAAGATCTCTATTATCACATCGACATCAATACTTAATATACAATAAACATTAGTCAGCACATTATCACAAATGTATGAATTCAATTCCATAGCATTTTCATCATACAATATCATTCAAAATGTGATCCACAACATTCAAAAGTTTATTTAACATAAAAAAAAACACTTAAATACTAAATCATCAAAATTTAATATTTCTACAAGTTTAAATAATATATAAACAAACAACACAATATATAAACACCCAACATCCATGCAAAAGAAATTGAATATTGAGACCACGTCCCCTCGACATCCAGATCTTCTAGCCTAGAGTGCTATTAAAAATTAAATTTAGCTTCCTTTACTTTAATTGCTTGCTTAACAAGCAACCTCTAGAATTTTATCTTATAAGATTTAAGGGCCTAATGCAAGTTATAAAAAAAAAACAAAAAATCAGTATATAGTAGAATAAGTTGAGAGGATTACTCTTCTTAACTGACCTCACTAAAATTGATGACTAAATCATAGAGAAAAACAGAGAATAAGAAATCTTAAGAGTAAAAATGAACTTACTTTATTTAAAAACCTGACCGGTAGAAATGTTCTTTAACTCTTCAACTACAATGTGGTGTAATCACATTTTAAAATAAATAAAAATTTGAAGAGGAAATTAAGAGAGAAGAAATAGAAAAGGAAGAGATGAAGAGATAAAAGAAAACTGAACATGTCATGGCAGTGAGTGATTTTTTTTTTTAGTATTTGGAGTTTGGAGTTATATTTAAATTAGAGTTAATTATAGGTTAGGTTAAGGTCTATTAAGTTTGGAGAGAACTCAGAATTTAATCTGATGAAAAAAGGTTAAACGCCTAATTATTTTGAGCATAATTAGGTACATGTATGTGGTTGTATACTGTTATGACTGCATAGTATTAATAGGAAACAATATTAGAGAGGATGAATTGATGGAAAACAAATTTTCATCCAAAAATTTTACCTTTTCTTTGAATCATTCAATAAAGGATTAAAAAAATATATAATTTCATTCTGAACAACGCTCCACTAAAATCAACTGAGTTAAATAAATTCTTTAATGTTAAAACGTATTATACTTTCACACCAAATCTGGGTATTTTAAAAATAGTAAGCAAACAAAAAATGTAAAAAATATCTTCTTTAATCTGAAAAAAAATTCAAAATATTAACAAAGTTCGTCTGCAAAGCTTATAAAAATTATCTTGAATTAAAAGTTCTTTAACTTCTTCAATAATGTTAACTTGTGAATCTTGCAGAAATATTGAATAAGTAATAATATGTAAATTTTTAAAAAATATTATTTAATTATAACGAATCTCCTCCTTCCTTTTCACTTATCTTCTTATCATTTCCATTCGACTTCAAAATTCTCTCAACTCTTCCATCTGCATAAACTTTGATGCATGTTGTCTTAACTCATCAAGATTGGTTGTCGGTTTTTTGCAAAGACTATCGGCAAATGGTCCCGGTTTCAATGTTGTAATCATATCATGCATTGTGACTTTCGGACTGAGATTGCGAATACTTAGTGCTACCTTTCCAAAGCGCTCCATAAATGTTCTTAGGGATTCTCCCTTTTCTTGCCTTATATTCACTAAGGCAATTGATGTTAAATGATGTGGTCGGCTTGTAGCAAAATGAGCTCCAAACTTTTTACCAAAGTGTTGAAAGAATCAATGGATAACGGTGGCAACCGAGTAAACCAACTCAGAGTCGCTCCCTTCAAAGTTGTTGGGAATACTCGACACAAAATGACATCATTCCACGTATACAAACTTATATGCGTTGTGTATACTGCAATGTGTTCATCACGATCTGTACCTCCATCATACTTCTCCATGGTTAAATTCTTCCAATTTTCCAGTGGGGTTTCTATAATGGCTTCGGAAAATGGAGGCCTCCTAACAGATATTCCGACAAAGATACTAGAAGTCTCTGGTATTCTCTTCCTAGTAGTTTCAAAGCTTTCCTCATTATGTACCATTTGGTGGATATGTGTTCTTGGTTGAACAGTTTCAAATGATGTGTTTAAAATCGTCTCTTCATTCAACTTCCTCTTCATGTACGCATTCTCCGTCCTTAACATACTTAACTCTTCTTCATTGCTCTTCTTTAGTGTTTCGAACTCTCTTTGTAACTGCATGAGCATAGCCATTGACATGGAATTTTGATTATCTCCCTGCTTCCCAGACTGCTCTCCTCTTCTACTCATCTTTGCTTACTTCCTCAGTTGTCCTGTTTCTCGGCCCCACGGTGGGTGCCAAAATGTTCTTACAAGAGCCTAGAAACAATCTTCTTTTTTTTAGGCTGTTGACTTCTCGGTCTTCTTTCTCAGTGCGAGTTGTCGGTCTGGGCTTTCGGCTTGGACCTCTCGGTATGGGCTTTCGACTTGGACCTGGATATGACTTGTAGACTCTCACTTCTTTGGGCTAGATTAACTGGATCTCTCGGTTCTTGGTCTCAGTCTCCTCTCACGGATGGGTGTGTATACCTGAAAGGTGCTCCGATGCCAAAGTCAGAATTGGTATTAGTTAATTATCAGACAAATTCACTCTTCCTTACCTCTTGGGTTGAATCTCTATTTATAAGGCTCTCTTATTGGGCTTAAAAGTTACCTGAGTCTTTTCTTTTTGCACCTAACATTTTGAAAACACACACTTGTATATTTGGGCCCATCTTATAGGCTTTGCTACAATAACTAATTTAATTTTACTTATTTATTTCTTATATTTAACCTTTCGGCCGAGATTTTCGATACAACCTTTCGGTTGACCTTTCGGCCTAGACAGTACACTTCCCATTTGAAAATTGTGATTTTACAAAAAAAAAAAAACATTGCAATAAAAAAAGTTAAATGAGAAATTCTATAAAACATTCGTTCCAAATACTTTCCAAAAATAATCAGTACTTTAATTTGTTTCCTAATATAGTTGATACTTGCAGTTTATAATAAACTATTAATTACTATTTTTTCTATTTTTTTCACATATATTACTTCAATAATTAATAAATAA
>Ga0123341_1006078_pt1 | contig 10870 bp, 15 predicted proteins | sample Turbeapinknodule_FD_89959 | JGI IMG/M metagenome (GOLD analysis project Ga0123341, IMG submission 89959) | Root nodule microbial communities of legume samples collected from Mexico - Turtle bean Mexico pink nodule | ecosystem: Host-associated > Plants > Roots > Nodule | place: Mexico: Nepantla...
ACTATATATTATGATTTATTACATGTTGTTGTGTATTTAATATTTTTATTACTAATTATTAATTATAATTATAATCTTACTTTTAAATTATTAAAGTAATTAATAATTAATACAAAATATGTGTGTAATAATTAAAATATTTTAGTTTAAATTTTTTAAACATTACCTCAAGTTTTTAATTAACAGTTATACTCGTAATTTATAATTTATAATTAAAAAATATTAAAATGTTGATTTTTTTTTTGAAAAATATCATAATTGTAGGTTTATGATAATTAAAGTAAAAACAATAAAAGGTGTATTATATGTGTTTTATATGTTGTAGATCCAACGCATATATTTGAATTGCAAAAGTTAGATGTTGGCGTTGTAGAAAATTTGGAGATTGTGGAAGAGGTTGCAAAAATGCAACAAATTTTTGAAAAAGTCAGCGGAACCCTTCATCATTGTAGTTAGTGTTTTTCCTTGACTCTTCTCCTCAAGATTGGGTCTTCCATGTTCCACGCAAGTTTTCTTCCTTCTCCCACGATCCTCACACGATTTTCTCCGATTTTCTCTAGGGTTGAGATGCTGAAACGGAAGCATGTGGGTGTGGAAGTTGCAACAAATTTGTTGGTTCCTCTCCCTATTTAAAGAGAGCTTCATTCGCTTCAAAAACACATCTCTCACTCACGCTTCATCTTTCTCAACTTAGTCACCATGCACCTTTCTTCTTCCTCTCACCTTTTCATCTTTTTCCTCTTTCTCTCTCTTCATTTATTCTTTTATTTTAAATTATAAATATTTTCTTGGTTTATTGGGTTCTTAGTCTTTTAAGAGTAACTTGTTAGTTCTGATCCTCAGAAATTTCTGGGAAGTTCATTTGTATCTTGGGGGAATTGCGCAATACATCGCGGATAAGTCCTTACAGACAGTGATCACTCATGCCTCGAAAAATCAATTTTGTTTGTGTTTTAAAGCCTCATTTACTACAATCGTAAGAACTTATGCTTGAGAATACGGACAACAACAACAACTCTGCTTCAGAAACGTCAAACACTGTTTCCACAACGAAAACCATTTTTGCAAAACCTTTTCCAGAAGTCTCGAAAGTCTTCACCGGTTAGAATTTCCAATGCTGGCAACAATGAGTGTCCACCCTATCGGACATGTATGGGGTCGCTTTGCACTTACGACTTTTAAACCCGACCCAAGCACGACTGCAAAACAAATTGATGCTTGGATCCATGCAAACAAGGTATGTCATCACACCTTATTCAATGCGTTATCTAATGATATGTTCGATGTCTATTGCTCTTACAAGGAAACAAAAGATATTTGGGATTCCTTTAACCTCAAATACACTGCCGAAGACGTCATCAGACAAAGGTTCGTGATCGGAAACTACTACCGTTGGGAGATGATCGAAGACAAAGACATCAAAATCCAGATACATGAATACCACAAGTTGCTTTAAGATATCAAAGCTGAAAGCATAACCTTGCTTGATGAATTCGTGTTCAAACTCTTGATGGAAATGCTCCCGCAATCTTGGACTGATTACAAACAACACCTGAAGCATAGGCACAAACAAATGCCGCTATCAAATCCGATCACCCACATCATAATTGAAGACACAAACATGAAGGAGTGTACTGTTGCAAAGGCCAAAACTTTGTCTACCAAAGCAAATGTGGTAGAAGACAAACCATTTCTAAAATGGTACGAGAAAAAATCTGATCACAAAAAGAAATATAATAATAAATTCTCTCGTCCCAATGGAACCAACCCCACTTCAAGAAAAATGGTAATTGCTTTGTTTGTGGAGAGCTAGGTCATCATGCACCTCGGTACATAGATAGGGCAAAAAACAACTATCCTCCTAAGGCAAATTTAGGCGAAGGGGAAGATACAATTGTGGCAGCCGTTTCATAAGTAAATCTTGTGACAAATGTGAGTAAATGGGTGGTAGACTCTGGGTCTACTAGACACATCTGTGCAAACAAAAACGTGTTTACCTCCTACACAAGTGTGGGGGATGGAGAAGAACAAGTTTATCTCGGTGACTCCAGGACAAATCCTGTCCTAGGAAAAGGAAAGGTTCTTCTAAAGCTCACATATGGTAAAACTCTGGATTTGAGTGATGTGCTACATGTGCAATTAATTAGAGTTAATTTGATCTCTGTAGCATTGCTAAGCAAAATTGGGGTTAAAGTGTCATTTGAACCTGACAAGATTGTTATGACAAAAAACAATGTTTTTATGGGGAAGGGATATTGTGATTAATGTCTTTTTGTATTGAACATTTATGAAGTTATTAATGAATTTGAATTTTTTGCTTATATTGTTGATTTGTATGATATATGGCATGCTAGGTTAGGACATGTGAATTATTCGTATGTTATGAAATTGCAATCACTAAGATTAATCTACATGCATGACAAATAAAATAGTAAATGTGATATTTGTGTAGAATCTAAAATAACGAAGAAAACATATCATTCTGTAGAACGTCAAACTGAACTTCTTAGTTTAATTCATATCGTTCTTGCAGATTCAAAATAAACCATGTTTAGAGGTGGAAAAAATTATTTTGTAACATTTATAAATGATTTTTTTAGATACACCAAAGTGTATTTAATTAAACATAAGGATGAAGCTTTTGACATGTTCTTAACTTATAAAGCAGTAGTAAAAAATCAATTGAATAAGAAAATTAAAAGAATTAGATCACATAGAGGTGGTCAATATGTTTTATTTAATGATTATTATGTTAAATAAGGTATTATACATGAAGTAACCCCACCACATTCACCTGAATCTAATGGAGTAGCTGAAAGAAAAAATATGACTCTTAAAGAAATGATGAATGTCATGCTTATTAGTTCTAATGCTCCTGATAATCTGTGGGGTGAATCTCTGCTTACCGTGTGTTTTTTGAAAAATAGGATACCACTTAAGAAAACTGGTAAAATACCCTATGAGTTGTGGAAATGTTATCAACGTAATCTAAAATACCTAAGAGTGTGAGGGTGTTTAGCTACAGTGATGTTACTTGATCCTAAGAAAAGGAAAATAGACTCTAAAACATCTGATTGGATGTTCTTAGGATATGCGGAACATAGTGTTGCATATATGTTTCTAGTTCTTAATAGTGATATAATTGAACGTAACACTATAGTAGAGACGAAAAATGTTGAGTTCTTTGAACATGTTTTTCCTCTAAAGAGTAGTGGTACATATGAACAACTTATAGATAGTGCTAGTGATGCCATGAGTAAGAATGTTAGGAGAAGTAAAACACAGAGAAAGGAAACCTCATTTGGAGATGATTTTGCACATATCTAGTTGAAAATGATCCAACAAGTTTTTTAGAAGCTACTAGTGCTTCTGATGCTAGACATTGGGATAAGACCATTAAAATTGAGCTTGATTCAATTAAGAAAAATAATACATGGACCTTAGTAAATCTGCCTAAAGGAGAAAAACCCATTGGTTGTAAGTGGATCTTTAAGAAGAAGTACCATCCTGATGGATCCATAGAGAAATATAAGGCAAGATTAGTTGCTAAAGGTTTAACTAAAAAACATAACATAGATTATTTTGATACTTTTACCCTTGTTATTAGGATTTCCTCTATCTCTGTGTTGTTAGCTCTAATATCTATCCATAAGTTAGTAATTCACCAAATGGATGTTAAAACAACCTTTTTGAATGGTGAACTAGAAGAGGAAATTTATATGACTCAACCTGAAGGATGTGTAGTTCTAGGTCAAAAGGAAAAAGTGGAAACTTTTAAAATCTCCGTATGGTTTGAAACAAACACCAAAACAATGACATGAAAAACTTGATAATGTTTTACTTTGCGAAGGTTTTTCTACCAATGATGCTGATAAATGTGTGTATTCTAGATCTGAAAATGGTGAATGTGTCATTATATGTTTGTATGTAGATGACATGATAGTTTTTGGTACATGCAATGATTTGTTTTTAAAATAAAATTGTTTCTTGGATCTAAGTTTGAGATGAAAGACATGGGTGAAGCAAGTGTGATTCTAGGAGTTAAAATTAAGGAAGGGAGATAGTATATTACTCTCCCAAGAAAAATACACTAAGAAATTTCCTAAGAAGTTTGGTTACTATATGAATTTAAGTCAGTGAGTACCCCTTATGATGCTAACTCTAAATTAAAGAAGAATAGAGGAGAATCTATTTCTCAAACTCAGTATGCCTAGATAATTGGGAGCTTATTGCATTTAATGATCTTTTCTAGACTAGATATTGCTTATGCAGTAGGTAAACTGAATAAATACACTCAATGTCCTAGTCAGGATCATTGGGATGCGCTTGCGAGACTCATGAAATACTTGAGAGGTACAATGAATTATGCCATTGAATATAGTGGATTTCTCGCTGTACTAGAAGGGTACAATAATGCTAATTGGATCTCTGATTCATATGAGATAAAATCCACTAGTGGTTATGTATTTACACTTGGGGGTGGTGCAGTTACATGGAGATAAGCCAGACAAACTATTATTGCAAGATCAACAATGGAATTTGAGTTTGTTGCTCTCGAGATGGTTGGTAGTGAAGCTGAATGGTTGAAAAACTTATTAGCAAACATTTCATTAGGAATGAAACCAACTCCATTTGTATCAATGCATTGTGATTGCCAATCGACAATAGCTATAGCTAAAAATAAAACTTACAATGGAAAGAACACACATATACAATTGAGATATAATTTGGTGAAGCAGATGCTAAAGAGTGAAATTATTTCTATTGACTATGTCAAGTCAGAACAGAATTTGGCAAATCCTCTAACAAAACCCGTAGGGAGAAAACTGATTTTAGAAACATCGAGGGGAGTGAGACTTAGGTCACCTGCGAACAAACAAGTGATGGAAACCCAACCTTTGTGATTAGAGATCCCATGAATAAGGTTCATATAGGTAAGTCACTTTTTAGTTCTGCTAGCACTAATATTGATTTAATATCAACTTTGTCCATTCATATGGTGTGTGTGAAAAGTGTTAGACACTGCATGATCTAGAACATAAACTTTGTGATACGACCCAAGTCCACAAGAAGATGACCAAGGATGACAACTATGAAGGGTCATCTCAACAATCAAAGGAAGACCTCATCGGTAGGAGGATGGACAAGGACCGGAACACCTAAATTTCTTCACGCTAGTCTTCTTAAATAATTAGAAAATGTTGTAAATAATTTGGACTCACATGAGGGGTCCAAATAGTAGAATAAACAAGAGTAGGTCTATATAACAATAATAAGAGGTGAAGACATAAGAATGGGCCATCAGAAGTCCATTAGGGTAGAAAGAAACCCTACCTTCTAGAAACACATAGAATGGTGCGACATTGACCTATGGTCAACACCTAAAAACGCACCATATTCCACCTCCCCATTCTACCCTCTTTTTTTCTTTTCCAAAGTTCCTAAATCTATAAATAGGGAGGCCTACCTCATGTATTGTAATGTTGAATGAAGAGTAAAGTTACTATACACAAATTGTGTTAGAATTGTGAGTGAGAGATCTCCTCCTAAAATTAGTCTTATCTTGTGAGTGTTGTGAAGCTCTCAAGTGGCGACATCTACACTTATCTTGGATTCAATTCGCCATCCAAGTGGCGTGCTCCCTTCACATTTCCACTTCTCCTAAGTTTCCTTCACTCATATCTTTCCATTCCATTTCCATTCTATTTTCAAATCCAAAATATGTCTTGTTCTTGTTATTGCTCTTTGTATCAATTCAGTTTTCTAGTCTTGTTAATGGTTTTACTTCCTTGTTTTCAATTCGGTTCATATTCTTGCTCACCTTGTGTTTGTTAAAATTTCTGCACCATTACTTGTCATCATCTTCACCGTAATTGTGTTTTTCCTTTTGACCTTATGGAAATGAACCTTCACATCTACTTAACACTTGTTAAGTTAATGTCTAGTGGGAATATTCCTTAGGTTTCTCACCTTACTTGATAAATAATCTCAATCTTAATTCAAAAGTGTCATCTAAATGAATCGATCTAAAATCAACGCATATCACTTTGTGATTAAAATTTTGAGGTTAAAGAGTTTTAATGATTTTTATATCCCTTATGGGTGGTGTATGATTTGCAGCATACACTTGATGAAATTACCTATATGAGTGTCAAGTGAGGCCTCTTGCATGAGATCTTGGCAAGATCTCTATAACACTCATGAATACTGGGCACACGCATGGCTAGTAAGCGCAACACAACGATAACAACAAGTAATGTGGGGGTGTATTGTGATTGGTAAACCTCTAACACATACTAAGTGTCTTGGTTCATATAGCTTGTTATACCAACTATACTATGTGTTAAGTTCATCAATCTAAGACTGGTTCATATAGCTTGTTATACCAGCTCTGATGCATTATATCTTAGATGAACCCAGGATTTTCATATTTTTTCCTTTCTTTGTTTCTATGTTTTATCTTTTGCAATATGTGAGGGTAGTTGTAAATCGAACGCATATAGCGGTATTGCAAAAGCTTTTCGAAAAGATCAACATAACCCTTGACCATTGAAATTAGGGTTTCTCCTTGACTCTTCTCCTCAAGACTATCTTCCAGGATCCATGCAGGCTTTGCTCCTTCTCCCACGATCCTCACACGATTTTCTCTGATTTTCTCTAGGATTGAGATGCTGAAACGGAAGCACGTGGGTGTGGAAGTTGCAACAAATTTGTTGATTTCTCTCCCTATATAAAGAAAGCTCCATCCGCTTCAGAAACACATCTCTCACTCACACTTCTTCATCTTCCTCAACCCACTCACCGTGCACCTTTCTTCTTCCTCTCACCTTTTCACCTTTTTTCTCTTTTTCTCTCTTCATTTATTCTTTTATTTTAAATTATAATATTTTCTAGGTTTATTGGATTCTTACTCTTTTAAAAGTAACTTGCTAGTTCTGATCCTTGGAAATTTCCAGGAAGTCCTGTTGTATCCTGGGACACTTGTGCAATACACCGCGGATAAGTCCTTATGGACATTAATCACTCACATCTCGGAAAATCAATTTTATTTGTATTTTAAAACCTCGTTTACTACATTATATACCATGGACATATATAAGGTTTATTTTATATTTTGACGAGAATGTATAAGGTTTATTGCATATAAATGAAATGGAGGAGAAGATTAAATAGGATGGTGAATAATCCTGCACGTGAGGTGATGTTCAGTTGACATGAGGACAGAGTAACCATGAGAGAATACATGAACAGAAGTGGTCACGTAGCAGATTGAGACAGACAAAACCACAGTGGGTTTGCATGCGATTTAAGATTTTTGCTATTTATGATGCCCACAGATCTTACCTCAGAATATTTTCTTTACAAGGAAAAGTGCACACTTATATTCAAAAGCAAGTGTTTGCAGTTATTTTCATGTTACGAGGATGATGACTTAAGTTTATTCAATAATAACGGTTACTGGTTAGAGATTGTAGAAAAGGGCGAAAAAGAAAGGAGGGAGAGAACTGGAGGAGATTTTTCTGAGATCCATAAAGGGTTGCAACTTTTCAGATATGCTTTTCAGATCACTCATCTCATCATCATCTGTGATTTAATTTTTACATAACCAAAATTTTGCCAAGTTTGGAATTAACAGTACCTGCCTATATATATATATATATATATGAACTTTCAACAACATAATTTACTTGGACGTACATCAGTACAACTATATAAATAAAACATCATTAAGAATAATTATAACATTACATTTAGTAGAAATTAACTACTTGATACGTGCATGGATCATATCCAATATTAGGCTTAGTAGTTACTACTCTGCTCATCATTGGAGCCATATGTATAGTGAATGGTTATTCTTCCAATCAAGGTAGGAAGAGCATGTCTTAAGTTGCATGTGCACTCTTCTTTAAGATAAAGATCGATATGGTTTCAGCATTTTAGTGAGTGAACCACTAAGATGGAGGGACATGACCTCATTGGTGGACCCCACAAGCGTCCCTCCGATGAACACTGCTGGAACAGGTGCTGGACAACCCAACCTAGTTAAAGCTTTCTCCATTTCCTTGCCTTCAGGATCTTTGTCAATTTCATGAACCACAGGGTTGACTCCAAGTTCACGGAACAGAATGTTGACTGCATAGCAGAGGCAACAAGAGCTCTTGGTGAAAACCACCACACCCTTGTCTGTTGCCAACCTGATAACCTTCTCCATCTTGATATATGCAGTAGACAAAATTGTTTTCCAGAGAGAAAAAGTACAGCAGGAGAAAAGAAAGGGAAAATTTGTTGAGACTACAGAGAGAGATGCCTTTAGATTACCTTTAGAAGTCCAAAAGCATCAGATGAAGATCTGAATTCGATCTAATGGATCTGAGGAGGAAATATAGGAAACAGAAACTATGAGGGTTGATTGAAATAAGGTGGTATGGTAGAGTATTTATAGGAAGAAATAGGTGAAGTTGAAGAAAGCAGTTTGAAAAGAAAGATGAGGTCATGCTTTTTAGATGCCCAACTACATATGGTGTAACTTTAGACTGAACAAGTTGAAACATGATTTACATGCATATGCCTCCTCACCATAACCATATAATGTGAAGACTTTGTGAGCACAGCAAAGGCAGGTGCATATAATATCTTCCTGCGATTTAGGGAAATTCCTTCTGTCAGCCGTGTACCACCATCAACCATTAGTGCCCTTTTCTGACTATATGGCGTAATATTCTCTTCTGAATATGCCTATATAGATTTCTAAATCTTTTCTCTAATTAACTCTTCTCCCCCATCTTATTTATTCCTGCACAATTCAAGCTTTTCTAATGATTATTAGCAAAGAGAGACATTTATATTTTGCAGAACAATAGTTATTTTCAGATCACATGAAAAACTGTATCTATATCACTGATAATATATAATTGTTGCTAAATTCACGAGTACACGTTATACTATAAGAATTAATTAAATTAGTTTTCAGAAAACATAAAAAAAAAAATTCAATGTTATTAGAGATTGTTAACAACAAGTAAAAGGCACATTTTTTTTAAAAGTAAAAAAATTTACAATTATTTTTAAATTTAATTCTATATTATATAAAACTCATAAACCGATCTTTACTACAAGAATATAACAGGGGTTTAGTTAAATTTAAGTTGATGTTAACTTTTTAATAAATAAAAATATTTGTGTTAATTAATATCAGTTTATTTGACGTTATTAGAGTTTATTTAATGTTAGAATTAATAGGTTGACTTAAGCCATTCTAATTAAATTGATGTTAAATATTTTTAATTTTTTTAATAACTAAAAATATTTCTTTTAGTGTTAGATTAATGTTAACTATCCAGATTAATCTTATCTTTTTAGTATTTATATTTATTTAAGTTAGTGTCGACTAGATCGACATTAATTTTATTTATTTTATTATTTATTTAAGTTAACATCAATTAGATCAACACTAATAGAATATATCTTTAATTTTTATATGTTAGTTTATATGCTAAGAATTCATGTGTTTTCATAAGAAATAAATAAGAATCGTGTATTATTTTTAATACAAAAGTTCAGATTGATAAATCTCCACTTACAATTTTTCTCTCTCACTCTTTTATATAATCTACATTCATCTCCTACATCCACATTTATATCTTTCATCCACACCCATCTCATTCATCCACACTCATCTCCTTCATCTACCATGATAGAATTTTGATTTCACCATTTGATTCAAGTCTTAACTGATGTAGAAAGGTACATATAACATGAATCTATATTATGGAAATCAACTATGCACAAAAAATTTGACTGAGAGGATAGAAGAAGATGAAGCTTCAAGGAAGGACTAAACATTCAAAGAGTACAACACTAGGATTTTCTTCTTTCATCTTAGTCATGTATAGAATGTATAAATGCATTTTTTTGTAGGATTTTGTAGAGGTATACTGATAAGTGTCATATTTTAGTAATATTTCATATTAAAAGACAAACACTTATGAATATTTATTAATAAAATAACTATAATTTAACCTATGATTTATGAATTTAAATCTTTTTACATATTTTGTGGTTATAATATGAATAAGAACAATTTATTCAAATTTGTGTTAATTTTAGGATTATATGGGAAAATGGAGATGAAAAGGCTAAAGGAGAATAGATAAGATGAAAAAGGAAAGTTGGAACGCTCAAAACTCTAGAGGAACTCATTCAAGCGAGCCCAAGCGAGCCCCATTTCGCCCAGGCGGGATTACTTCAGAAAAGTTGGACCTTTTCTTTTCCAACTCACCTAAGCAAGTTGTAGCTCGCTTAGGCGAGAGAAGTTACTTAGCCCAAGTCCAACTAGCTTAAATATGAGGCGTGAGGTATAATCCTATATATCATTGGAAGAATAGAAGGAGATAAAAAAAACCTAGGAAAGGTAGCCGTCAAGGAGAAACATCCTATATCTTCTTTTCTTGCTTTCCATGCTTATAACGACCAACATGAGTGACTAATTCTACCCTTTAGAATTGAGAGTAATCTGTTCAAACTCTTAGTGTTGAGGTGATATTTAAATATAATATTTTGTTCTTGATTGATGATTGGTATTGTCATTTTATTCTTAACGCTCATTTTATCATGATTTTGATCCTTAGATTTGACTGAAAAATACTTCTAAGCATCTGACCTAAATGATAATGCTTAATATATTTGATTAATATGGAATAAATTTGAAATGTTAATTGCTATCAACATCATCTGCTCGTAACGATAAAAAGTTTTTATAAATATGTGAGAAATTGATATTTAGTAGACTATCTTAATAATTTTATATGCGAGGAATCGATATAAATGAATTTTATATGGACATCAATATCAATCAAAGATAGAATAT
>Ga0123341_1006079_pt1 | contig 10870 bp, 7 predicted proteins | sample Turbeapinknodule_FD_89959 | JGI IMG/M metagenome (GOLD analysis project Ga0123341, IMG submission 89959) | Root nodule microbial communities of legume samples collected from Mexico - Turtle bean Mexico pink nodule | ecosystem: Host-associated > Plants > Roots > Nodule | place: Mexico: Nepantla...
CATATATAAATATATTTTTTGCACTTACACTAAAAGTTGATTTTAGCAACTGTAGAATACTTGTATGATTTAAAATTGGTTTTGGCAACTGTAGATTATTTGTATCATTGTCACATGGAAGTTCAGATACTTAAAATAGTTTTCACTAATTTTTTATATATATAAAAAAAATCCATAACTTTTTTATAATATTTTTATTTAAATTAAAACTGGATTCCAGTAAAAAAAAACTCTAATCACTTGATAAAGAAAAAAACTTTATCATCGGTGGTGGTTGAGTTCCCCAAATTCTCGATTATTCAGACATATCAAGAGGCACAAGTCCAAAAAAGAAGAGAGGTTCGAAAGAGTTCTTTAGATTTCAAAAGTTTTTCTTTGGATTTGAGATAAACCTATAAAATATGTTATTCGGTATCCAGATTACATAATACTGAAGTTAATCTTATATCTAAAAAAAACTTTCATGTAATCTGAAAGTTAATAGTGCATCTGAAAAAAAGTTTTCAAGTTACATAATCCGAAAGCTAGTTTCATGTATAGAAAAAACTTTCAAAATATGTAATTCGGAAGTTAATCATAAAAAGATTTTTGGTTACATAATCACGAATCTAAAAAAATACTTCTGAATTATATAATCCAGAATATTAAAAAAACATTTTTGAAATAAAAAAACTTATGAGATAATAATAATAAAAAAAAAAACGTATGGAGGTACATGAAGAATTAGCCATGTTAATGCCTTCAAGGACATCTTCAGTTTAGTCTCAGAGAGACAGAGACATAGTATTTGTAAACAATAAAGAAAATATTTGAGGAATATTTATATGTTTTTAAGGGTTACTCGAACAATTGTTGATTTGGAATATTTAGTGCAATTTATCTTTTATATAAAAGTTATTTTTAAATTAAAGTTATTTATTAGAGTTTTAAGAAAACAACTTTAGAAACTATTTGTCAAATTTTTTAGTTTAAAATTCTTTCCAGGTTAAAAAAATGTTGGGAGAGATAATTCGTATTTATTATACTTATATGAAAAGTATGAAAAATAATAATATTTATAACAAAAATGAAGATAAAAAAAGTGATGTTTAAAAGTAAAAGTTTAACAAATAGAAAAAACTGTATGGTTTAAGGATTACATTATGCAGAGTAAATATTTGGTCCTTGCATGATCCATTAAACAGAGGTCAAATGTTAGAAATTTGGACATTTTAACAAATGAAACATTGAGAATTTATAGTACAATCTGTATATTTTATGCTCGCAGAAGTAACATTTGTATTTATCACAACCAAGAAACCTTCTTTCAAGAATGAAAAGACAATCTTATTAATATCGAAAACAATAGCTGTATGAAAGAAAGAAGAAGCACAAACAAACTGAAACTTCAATCAAAGTATTCCAGTTTCAATCAAGAAAACAAGTAATGAAATCCATTTCTTATCACCAAAACATGGCTTCCATAAATTAAAGGCGAATTACTAAAAGACACTAAGGACATAATGAGAAAGCTTTTGTCTATGTCCAGTTCGAATGACCAAAAGGTTCACAATAAGATAAAAAATTAAACGAGTAAATAATAGAATATTGTAGCAAAGTCCAATAGACATAAATATGTAAGGTATATTTAATAAAAGCACAATCAAGTTCAATCTCAAATAAGTGAGTACTATAAATATGTGATCAACTTGAGGTAAATAGAATGAATTTTATCTTATAATTTAACAAAATCGATTTTGATTTTATCATCCGAGTTTCTTGAAAGTTACACCCGAAAGCTGACCCTGAACTCAAAAACTGAAAGTTCAAGTTAATCAGATTCGACAAGTGATAGTCCATAACCAACATCTAAACCCAAGCCCAAACTAAGAGACCATGAAGAGGAGAAATTCAGAGAAAAAGAAGTTCTAGACCTTGTAAGAACGCTTCTTATTCTATTTTGCCTGTTAGGTTTGGAGAATGAAGAAGTGATTTTAGCTTTTGATTTAATTGGAGTGTTGTTTGATATTTATAGTAAATTCATACTAATAGAAGTGAATATGCTTCTACATACGTGTATTTATATTTTTTTATTATATTACAATACTATAATATATATATATATATAACTAGATGAGGTGGCAGTAAGTAAATTTTGTATTATGAATTAGAGACTGAATCTCATAGTAGAAAAGTATGTTCTTAGAAACATGCAGTGCTGTAAATCCTTTATTTTGTGGAAAGCTACTTACTTACACTACAAACGAAAGAAATAATTGTTCCTATAACTACGTTTTGACTACACAGAGGGACATATCCATAGCTGTGATCATTTACAGAGAAATACAAAATTTGAAAAACTTTCCTTGCTTTTTTAATTTTTCACTTTGGACATGTGCATTGATATGTCAGGAAGCAGTATTTAACAAAGAGAACTTAGCCCATAAGCATATCTTACCCTTGTCCAACACCAACCTTGCCCCAGTGACCAACCAATGGCCAGGACTATCTTGTGGCCCTTTACACAACTGTGAAGTGTCTACAAATTTCAACAGCTTTTGCGTTTGCACAGGCACTGGAGGTCCTGTTGGAAACACACTGGAATCCAAAACTACAACTGGTTTTTTCTGGTCTTTACCTGAAATTGATGTGCTTATTACTGAGAAAATGCCAGATCTCTGTGATAACCCAGAGGAGCCTTGTGTCCAACTTGATTTCACAACTACAAAATTAGACACCTTAGAGAACATCAGTCTCAGATGAAGTACACTCCTTGAGTCATGTTTCTTCACATGAAGTTGGGCACCTGTGACTATAAAGGCCACATCTTTATCAGAGCTCCAACTGGGGTCGTATTTTACTGGTGCTGTGCATACATGGGAGAATTTCTTCCCATTGATTGCTTCAAAGAAACGTTCATCACTGATTTCTTCTGACCATAATGGGGTGTCTTCTATTTTGTCGTTAAGCATTGTTGGAGTGTTCAATAGATGTTGCACGTGTATGGCTAATCTGTGTCACCAAACATCCTTGTGAGCACCACTCATTCACCAAACATTCTTAGCTAAAATGATGGTTAGACAGAACTAAAGACTTAATTGTACTTTTCGTCTATCATGTATCAATTTTATGACTTCTAGATTTGAATCTTAATTGCATCAAATTCCCTTATGTCTGATTTCATCAAATATCTAAGTTTTAAGTCATGATAGTGAGTAAACACAACGTAACAACTACAAAAAAAGATAATATTTGAAATATTGACTTCTCATGTGTAGGATATTGTTTTTATGATAACAAGAAAGAATAAAAGGTATTTTTTACATTCCGAAAAAATTACTGATTTAAAATGTTGGATTAAATTAGATGAGAAAGTGTGACAGTAAATAAGAAAAAATTGAGAGATTTCATTTACCTAACTAATTAGACTTTAGAAGAACAAAATTGCAGTCTCATATATTGCCTTGGAGCTAGAAATGTAAGGGAAAGAATAAATAGTAGCAGTGTGAAAGTAACCTGTTGCATTTCATGCCCTCAAGAAACAAACGGATCCCTGTGATTGGCCTTTTACCAGCTGTTACCTGCTATGATTAAGATACTTACTGAGACAGAAGTAGAAGACAAAGTTTAAGTCTTGATATAGGGAATAATTTGAATGTACCTTTGATGTGTTTACATAGAGCTTGGGACCCATCAAGTTGAAACTGAGAGAAGGTGAGGAGGTGGTTCTGTTTGTGGCTGGACACAGTGGAAGATCATTGTGAATGGGAGCCCAAAGCTTGTGTGATTGATAGTCAAGAAAGTAGGGTAAATCTGACATGGGAGGCTTATCTGCATTTCACATCAATTCAATTCGTTTTATTAGTTCAACAACCAAAAAAGTGACACCCTGGTGAAGAGTAAATGGTTAAACATTGTGAATGGGACCTCAAATCTTGTGGATTTGGAACAAGTCAATAAAGTATGGCAAATCTGACATTGTAGGCTTATCTGCATTTTCTATGAACTTATTTCGTTCTCATTTGCCTAAAATTGTTCAAATCAAAAACTGCTGTCCCAATTCTCGAGTCAAATAAGCTTTCCCTAAGATTAATTTATTGTATCTGGTAGATTTGATTGAGTTCATATACCTGGTCAAGCCGCAGAAAAGAACAATTTAATTTATCTACAACTTTTTCTACGTGTTGCGAATTACATGTGATATGATGGCATTTTGAGAAAAAAGATAAGGCAACCCAAATCTTACCAATCACATTTGCTAAATATTTTAATCATTGGGTCTCATTCTTTAATGAGAAAAGTTTTGTTGACACCAATGAACAGTAAATAACATATATTTGATCCTGTTTATAATAATATAATAATATTTTAAATTATAAAATAAAAATTTAATTTATTAAAATGGGAAGGATATGTTTTTATTGATGAGAATGTTAATAAATCAGCACCCTTCTTTAATCAATTAATAACTGAAGTAAAGTATCTGAATACAAAAAAAAATATTAATTAATTATTTATGTATTGACTTTTGTGATCAACTAGTTTAAACTAATACTATCTCCGGAAACACAATTTCAAATGACGGAGTTTTCAACACCCCGACAAAATTTTGGTTAAAAAATAAAGTCATGTCATTAATACGGAATTCCCTAGAGAAAATTTCCATACAATGTTGCTGTTGGTTTGTTGTGTCTGAGAGAGATGGACTTTGATGTTCAAATTCAAAATATTTGACAACTCAGGTATTTACAAAATATTTTACATGTATGTGTTTTATTGGTTTGGAATTTAAGTGGAGTACAATATATTATTATACGGATGTTTGGTTCAGTTTTAAGGGTAAACAATCAATGCCATCCTTCAACAGAGTATCACCAATTTAACTTTTAAAAAGAGTCAAAAAAATCTTATTTAATATGTAAATAATTCAAAAGAATCTTTAATATCATTGTTTTATGATAATAGTCTTAAAATTATATTTTAATAATAAAATAGTTTCATCAAACTAAACAATAGAATGCAATTACAAGACTTCTTACACAATTTATTCTTTTAAGAACTAAATTGATTATGTCTCACATGTTTATGGACCAAATATGTCATTTACCTTAGTTTTAAACCATTTTTTTTTCTCAAAAAGTTTTAAGTTATTTTTTGAAAGGGTTCCTTGTGTATGTACTACTTTGTTTCATGAAAAAATCTTAATTTTGAGAGATAAAAGAAAACTTACATCGAAGGTAGAGGTTGATGGCATGGGATAGAAAGCCTTTGCCTGGAACACCTTTAAGAAGAGAAGTGATGGGAATGAAGCTAAAATCAACAGCATCTGGTTTCTTTAGAACTGTCTGAAGCCATTCACTGTGGTCCCTCAGTTGGGTATCCCCACCCCTCTTTGCACATATCACACTAATTCCCTACATGTTCCATTATCTACAATATTATTTCTGAACAAGTAGCATTTTTTTTCTCAGGGTCTTTCATTTAACAAAATTTTCAATATTAAAACATTGAATATTAATATATTGATGAAGATTGGGGCAAGTAGAACCTACATCTTTTGCACAAACTGATGTAGAGCTATTTAAGGCAACAATTTGCGGACCAAAGACATCAAAAGCCTGTGGTACCTGTGTTTTCAGCAAAATACATTGTAATCAAATTATGGTGGCGTGTTTATGTCTTGCACCTGTGTAAACTGAGTGTTTTTTTACGGTCGGTCATCAAATCTGAAACTCACGATACCGACCGATATATGTCTTTATTAATTATTATATAAACGAAGGAAACCTTGTATTTTTGGTCTTTGGACCTTGGAAGGAAACTGCATGTCCCGGTGAATAATTGATTTCCAAGTTCATCCAAGTGGCCCTTCAGCTCTGATGGCTCCAAGCTGGAAGACACGTCTTGCTTCACCAACACTAAATCTTGGCCACCAATGCTAAGCCCCACAAGGATGTGTGTGCCGAAATTCTCAATGAATCTGTCAAAAAATTTGAATCCCAATTTTTTCAAATGGCTAAGCTGTGTTTGTAAAATCATTCAAATGTGAATTCATTAATTTTATTCAGCTACGTACAATTTCCCAGGTGGGAATGAAACAGCTAAAAAAAACACTTTGAGGAGAAGAGTTTTCAAACAAAGCTCTTCTAAAGTAGGCCAGTTTAGCAGGTATGCATAACAAAATGTTAGTCAACAGTTTGGTTAATAGCGTTTTCAACTCAAACAAGATATTTGAAACTTCAATCAATTTTTTCAGCCTGGAAATTTGCTACAATTTTCGAGGCAACTGCTGAATTTTTTGGCATATTTTTTCTAAACGAAAATAGAAACCTTTTAAATTCTAACTGTTAATATATATAGTTTTATCCTACAGCTTTGAGGAAATAAAGAGATAAATGAAAAAAAAAAAGTGGATGACAATCATCAAACATCCGTGATGAATCATCGTTATCCTCGATCTTACGTTTCCATTAGAAAATATCGAAAAAATCATTGTTATGTCGTTATCATAATCATCTTTTAAATATAGGGTAAACGATTGACTTGTAATGAATACTGATCCACTGATATGTAGAGGAAATAACAATATATGATTATGCTTTGTTAACAATAGAAGAGATTGTGATGAGGATAAAATGTAATCGTTATGAAAATTATATATATTCTAATTTAGTCAATACTTGAAATTATTTAAAATTATAATTGCTTCTAATATTCTAAGCTTCTAGTTTTTACATATAATAAAAAAAAGAACTAGTTTTAATTATCTGAAAAAAGCATTATAGAAATTTTATGACACTGTTTTGAAATGTTTATGGATGCAAGAGATACTTGATCAGCAACAAAAGTGGAAAAGGAAATTGAAAGACAATGTTTTGTAATTTTCCTTTTACTTTCCAGCTAGCAGCCAAGAAATTCAATTCAATTTTGACTAAATATAAATTATTAGTAGACGATAATGAAATTTCTAACGTATAAGAGAAAACAATTCCAACCTAGTGAATACTTTAAATTATTTTTCTCTAGACGCTCTTGACAAGTAACTATTCAAGTCCAATTTTCAATGTTGTGTAGAGTTAACAATTCCACAGTTTCGATCATCGGAAAATTAGTGAAAACTTCGAAGTTTAGTGAAATAATGACACAATTTTTTACATAGTTGAAATTATAAACCAGTTTTGAATGATGGGTTGATATACAGATGCAGAAACTAAGCAATGATGATGCAGTTGACCATTAGAATTAAGCAATGAAAAATAGAAAAAATGGAGGGACCATTTCAACTTAGATAACTTACAGGGCCAGCAAGATAAGTATATGTCTGCCATGGAAGTGTAAAATTATAATAATAAATTAGTGGTTTTGTATTTTTCCTGTTAAAAAATTAGTGGTTTTGAAAAGATAACCTAAAATATGGCTTTTGTACCCAGTTTTCGTTTTCTCCAGAAAAAAAATGATATTAAAATAGGAGTTTAGAAACTCGAGTATAAAATAATTTTTCCATTAGAAAGTCATCAACCTCGCCAGAAAAAATAATTTATTTAATTATTTAACACAAATTAAGTTTACAGTAAATTCAGTTAAATGATTGAAAAATATATAATAAAACTCTTATTAAATAAAATTAGATAGAGCAATGAACACCCTATAATATTATATGTTAATCAAAATTAAAGTTTTATTTCAGTAATACTTATGCAGTATTTGACTGAAGAATAACTTCGGTATAATACTGTATTTGAGTTATGTCTTGTAGAATTTTGAAACTGTCATCAAACTATATATAAACTGGTGTATATTATGAATTTGAGTTATGTATATTGAATTTCTTCATTTTTTTATCGTACTTTGGAAATCTCAATCATAATTTATAATTTATTGATGCTTTTTACAGAGATATATGATGTAAAAACAAAGAATAGTAATGGTGTGTGATGTCCACATAAACCAGAGGCCAGTTCATAGTTTAGCAGATTACTTTTGATCATTGTGGAGAATTTATTTGCATAATGATTTTTTGAGAAGAAATTATCATTACCTTGCAAGTGCAGGGGGGTCCCAGGAAGAAGGAACAGCTTGAAGGACTTCATGAGAGAGAAGAAGAGGGTAGCGATCAATATGAACACTGAAGAGTTTGATGAAAAAAGCATCAATACCCAAACACTTGGTGTTAGCAGCATCGGTTGCCCAGGAACATTCATCAAACCCAAACACGGTGTTGAAGTACCCAGATGGGATTCTCCCAGGGATCGAATTCTTCTGGTTGAAGAACTCTGACATCTACAAACCCAGAAGCCAAATTTCGACATTTTCATTTTCAATTTTGTTTTTCGCCAATTGAGCACAAAGTGTTTGATGAAATGAATGTCTTACTTGATTGAAGGTGAGGATATCGGATTGGTAGCGGGTGCAATCGCCCTTGTCGCATTTGATGTCGCCGGAGACATCGCTGATGGGTCCGAAACCTGGCACCGTGAGCTCTCGTTTCTCGGTGTCGTTGAGAAGAACCAAACGTTCTTCTCCTTTGCAGAACTTGAGTCTGAAATCAAAAGTCAAGTCGAAACCTTTTCCTAAACTGTTCAGCGCCCTCTCAACAATGTCTTCGCCCATTTTTCGGTGTTTTTTACCAATGAAATGAAAGTGTTGCTCACTATATATATACCAACTTTTCTCCACCAAGGGGTGGAATGGAAATTAAAAAAAAGGTTAATTTAGGAACAGATTTTCTTTTTCCACAGGAATAATGATTCTTATGAATTTCACTAATTGTTATTCTTAAAAAATATTAAACATAATCTAATATCGGATATGGTTGAATGCTTGAGAAGATCGAAGGACTCATCTAATTTAGATAGAGTTCGTAAAATCTCAATTAATCATAATTAAGTCATTGTATCTGTAAAACGTTATTAAGGTACAATAATCTATGATTATTGAGCCTCATCTAAAAGGTATAAATATTCGAGGAAGTATGCGTCTGAGATAATTTTTCTCTTTTGACTTACATGCATAATGTATTCTAACTAACTTGATTGTCGAAGTGTCGTTGTTGGTTCCCTCAATTATTCCGCAAAAAGGAAGAATTAATCAAACTACCGCACCTGAAGACCATGAAGATCGAAAACAGAAGACAAAAACTCGACCTTGTAAGAACACATAATTTGGTATCGTTACATTAAATTATTTAATAAGAGTAATGTCGTATTTTATTATGATTTTTTTAAATAGATAAAAACATTAGTGAAAAATAAATAAATAATTTTATTTTATAGATAGTATCACAATATTAGTATTGATTAATTAATTTTATATAGAACACTGTGCATTAACAAATAAAAAAAAAAGAGCTTGAAGACTGATTATGAAATGGTTAGTTATCTCGTGTTCATATCATTGAAGTCATAAATTATTCTGAGTTTTATGTTTGACTATCATTACTTCAGCCTCTGAATCACGACACGGTCTTGGTTCTTCTGTTTCAAGTGCTTCTGTGATGTTGGATCGTAAACATGGAACAGATCGAATACCATTCACACAACAAGGTCATGTTTTGGAAGGTTTCGGATTTTGTCTTCTGTGTCAACTTCAGTTTTTGTCTTGTTGGCTTGTTACCAGCCAAAACAAACAAGATCTTCCTTATGTCACCATTACATAAGCTTATTCAAGAATTAAAGAGTAAATTTCCCATTAGGTTTATAATTACTTTTCAATGGAAAATTTTATTTAGGTAAGAAAGATGACTCTTCTAACAAAAAAAATACTATCTTAGCTTAGAACATTATGTTTACTATAGATTTCTAACTAAATTATCATCGGTTAATTCTTATTATAGGTTCTCTTTTATATGTTAAAATAATTTCTCGGTTTCATTTTATCCGACATTATTTTTATCTTTTCTTAATATTAAATATTACTCCTCTATCTAAGGTTAATTTTACGAGATCTTTGATTCTCTATTGATATGCATTAATGTTCTTGATTTACATTTGATATGATATTAATGTCTTTAATTACATAAATAGATATTCGATCTGTTTGTGATAATATCGGTTCGATCCATGACACCGCAATCTCACTAGTAGTCTCAAACAGAAACCAACAAGATTATGTTTAAATCTACAATAAATCTAATCATTTAGATCAACAACTAATCTATATATTCTGGTTAGGGACTTCACCTATAACCCTACAATAACCTTAAGTTAAAACTAGTCTCTTGAAAATAATTTTTCATTTTTTTTTTATGTTGAAGTTCTGATCGAACTTATTTTATTTCTTCATACACATAACTCGTGATGATCTATGGTTAAATTGTTAATGAAAGTTAATTTAGTGATGTCGATTGTTAAATTTCGTTGTCATTGGAAACCGATTTTTTCAAGTTGATTGCCAAATTGGTGACTTTAAGATTGTGGTGTTTTATGTGTGGTTTGCAGCATGTAACCATTAATATTGCTACCTGATTTCTGAGGCAACTTTTCATTGTCACAAACCATGTGTGCGTACAGAAATGCTTCTTATGGTCTAATTATGGGATTCAATTTTCGCTTTTATGATAGATTCTAGATTACACTGTGTTTCATTTTTGTTAGGAAGTTTAAAAGATTATGAGTTATTGTGAAATATGATATTATATAGTATTTTAGATTTTTAATTATTAAATGATAAATATGAATTATATAATATATTTATCATTTAATATATATGGTTAAAATTATTTTTGTTGATGTAAGATCTTTTATTTTGTGTGTAATTATATATTTATATGTAGTGGAATAGGATAGTATATGAAATGTGATAGATATATTAAGAAATGTGCTGATAATAAAAAAAGAAAAAAAAAGAGATATATTAAGAAATGAATTGTATCTATTTATATATTATAAATTGA
>Ga0123341_1006080_pt1 | contig 10870 bp, 8 predicted proteins | sample Turbeapinknodule_FD_89959 | JGI IMG/M metagenome (GOLD analysis project Ga0123341, IMG submission 89959) | Root nodule microbial communities of legume samples collected from Mexico - Turtle bean Mexico pink nodule | ecosystem: Host-associated > Plants > Roots > Nodule | place: Mexico: Nepantla...
AAGCATTAAAGACTGGAGCGTAAACAGTTAGAAAATCATTTAATGCTCAGTCAAAGCACAAAACAGTTTTTCTGTTACGGTACCAAAACAAACAATCGGTTGTTTCCTCGAATCAATCGGTTGTTTTGGTTTTAACAGCTCAACCATTTGAAAAGCAGTTTTCAAACTTTTCTAAAAACACCTAAGTATAGAACAATCGGTTGTTTCGACAAAACAATCGGTTGTTTTTCACTTAGTTTGAAAAATACTTTTCTTTTAAAAGATTGAGAATGCCTATGCTTTGGATTCAATCTAGAGTGGATTACAAAACTCAAAATACCCCAGATCCTAACTAAGACAGCTCTGCAACAGCAAGCACAACCAAGCCTTCAACATCTTTCAAAGGGTTTGGATTCTTCAAAGCTTGAACACCACTTGGTTCAACAGTTCTACTACAAGAAAATCCAATGGATTTTCAATCTTTTTAGGCAAATCGCTCATCACATGGAAATCCAAGAAGCAGCAGACCATTTCAAGAAGCTCTTCGAAAGCTGAATATAGAGTCATGGTAGCGATTACATGTGAAATCCAGTGGTTAATGTACCTTCTTCAAGACTTTTGGGTTCCTTATGTTCAGCCTGCAATCCTCTATTGTGACAACAAGTCTGCAATTCAAATAGCCAATAATTTTGTTTTCCATGAACGCACCAAGCATATCGAAATTGACTGACATATTGTTCGTGAAAAAGTTGCAGTTGGGCTTCTCAAACTTCTTCCCATTTCCTCCTCAATGCAAGTGGCTGACATCTTCACCAAACCCTTTCCTCCCAATACCTTTAATTTAATACATTCCAAGCTGGGAATGAAGAACATCTATTCCCAGCTTGAGGGGGGCTGATGAAATTTTCTTAGATTCTTTTTGCATTTTCTTTCTCTCTTGGGTTGCAGGCCCATCAGACTGTATTAGGCTCATGTTGGGCTATTGTCACTGCAAATAGCCTAATGTTATTTTTTCCTTTTTATACGTTGCTTTGTACTTTCACTAAAAATTTGATTCAATAAAAAATTTATTTCCCTATTCAAACATTTCTTCCCCCTTTTCTCTGCTAGGGCTTCACTCCTTTTCGCATTCCCTTGTATCTGTTTTCTGCTTCGTCACTTGCCCTTTCTTTGTGCTGGGTTTTGTATTGCGACTTATCGTCATCACAGGAAACGACGCGACTGTCTTATGCTTAGTATCAGGATCTTTATCAATAATGCCTAGTGCAGATTTTACAAAAGCATTACGAGATATGGTTGATTCTCACGAATGTAAAATACTTGCATGTGTGTGTGGGGCGCAAATAATTAGAATTTCCAAAACGGATATTTTTAATATTTTTGAAAATATAAGGTGTGAAAAGAAATTATGGAGGTGGATGAAGAATTTGGTGAGCCATCTACATTTTCTTACTCAACCCAATAAATTGGGCCCTGTTACATGCCATCACACGTCAAGAACATGATTGTTTCTTCCTACACCTCCATAGGTTCTTCTGTCACTCTTAATAAAAACGTGAAAATACATTTTTATCATTCTTGAGTCACTCCCATAGAGTAGTTTCTGGATTATGTAATCCGGACACGCATTTGAAAAAAGACTCCCGGATTACATAATCCGAAAGTTAAAAAAAACTTCCGGATTATGTAATCTGAAAACTAATCATGCATCTAAAAAAGGTTTCCAGATTACGTAATACGAAAGCGAATTACGAATTTGAAAAAAGACTTCTGAATTATGTAATGCAGAATATTATAAAAGAATATTTTTGAAAATACAAAAAATTATGGAGGTGAGAGAAGAACATATGGAGGTAGGAAGAAACAGCGAAGAACTTTGATACTTTTGTTTTCTCTTTGTCTCCTCCTTCAACTTGTGGTTGTGGAAAATTTTCATTCCCCGACAATGAGAATTGACGCACACTCACTTTTCCAAAACCCATTTCCCTTTTATCAACACTAACTAACTATTGTAGGAAGAAAACTAAAATTGGAATATACATAGCAGAAGAAAGATAACAGTTTTCTAAATAATACACATTTACATCAACAAACACAAAATTTCAAATTCCAGGTGCAATGTTGTGACCTTCAGCACAAAATTTTCAGCACCTTCAAGTTATTATTATTCAACCACCACTTCCTAACCCTTTATCTACAAAAATTCTAAAACTTTCTTTGGACTGATTCTATTTGTCACCCTGCAGAGAAGAGAAAAAACAAAACTGCACACAATGAACTATACATACTTAACTGTTTAATTTGAAATTCTCTACTTATCTATTTTAATAATTTATTCTTTCACTCTTCTATTAATTTAAGAATAACCTAATTATTTGACTGTTGATTGTTAGGCAAATTTCAGTTATTCATCAATAAGACGACTTAATTAGTTCCTAGACCTGATTATATTTAATACATACAAATTTAATGAGTATTCTGATCTTGTTTTCAAACTTCTTTCTTTCACCAACTAATGGAAATATATAGGCAGATATCCCATATTTAAGAAATTTTAAATAAATATCAGGAATTTTAAACAAATATAAGGATGTTTTTTTATCTGATAAGTGATCTAGCAAAAAATATGGATCTCAACTAGAGCACTCAAATTAACAAGTGAATTTCTAATCTAATTTTTTTTTGTCTGCCTTTTCCCAATCTAGGGTGTCCCTTTCTATTCTCTTTTCAGATTTTTTTGTCTTATGTTTAGTCTTTTTTTAAGTCTTTATTTATTATTAAATGTCTATATTATCTTTATAACATTTATTCTCTTCTTAAATTTCCTTAACTGCTAAAGAGGCATGGAATTTATATACATTAATGCCGATATTTAATAAGATTAGGTTATTTGTTCAGATATCTTTATATGATCGGGAAAAAACACAACACTCTATTGTGAGATTTTCAGACATAGGAATAAACACAACTATTGATTATTTTGAAATTTTCTCAATGGTTCAACTAAAGGTCTGATTCTAGGTAATCTCTACCTTCTGCTTGTTTTTCCTTTTCTGACTAGTTTTTGGATCCCCTAGTTTGTATGTATTCAATTAAAAATAAGTGATTTATTTAACTGAGTTAAACTGTATTTTGTTCTAGTAGGAAGTTAGTGACAAGTTTTTAAGAGGAAGGATCGTTCGTTTCTGTACGATTTTGTACATGGGTTAGATCACCCCTAAAGTGGTTCTTATTTATTTATTTTTTATTGTTGATAAAAAAAATTATTATAATTAGTAGGGGTGGCAAAACAGGATCGGCAATGCGAGCCAGCCCGCGGCCTGCTAGTGAAAAACACGGGGCGAGCCCATTTTTTAAACCCGCTTCAGCCCACCCTGCATAACCCGCAGTCCGCGCGGGCCAACAATGGGGCAAGGCAGGCCTGCCCGCTAGGTCGCAAAAAAAAAATTGTGTTAACTTGGCTTGAGCTTGGCAGTGATAACTTGGATTTGAAAAAAAATATTAATGTTTTTGAATTAACTATGTTAATTGTAGTGGTGTTTATATTTAATGTTTTTTATATTTGATTTTTATCTTAATTGAATTATTGATGTTTGACTATGTTTGAAATGAAAGAAAAAAAAAATATTGATGTTTGATAGTAGCAAATATAGAGGTTCAATTTGACAATTTTTCAAGAACAAAAATAAAAAACATTTTCATTGAATTTAAAAAAAAAAAAAATACAAATGTGGGTTGACCCTTATGCGGGATGGGATAGAAAATCTAGCTCGCATTCATTACGCGAGGTGGACCAACCCGATCCGCATTTTACGGACTAAGTACGGAGTGATCCTAGGACGACCGTCCCACTTTGTCATCCCAAATTATTAGGAATAGGCAATTTATTCCTCCACCTTAATAATTTTTTCCTACACCTTAAATTTTTTATTTCCAACTCTATCCTTTGGTAAAAGGTATATTTTTTGTTTTTTTTATTTAGAAATATCTTCCAAATTATAAAATTTAAAATATAATGTATTTCAAATTCTAAAATTTAGAATATATTTAAATTCGTGAATCAAGCTTTGATGACTTCAAATATAAATGGGTTTTTGACCTTTAGGAAACGACCTTTGCACACAATCTTCAACGACCTTCTCAGTCACGACATCTTCAACAGTTACCACAACATGTTCAACGACCACCACGACCTTCTCTCTCATCTCACCTTCACCCGTTTGTCAATCTTGCTCGTCACGGTCAAGAAAAGGTATTGACCACTGTTTACATCTGCGGCTGAATTTTGAATGATGAGATTATTGGTGCATGGAGAAAGCGTAGAAGAGATGAGGGGGTGGTGTTGGAGGTTTTTTTTCATTAAGGATCAGATAATAATTTCACCATCTACATGTAGGTGCAGAAAATAATATGGAAGTGTAGTGAGAAGCTGTCTTGGGAATAATACATGACACCACAGCCAACCAAGCCTCAAGAGATAACTAGACTGTATGATCCGGAATAACACATGATACCACATTAACTTATCACGCTACAAACTCGATATTTACGTGATATCATAATTGATAATTAAATACTTGTACCATGTAGTATTAATTGATTATCAATTTCATTAAATGTGAAAACCTGAATGACCTTGTCTCTTTGTTGTAGAAGATGTAGTTCGTGGAACCTGACAATGTAGAAATGATTTGTGTGAGCATTAGTGTCATTCTGTCTTTCTGTAACATACTAAAAATTCAAACTATGTATCACTGCATGCAGTATTTTAGAACACAACATGTCATGCCATTTAGGTTGTTAGTCATTTAAAAAAAAAAAAACCACGGAACTAGCATTGAAAAAAAAAAACTCTTCTCGTACTTATTTTTGAATTGTCATAATGAAAGAAAAAAAATGGAAATAACCTGCCCTGCATTCAACTCGTTAGCCATCAAATTAAGCCGTAGACAAATCAAAATAACCCTAATTTAATAATTAAAAAATAAGAAATATATTCTATAACAGTGGTGGACGAATAAAGCAGTAAAGATATGTAGACAAAAAGTAATTATGCGAAGATAATGGACCGACAACCTGAAACTTCCTTACAAAGAATTCACAGACAAACCTTGTTTTTTCTTGAATTTTTTTTGTGTGTGAATGAAGTGTTAAATTCTCCGGCAGGAGGAAACTAGCATCAATGTCGACCCAGCTGGCGGCGTAAACCTCCCTTCTCTGGAATGATATGATAATGAGAGAGAGAGAGAGCGATGAGGAAAAGAAACGGCGTGGTGGAGATTGGTCGTAACAGGAAGGAAGGAGTTTGGAAGAATGTGAGAGAGGAAGGAAAATTGAATAAGGAATGGCGAGGTGGCAGAGGGCACGTGGGTGTGGGGCCGAGCAGCTGGCGCGTGAATAGCAAACGGCGGAAAGGGGTTTGTGATTGTGATGAGAAGTTATGGAGTTGGTGAATGAATGATGAGTGTTGATAGGAGAGAGAGAAGGAAAATCAAATGAAGTAAAGATGACCACATCTAAATCCACATGGCGGAGTCTCCACCCAGTGATTCAAATCGGAATCTCCATGATGCCTATGCGCCACGTACAAAACCACCTTCTTCCCACAACACAACCAAAGAAAAATATCCAATAATAAATAAAGGAACCCAAAGGAAATAACCATTTTTGTTATGCCATATATGGGTCCAACACCACAAATAACGGAAACCCTCTTGTTCCCTTCCCAGCAGACACCTGGCGTCCCCGCACACCACAAAACCACACCCTCTTCTTCCCTCCTTCAATTCCTCTTCACTTCTTCAATCTTCTCATACAATCTTATCTTCCAATTCAAATCAACTTCATTACCAACAATACTATTACATCCAAATAATCTTACCAAAAACTCTGTTCACTTTTTTAAACTAAAACTAAACTCAAAACTTCATTTCTTATATATTATCACTTCAGTTAATGTACCATTGAGCATGGTTTTTTAGATGTGATGAGACCCTCCTTGCATAAGGTCCACATACATTGCACCTGCCTGGTATGGACCTATGATTTTCTTTGTTTTTAGTGAATTTCAAGGTGTGCTTCCATAAACAATTTAGTTTATGTATATTTCATTTCCTTTATTTTAAAAACTAGTTATATTTGGAATAGGATCCTACAGCTGTTAGTATACCATAAATAAAAATAATACGTTACACCATCTCTCCTGAAAACAGATATAATTATTAAAACGTAAATGTACAAAAAAATTGAAATTTGAGGAATGTTTCTTACCTTCGAGTGTTCCCACTTTGTTGTGAACATATGAGAATAAATAATTCTTAGTCTGTTTGGCATTGCTGACACTGTGTCATTGCTTTTGGTGTGCATGACGATGCATACACCAGTTTGTTCCATCTGAGCTCCCAACAAAAGTAATGAGTTGCGATCCTCTTGCTACAATATGTGTGGTAACGACATGATAAGGCAAGAGCTTCTCTCTTTCGTCAATGGAACCACACTTTTCTAAATTTGTGTCCGTTCAACGTATTGAGTTAGAGTCACAACCAATTTGTCCCATTTACCTTGCCAATAAGTTTTAAATTGTTACCAACCAAATTCTATAGAGTAAATCTAACAATATGATATGCAAGATAAAAGTTTTTTTAAAAAAATCATAGCTTCATCAATGTATATATTAAAATTGAAGTAGCCAAAAAAGACTGATAGGTCAAATTTCCTTATTCACGCATAATCCAAAAGGGCAGAAAGCCAACCCAATAAACTGGGGAAACCATTTTTGTAATTGAATTAAAAGCGGTTGAAATTTACAAATCATAGGGGCAGACGGGGGAATCGGAGTGAAAACTACTCGAGTATTAAATATTAAATAGAGAGGGTAGTTTGGGGTTTTGACTATAAACGAAGGATTAATATTTTTTTATATATATCTCAGCAACTTGCACCTTCTTTCCTCTTCTCTTCCTTCTCACGCCCATTCAACCATATCGTACCAGAAGAAGAGAGAGAGAGAAAAGGAGAGAGACTAACGAGAGAAAATTTGGGACAAAAAAGGCAAAGCAGAAGAGAGAAAGAGGAAAAGCAGAAGAGTGTGGATCATAACTCATAGCTTTAGAGATGAAGAACTGCGAGCTCTGCAAGGTTCCGGCTCGGACTTTTTGCGAGTCGGACCAGGCCAGCTTATGCTGGGACTGCGACGCCAAGGTCCACGGTGCCAACTTCCTCGTCGCCAGACACACGCGCACGCTCCTCTGCCACACCTGCCAGTCACTCACGCCCTGGAAGGCCTCCGGCGCCGCCCTCGGCAACACCGTCTCCCTCTGCGAGAGGTGCGCCGGCGGAACCGCTGAACAAGGTCAGGAGAGCCATGGAGGCAATGACGACGACATAGACACAGACGAAGATGACTACGACGACGATGATGAGACCGACGACGAGGTCGCCGCCGACGAGGATGGAGACAACCAGGTTGTCCCTTGGTCCTCCGCGCCGCCGCCGCCTCCCTCGAGCTCTTCCAGTAGCGAAGAGTCGGTTAGCCGGTGCAACAACGCCGACGAGGATGTTTCGACCACATTCAAACGACGTCGTGAGGACAATGATTTCGAGGTTTACATTAAACTAATGCTTTAATCTGTGCGTTAAGATCCATGATTTAACTATATAGATTTTATAACCTAACATGTAAATTGTATGGCTATGATTATCTATTCTCAAGTCACATAATCAGAGTCAATTTATTGATTAATCTGGTGATTTCCCCGTTTTCTAGCGATAACAAGTACTAGGAGTTTTACTTTATATAAAATTAATTTGTTGATTTCGTTTCAGTGTTCGAATTCGAATAATTGGGGATGTCAACAGAGCGATGTGGAGAGAGAAGGCTGGTTAGTTCGGTTGCGGCGGCGAACCGCCGCGAAAGGTAACGGTCTTGCTGTTGAGCGACGGAGTGGCAGAGCGGTGGCTCCCTACGGTTGTGATGATGATGATAGAGCCTCTGAAGACCTTTGATCTGAACAGACAGACACGGGGAATCTCAGCCGCGTGATCTTCGGGGCCGTACCATTGGATATTATTTATGGGCTCTTTTGATTATTAACTTCCTCTAACAGCACTCAAGTTTTTGATAATGACTCTCAAGTGTATCAATCTTTTTCTTTTTTTTCTTTTTATTATTGTTTTTTTTATTGTTTTTGGTTTCGATATTTTGAGGCTGAAGGCTGTGGGGGTGTTGTAACTTTTTACTTCTATTTTATTGTTGTAAAATAATAACATTTTTTCTGTTTATAAGTAGGTGAGGATGTTTTATGTGATGAATAGATAGGAAAAACACACGAGGCACATGAATGTGATTCCTGATTCAATACATCAATTTCTCTAACTCTGAGTTTATCCCTTCTTAGATAGTTTCTTTAGTTTACGGAAATCAATTAATTATCAATTCCTTCTATAACGGAATCTCGATAACAGAAAATGTTCAACAATATTGTCACATGTGATTTAAATTGTTTAAATTTTAAGAAAGTTGATTATGCAAACAATTTTTATTTTATTTTTAGATTATTTAACATTTATACTAAGTATAAACAAGACTCTAAAATGTTAGATAGATAAAGCATTTTTAAGTTAAACAACTTGTTAAAATGAAAAAGTAAATGAATTGTTTTAAAATAATGGGATTCTTTGCATAAAGAACAAGAAGACGCTATAACTATGCTTTTATCATCTTTTTGTGTGTGGAGTGTGCAGTTATCTTTCTGAGGTGATTCTTTTGGTTTTCGGAAGTCAATTAATTAGATAATGCAATGCATGAACCGTTGAATTCTGACACGTAGAGAGATGAATAAGGCTGCAGTTTCCCACCTAAAAGTAAAAATTAGACCGAAATTGTTGTAGCTGTTTATTTTTTAAGATATTTTTTTTTACATGTTAATTAATTTATTAAGCCACTGAGACTTCGTGCCACGCGTTTTTTTTAAATAGCCACATTCTTGGTGCGAATGAATTTAGGTGAGTTGAACACAAGTGTTCACTGTTGAGAGAGGTAGGTTTTAGGGAAATTTATTTTAAAAAAAGTATTTGGTACTTGTAGTTTAGATTCACTTACATCAATCGAGTTAAAATATTACAAAAATTAGTAAAATAAGAAATGTAATTTTTAAATATCAACCTAACTAAAAAATAATACAATTTTTAAAAAAATAATTCAAAACTTCTAGTAAATAAATAAATCAAGTTATACCAAATTTAGTAAAACTAGTTCAAAACATAAAAAAAAAAATTACAAGATAATAGTGGGTCTAGAGTTGATCTCATGTTAGGTATATTAAATTCATCACTCCATACTTATAAGAGTGGACTAGTTTGGAGTTGAAGATAATAGATCATTTATACATATCTCAATTCTATTTGAAGATTTAATAATTATATTTATTTAAAATTTAATTTAATTAATACTTGGGAGATGAAAAAGTTAATTTGATTGGTTAATAACATTATAAAAAATAAATAGTATTATTTATATTTCTAAATAAAGCATTGTTTTTATATATATAAGACTTCTTACAATGGTTATTTGCATTAGCTTTCTTTCTATTAAAATTTTCTTAATTATTTTAATCTACATATAAGAAATGTTAAGAATTATGTATTCTCTTATAAAGATTGGAGGATTGATAACTTTAATTTTAAAATGTAAAACTTATTATAGAAGTATACAATAATAGCCAAATTAAAATTTATAATATATTTTAAAATAAATAAGTTTATGTGTTTAAATTAGTATCCATTAAATTAAGAGGCTGGGTTATTAATACATAATTATCTAAAAAAGTAAATCTCTTAAAATAAATTATGGAATTGGATTGGGTTGAAGTAACTTCATCTGCATGATAAAATTACATTGTAATTGTTCTAGACAAGAATGATGGATCTTAACTAAAATATTAAATTTAGAAAAAAAAAAACACAAGGATTTTTACGAGTTTTGGTTCCTCCATTTTTTAACATGGTACCTTCTATCTTATCTTATGCTATACCAATTTCGTCCCTCGCCCCCTCCTCCTTTGACTTTAGTCTTTATTCACAATTAAATATCAATTTTATCTTTATAACATTTTAACCTTCCATTAAAACCATCTTGAATGTGAATGAGACATCTTGAATGTGAATGAAAAATTAACGAGATTTCACTATTAAATATTCAATATTTGACCATTTTTTTTTCCAGAAATCAACTCTTATTATATCAAAATCATCCCTAAACGAATTGGACTTTAACTATGACACTAGACAAACTCATAGTCTCAAGCTTCGAGCCTTAAAGGTTTTATAGTTGGACCCTACCTATGACACCACATAATCCCCGACCTAAGATCTTAAGCCTTAGAGGCTTATAATCGGACCATACTTATAACATCACACCATTTTTTTCACTATTTTTTATAATCTCATATTTATTCACCCCTTTTATATGATTTGTATGAGGTTTGTTTTTAGTCTTCATTCATTATATTGATTACTAGATACGCCTTTTAAAATCATGATCTGTATTAAACTGGTTTAAATGCCTTAGCGATATTATCGCAATTACTTATTAAATTGATTTAACTATCGTATCTTACCTTATAAGTCGGCTAACTACCTGTAGAAAAATTAAAAAAGACATCGGGTTTGAACACTACACAACCTCTCAAGTCTAAGTGAATACTTGTTTTAATCAAGTCGACGTTTCTTCTTTTATATTTTTAACTTAACTTTATGTAATTTTTTTATCTTTGGTTTAATTACCTTTTTCGTCCCTATATTTATAGCCAATAGTCAATTTGGTACAGTGGTTTTTAAAAAATTCAATTTGGTCCCTAAGTTTTTTAAAATGTATTCAAAATGGTCCTTTCTG
>Ga0123341_1006082_pt1 | contig 10869 bp, 11 predicted proteins | sample Turbeapinknodule_FD_89959 | JGI IMG/M metagenome (GOLD analysis project Ga0123341, IMG submission 89959) | Root nodule microbial communities of legume samples collected from Mexico - Turtle bean Mexico pink nodule | ecosystem: Host-associated > Plants > Roots > Nodule | place: Mexico: Nepantla...
CAATTATATTTACATATAAAATAAAAAATAGAAGAAGAAATTAACATAACAAAAAATTATATTAAATTAAAATATAAAAATATAAATTGATATAAATTATTCAACATTATTATTTTGTGTCTGGTGATTGATTATTTTTGTTTTAGTATTTAATTTATAAAATGAAATGAAGTTGCTTTTTTATAAAGATAATAAAACTTCTAAAACTTAAATTTTTGATTATCTAAGCTCATGGTGTTATGCTTGAAAGTGAAATATCAAACTGTATATAATAAGTACTTAAAAAATATAAAGATACTTGATACTTAATAGAAAAAAATGTTAATAAAGATCATTTTAAAATATTTAAATTTATGAGATAGTCAAAATTTAACTAAACAATTTATTTATTTTTCATACAGATACACAAAAGTAATCACCATCGTGTGACGGAGAATGAATTGATATGATTTCTTTCTCCATAGGTTAATATTAGATACTACCACTTCAATATCACTTGAAGGACTAACACATATTTTGAATATTATTTAAATACAAACGAATAATGTTTTCTCTCAAATTTGAGTCACAACTTAACATTTCAAAATTCAAAAAACTTTTATTGTTAATACTTACATTTATAGTTGCCTAATTTAGTCCAATTTAACTTTCCAACGCTGAATTGTTTTTAAATAAGAAACTTCTAAAATATTCATTATTCATTTATCTTAATTTTTTTCTTCTCTCGTGGTTTTTAAACACTATATTACATGATTGAACTTCATGCCAAATGTAATTTGATCATAATTCAACATGTTTTTAAAGTTGAAAAACAATAAATTACATTTAATTTAAAAATATTCAAGAAAAAAATAGCAATAGTTAAAATTTTAAGGAATGAATAGTAAGGAAAAAATTACAAGCACCAAAATGATAGATTTTTTATTTGCAAAATATAAAAAATCAAATTTATAATTAACCCAATAAAAACTACTTTTGTCAATAATAGATTTTTTTTGGAAAATATATAGTTGACCCAAACTCAGTAAATAAATATACTTAATAATACATTATAATAATATAATAATATTTAAAATTAAAAAAATAAATTAAATATAATTAAAATATTATTTTATTAGTTTGTTTGTTTGTGATTGTGAATGCTCTTTTATTTACATATCACCACCCATCGTTCAACAGTGACAGTGAACAAGTAATTAGGAGATTTACTAAAAAAAAAAATAATTAAAAAAATGTTAATATGAAATTAAAAAGGCATATTTTTGTGAAGAAAATGTTAATATATATCCGTTCCTCCCTGGTTATTTATTTATTTCCCTCTTTCTGTGTGTGAAGTGCAGTTTGTGAGTGTGGCCATTCTTCACTTACTAGGTAGTAACGCAACCGGAATGGGAATGGTGGTGGCAGTGACGGTTACTGTTACAGTTACAGTTACGGCAATGGTGATGGAGATGGTGGGAGGAGGGAGTTGGTGCGTGGCGAAGATTGGGGTGAGCGAGGAAGCATTGCAGAGAGCATTGGACTCTGCATGTGGAGGAGGAGACGGCGGAGCCGATTGCGCTCCCATCCAGCCCAACGGCCTCTGCTTCACTCCCAACACCCTTCAAGCTCACGCTTCCTACGCCTTCAACAGCTTTTACCAGCGAAACGCTAGAGCTTCTAACGCCTGCCTCTTCAATGGCGCTTCAACCGTCGCCCAAACAGATCCCAGTGAGTGCTCTTCTGAACTATTTACCATGCCATTTATAAGGATCTTTTTCAATTTCTCCATCACTGTTTATGTTTATACAGGCTATGGATCTTGCGTGTACCCGTCCTCCTCCGCAGTGGCAACTCCAACCGCCAGGTATGCCACCTTTATTAATCCTTAATTAAGTAATTATTGGCAGCAATGAAGGAAGTAGGTAAATTAGTGATAGAGATTGAAAATGGAAACATGGATAAGATTGAAAAAATGGTGGGAAAGAAGTGGGAATGGTCTGAGTTCACGTGCATTGTGAGAACCGAGACGCATGCGTGAGTGAGTTGAGGTCAGATATCTCTGTAACTGTACGTTCTTTTCTCTCGTGCTTCTCAACTATTTTGTCTCATCCATTCATTTTCACCTTCTTCCGCAAATACACGGATCAGGGCGTTGCCCACCTCCACGCCTTCTCTGCAAATCCTCCATTAATTGAATCTCCATTGTACTATCATGTTTGTTTTTTGTTCAAAATAAGTGGGAGAGAGATATCTTTTTGTTATTTTTTTATCATTTAAATTCTAATGAATACAAAATAATTTGATGCTAAAGAAAAAAATTACATACAAATTATTTTTTATTGCTCAAAAACTATTTTTATATTGTATTTTCATTTCTATTCCATTTAAATAAGTGAAAAAATATTTTACAATGACGATAATCCATTACCACAACCTCCACCAACCGAACACGAGCTACAGTCTCAGATAATTTTTTTACATTTATGTACTAAAAATAATCTTATTATTTCTTTAAATCTAATTTATTTTTCCTAATAATATTCTTCTTATTTTACTCTGCATAATCATACTTTTTTTCCCAAGTAAAACAATACAAATAATAATATAATTAAAAAAAACATATTTTAAATTTACTACCAACTACCAAATTAATAGAAAACTAGTTGTGTCATATAAAATAAAATAATTAAAGTCGTTAAAGTGACTTCAATTAATCATGAACTTTTTAAAAAAGTTTTACTAACCATGTACGATTTAAATCGTGAAAGTTTCGACTAAAGTTTTCCAACCATGACACGATTTTTTGTGATGACACGATTTTTGTGAGTCCATATCGTGTTGCTCTGGAATGACTTCTTTCAAGCAAATTCGTGTATCCAATCTCGTAAATAAAAAATATTTTGCCATCCTCGTAATGAATTGTCAAATTGTACTATTTTAGTGAAAAAAAAAAACTAGGTGATGAAATTGAAAAGAGGCGTGATTATTTATTATTTTATGTAAAATGGTTCATGTTTGCTTACTCACTCGATTTCATATCTTATAATTAATAATGTCTAGTACTGCTGAAGTTACAAATACAACAGCGCCAACACCTTCCTCGACAACGACTACTCCAATCCATGGCCGGGATGGTGCAGGAATGGACCCTCAAATCCCCCAAAATTCTACCCCTACTTCAAACACAATGACCTCTTTTTTACTCTTTCTTCTCATTCTCTTCCTAGGAGACACTTTTTTTGTAGCATTGTAATGAAACTACATAAATATTGTGTTAGTCCTATCCGATGTTTTTATTCTCATGTGGGAAGTTAGAAGACCCACTGTCTTGTATCTTTCTAGAGCTTTAATTTAAGTCAATCGCTCATTTTGGTCGCTGCCGTGGCATACTGTGTTTCTCAGACACCGCAATAATTAGTAATATCATTACCGTTTTAAAGTGCTTTCTTACAATTGTGTTAGTACACATGTTGAATAAAAACTCAAGCATTTCAAGGATTATTTGTCTTTAAGAAGGATTGAACAATGTACATCAATACATTAAGTCATGTAGCTGACGGTGGGCAGTTTTGAGGCTGCCTAACAATGTAAATCTCATCTCCAGCACTACCATAAAAGTCTTGATTGCGATGCCAAATCCACAGTGCATGGGTTTCATTTTTCACCTTCATATATAAGACGTTACAAGTTATTTGGAAGTCATACTCAATTCATATTTTCTGTTGTTCTAATATGAATGCAATAACTATTGAACTTATAGCATGAGTATATCAACATTGTTTTAGCAATTTCCATCCTTAAGAAAGGTATGAAGAGTAGTGAAAGAAAGATGAGGTATACCTCCAGAATGCCATGACCAAAGCTACTTTCTCTTAAAGCACTATAATCAGGCTGTCGATCCCAACAGAAGTTACCCGCTGCAGGGCCGGATGTAAAATTAAAGGCGCAGAAGCCACCCATAAAGTCATCTGGTGTAGTTGATGGTTCTGGACACTCTCCAGGTTCATCAGCATGTGTGATTGCCATCTTTTCCCTGTTACCACCATCACCAACCGTGATATAAACAGGACCACAAGGATCCAATGCGTAGTTGTATACCCGGTTTGATCTCTCATACGCATGAACCTGTTATAAATTTTGAAAGTACAAGCCATGACTTACCAAAAATGCAATTGTGTATCCAATTATTAAACTTCACCTCTTAATTTATTTATGGGATTATGAACAATGATAGAGAAAGGAGCAACTATCCTTTCACATAAAATTCTTAACTCAGCAATGTTTATTTTATCGATAGGGATCACGAATTAATATTATGGATCATATTCACATGGAATAAAAAAATACACTTACATGTCCATTGAAGACAATGTCAACGCCATATTTATATAGCAAGTCTTCCATCTCCACTCTCATACACTCTGCTTCTCTATAATGTGCCTTGTAGGTGCTGTACCAAGGTGCATGCCATGTAGCTACCAACCACGGAGTTACTTCCCTGTCAACAGAAGCCAAGTCTCTCTCCAACCACTTGTACTGGTCCCCTGCAATAACAGAGCGGATGACACTAGTATTGAGTAACACAAATGTAAAAATAAAGAGCAATGGTTTGTTAAGTCAAAACCATGCTAGTAACACGAAGAATATGGGTCGTATAGAAGACAGTAAAGAAAAAGGACGAAGAAGCAAGAGTTAACCTGATTTGTCATACGATGTGCTGGACCCGAGCATTATAAAATGTATCCCTCCAGCATTGAAAGAATAGTATAAAGTGGATGATGATCCACTCTCTTCTGATGGGAAAGCAAATCGAGAACTATAAGCAACAAATGTCTGGTTTTCAGCTTGTGGTTCTATATCATGATTCCCTTCTATTATCATTATCGGGACACTAGAAATCAGAGGCTGCATGTACCTGAAAGAACAAGAAGTTGAGTTGTAACCAAAATGAAGATAGGGTAGTCCAAGTGGAAGACAGGAAGAATGGTAAAGAAGAAAGTGAATGTTACCTTCCCCAGTAATCCCAACGAGGTTGATACGTTTCATGGATGGGAGTGTTAGGAAATGCGCAAGAATAGCAGTCTGCCCCAGTACCATTAGTAAGATAAAGATTGGCATAACTAACATCTCCAACCAACAGAATAAGATCGGGATGGTTACTGGTGATGTGGTCTACAGTGGATGTGGTATTGTATGAAAGACCCAAGTCTCCAACCACTGCTATTCTGTTAGGGTAGCTCTTGGGGCCAGAAACTGGCATAGTCCTGAAGTAATGAACATCACTCATTGCTGATAAAGAAGGATCTCCGCATTCATATTGATAGAGTGTGTTGGGTCTCAATCCTGCAGAAAATATTGCAAACACAAACTTGACTTAATTTCATTCATTGAAGCCATAAATGCATGTGGGTTAGTTAGAATTTAGAAGGGAAGCTTGCAGAAAGTGTTATGCCTGTGAGACGAACGTGATGTATAATTCCAGAGGTGTAGTTCTGAAGGCCTTCAAAAGGATAAAGTTGACTGTAAACGAGGGAATAACCCGTAGCTCGGTGACTCATGGACCTTCGGAACCTTCCATATCGAACTACACTCGCAACACTGTTAGGATCCAAGGGTTCTATGTTGTCCCCAATTTGGAATTCCCCTGTAATCCAAGAAATGGAAACAGAGTGATGAGAAGCGGAGAGGGAGAGAGAGATTTGTTGTGGTTGGAAGCCTTGAGCGGTGGTTTGAAGCAGCGGATCCGTGTGTGGCAAGTCCACGGCGTTTCCTCGGAAGGTTTGGTCAAGAGGAACGGTGACAGGCTTGAAGGGTCCATCCAGAGTGGTTGGGATGGGAACTTGATAGTCACCATAGTCAGCATCTGAACTTAATGAGAAGTACAACACTGATAAACACAATATAACCCAACAACCCATTTCAGTACTCAAGTAAGTGCAATCTACCTTCATGCCTTATTCCTTCTGTAGGAACACTTTTATACATTGCAATCACAAAAAAGGGGAACCTTTTTAATGCACCAAATACACTACTTTTTTTATTTAATTAATTTAATTCCCCTGTTTTACTTCTAAAGCTTCTAAAGTTTGAATCTATGTTCCTTATTAAAAAAAAAACTCTCACACCTTTCATGCATAGACCGCTCCGGTGTATTAAATATACACTTTTATTTCATTTTACAAAAATATTAACGTAATATTTATTTAATTCGTGTTTTTATATAGTATAACACAATTTATTTAACTAGTTATTTAGATAATTTGTGCATTTACTGGTAAGCGCTTAGAATATATTTTGAAATAGAAATTAGATAAGAGCGTTAACTTCAGTTTGGAAATGCTTTCTTTGGATTAGGAGGAAATGAAAAAATATATATTTAAGTACACTATTTAAAAAAAAAACCAGAATTTTATATATAAAAAAAGCTATTTGCAACAATAACGTGAATTTAATGGAAAAACAATTTTTTTTTATACAGAAAACATGCTCTGATTTAAAAAGAAAACATTTTTTTATAGAATGCATATTGTGGCTAATCGATCACAAACTTTTCCTCAGCACGTAGTGGGAATAGCAATCAAAGTAAGTAGCATGAGTGTATGAATAATAAAAGATATAGCATGTGATACATATCTCCTAGTTATGTTATAGTAATTCTGGAAGATTAATTTCTTAATAAATTTTATAACTATATATATGTATAAATGATTTGATGATTAATTTTGTTATTGATAAAACATAATTTAATGAATTTTGAAAAGGTAGAGAGAAGAGGATTTTGGTGTAGAAGGGTGGTGTGTTAGGGTAAAAGAAGGGTGGAATGGAAATTGGTGGGTGGAAAGGGCAAGGGAAGTAGAGAGAGAGAGAGAGAAATGGACCTGGTGGAATTGGAGGCGGTGGAAGGGCTCCGGTGGACGTGGAATTCGTGGCCGGCGGAGGGGACGAATCTGGTGATCCCTCTGAGCATAATGTGCAGTCCATTGATGGTGAGTGAGGTCCCTCTTCTCCCATACCACCCTCTCCTCTGCTCCCGCTGCGCAGCCGTTTTGAACCCCTACGCACGCCTCGACTACCAGTCCCGCATCTGGCACTGCCCCTTCTGCTCCCTCCGCAACCCATTTCCACGCCCCATCGCCGACACCAACCTCCCCGCCGAGCTATTCCCCACCTACAGCACCGTCGAATACTCTCCTTCTCTCCCCTCCTCGATCTCTCATCCCCCCACGACCAGCTCCTCTCCCTCAAAAAGGACCTCCTCCTCCTCCTCCACCACCACTTCCCTGACCAAGCCCTCGTCGCTCTCCTCACCTTCGACTCCATGGTCTATCTCCACCATCTCGCCTCTTCCCCCTGTTCCTCCCTCCACCTCTTTCACGGCAACCGCCATCTCTCCTCCAATCAGGTATTTCACTCCACTATTATTATTCTTATTCTTCCATTTCAGTTCTCCCTTTCTTCGTTCAATTATCAACTACGTTATTCAATCTTCCTTAATCTCTCCCTCAGATTCGCCAGTTCCTCAACATTGGCCGCCCCCACCCGCTGCATCACGGACACACCCCCAAACAGGATTTTCTGTTGCCATTTTCCGAATGTGAATTCTCCATCACTTCTGCAATTGAAGACATTCATTCCACATTCGACTTCACCTCCGCCACTCGCCCTCCAAGGTGCACCGGCGCTGCCATTTCCGTCGCCCTCGGACTTCTAGAGTCTTGCCTTGTCACCACGGGCGCCAGGATCATGCTCTTCACCTCCGGACCTGCCACTATCGGACCCGGAATCGTTGTTGATTCTGATCTCCGCCAACCCATCAGAACCCACCATCACATCTTCAATTCCCAAGCCAGACACCACGCCAACTCTTGCTCTTTCTATGACCAACTCTCCAAGAGGCTCTCTGATGCGTCTGTTGTTCTTGATCTCTTTGCCTGTTCGCTGGATCAAGTTGGGGCCGCCGAGCTTCGACAACCTGTTGAGCAATCTGGTGGATTCATGATTCTCTCCGAATCTTTCGAATCCGATCAGTTTAAGAAATGTCTCAGGCATATGTTCAAGCCTGTTGATCAGGGCCATTTGAAGATGAACTTTGATGCCACTATTGAGATAGTTACCACCAAAGATGTCAAAATCTGTGGAGCACTTGGCCCTTGCGTGTCTATGCACAGAAAGAACAGTTTGGTGAGTGAGACTGAGGTTGGACAAGGTGGCACCTCTTTGTGGAAGTTAAACACACTCTCCCACAAAACTTGCATTGCTTTTTTCTTCCAAGTAAATCAACAGCAGATAATTCAACCCGGCTCCGCATTTTTGATTCAGTTTATCACGCGGTACAGGCAGGGGAACATGGGATGCCGGAAAAGAGTGACCACTGCTGCAAGACGATGGGTTGAAAACCATTCTGCTGATATTGCTGCTGGGTTTGATCAAGAAGCCGCCGCTGCAGTTATGGCAAGACTTGCCATCCTCCGTGCACAGGCATGCCATCCCCGTGATGTCATTAGATGGCTGGATGACACGCTCATACGTTTTACTTCCAAGTTTGGGGACTATGTGGCAGAAGATCCATCTTCCTTCCGCCTATCCTCCAACTTTTCCCTCTATCCCCAATTTATGTTTCACTTGAGGCGATCTCAATTCATTGATGTCTGTAACACTACTCCTGATGAAACTGCATTTTTCCGGCTCATGCTGAACCGCGAGGGAGTAGTAGGATCGCTTATAATGATTCAACCTACGCTTTTCCAATATTCATTTGATGGTCCACCTGTTCCAGTACTGCTGGATATTCGTTCTGTTTCTCCGGATTTTATCTTGCTCTTTGATTCTTTCTTCTATGTGGTGATTCATCACGGGTCCAAGATCGCCCAGTGGAGGAAGCTGGGTTATGATAAGGACCCCAATCACGAGAACTTCAGGAAGCTGTTGGAAGCGCCAGAACTGGATGCAGAGCAATTGGTAGCGGACAGGGTTCCAGTGCCAAGGATTATAAGATGTGACCAGCATAGTAGCCAGGCTAGATTTCTTCTCGCCAAGTTGAATCCATCTGTTACTCAAAATTCAACCTACACAGATGGATCGGATATTATATTTACTGATGACATGAGCTTGGAAGTTTTTCTAGATCAGTTGCAGGTACTGGCAGTCCAAAGCTAGTAAAGAAGAACACTCATTTGGATTGTTCTCTTTATTATGTCCATGTGAAAGGGTATTTAAAATTTGTAAGTAGTTTTGAAAGAAGAGGTTTCTTGTTTTCGGAAGTTTGTTTTTCGATGTTTACTTACAGACTTGTAAATTATCTGATACCTTTACTGTGATTAGAATGGTTTTGTCTATTAGACTAGTTCTGAAGATGTAGGTAGCATACGGTTACTCTTACTCTGACTAGAAACTGTATTATTCCCCAATTTCTTTCCTGGACTGTAAATAACACTACGACAGATTAAAGTGACGCTCGGTTTCATTTGCTTTTGCTTTGTGTTTCTTCTTTATGGTGCGAGCAAGACTTGTTTTCTCTTGGTTGGAAGGAACAATATGTTTGCCATTGTTCATTGTTCAAACATATAGATCTTGATATGGTTTTGGTAAACTGGTTGCTGAGGCTTACAAAAACAAATTATGCACCCCAGACTCATGTTATAGTTGACAGACATCTTAGAATTGCAAAACTATGAACCTACACCAATCACTGGGTAACAAATCCTTAACTGTATATATATACCCTTGGCACATACAGATTTTATTTAGAAAGCTACAGTGACAAACTCTGGACTGAAATTGATTTTTACACTTGTTAATCAATTTCACAATACTGTATCTGAGAGTATATCCAGATTGACACATCAAAATGGAATTGTTTGTAGGATCTGAAAAGCAGTGGAACAGTTTGTTTTAGAAAAAAGCATACAGTACTCTGTTGATAAATAAAATTTGACGCTTTCTTAAGTAGAAGATGAAAGAAAAAAAATGAGAATTTACGAAGACATTTTTAAGTAGAAGAAATCTCCTTTTGCACTCACCATTGAAAAATTGGAGAGCAGATACTATTTTAAAAGGTACCCTGCAAACAAAGGTCCGAGCTGGATGCCTCCTGATTCATACTTGTATCGACATCAAGTTGTTCAAAACATTCTCCAGATCGTAGCTTTACTGAAATTGTGGACCCAGAATTTTCACAGCAAAACCTAATTCTGTTAACGGACAAGACATTGTTTTCAAACAAAATCTTGAATTACTTTAGCTTGTGTTGTTAGAACTGGTTTTAGGGGTGTTTTGAGTTAAATGATCTTGTTGTCTCCTATTAAATATGAAGGAAGTAAATAACTTAGATGCTTTTTGTTTAAAACAAACTCTCACCAGATGAGTATTTATAGTAAAATTTTGGCAATATAACTTGTAGCGAATTATACAATGAGTTTACTGAAATAAAGTAAAGAATTTATGATAATTACAAAGGTTTTTTTTTATTAAAATGTATAGCAGGAAATATTTGGTGTTATTTTCGTGATTATGTGGTGAACTGCGTTGTGGTGGCATAGTGTAGCGGAGCCATGTGTATAGATACAATACAAGACAATACAATACAATTCCAATTGAGCAGACAAGAGTAGAGGAAGAGAATGCAAAAATGCAAATGCAATCTCAATTGTTGGTTGAATATTTTTTCCTCCAATTCCAATTCCATTTCCAATCTCAATTTCAATTTCTTCTTATGTAGTATAACCAAATCTAATCTATTATAGTCCTGTTCCTGAGCGAAGAAACCCTAGATAGAAAGTAAAACAAAGCAAATGATGAAGAAGAAGAAACAGGTACCGGAGTGGATGAACAGTTCTCTGTGGTCCTCCCCCTCTGACCCCCACCGCTTTGGCCCGCCCTCTCCACCTC
>Ga0123341_1006084_pt1 | contig 10868 bp, 8 predicted proteins | sample Turbeapinknodule_FD_89959 | JGI IMG/M metagenome (GOLD analysis project Ga0123341, IMG submission 89959) | Root nodule microbial communities of legume samples collected from Mexico - Turtle bean Mexico pink nodule | ecosystem: Host-associated > Plants > Roots > Nodule | place: Mexico: Nepantla...
CGCTCCATGGGTAGCCTTTCCTCTTCACGTCCTAGACGCTCCATCCTTCTAGCTAGACGCTCATCATGGTCTAGACGCTCTTCATGGTCTAGTGTTGGGCTTTGGCTTTCATGGCTAGATGTGTTTGGCCCTCCTCCATCACTGAAGCCCTTAAAAAGGAGGGTGGAGTACAAGTACAACTCCAAGCTGAGACATCGGAAGTTCCAGGTTGCAGACCTGGTAATGCGGAAGGCCCACCCGTACCAGTTAGAAAACAAGCTATCTCCCAAGTGGACTGGCCCTTTCAGAGTAACGGAGGCCCTTGGGAATGGAGCATAGAGGCTTGAAACATTAGAGGGTGGCGCGATCCCTCGTACTTGGAATGTGACCAATCTGAAGTTTTATTTTAGTTAAAAACATTTTGCATTGTACACGTTTAATGGGACACTCTTTTTCCCTCATAAGGGTTTTTTAACGAGGTCACCCGAATAAAATTCCAATTATTTAGTTAAGAAATGAGATTTACAGTTAATGAACCTCTCCCTTGAAGTGATATACCAAAAGCGAAGGTAGTTTGGTTCCCCAATGAGCCCCTCTTGTGTAAGTTCACCAAGGCGAAGAATAGTATAGTTCACTAGTTAACGAACCTCTCCCTTGAAGTAATGCGCCAAGGTCGAGAACAGTATGGTTCCTTGGTGAACCTCTCTCTTGTGCAAGTTTCCCAAGGCTGAGAACAGGATGGTTCGAACATTGAAGGCCCGTCCCTTGACTTTAATAGCAAGGTCGCTGTCGATTATTCAGACTTGTCCCTTGACTTTGTATAGCGAGGATGAGGTCGGTAAGAACCATTCACCTGAGTTAGAAGCGCCAAAACGGGGACAGTATGGTTCCTTGGGGAACCTCCATCTTGTGTAGTAAATCCAGGGTCGAACAGCATGGTTCACCAGTTAAGTCCACCCCTACCTTCGCATTACAGGGCCGAGATCGGGAGGAAACACTTTGAGAGCGATACGATTCACCAGTGTTACCAGCAAGACGTTCCTGTCGATCTAAGGAGGGTAGGGACGAGATCAACATATCGCCTTACTTCGCAAGAAGAAAATTAAGAACAACAAGAGGGGTTTATCCTCGAACAAAGGCTGAGCCAGTTAAGGGATTCGCGTGCACAAGACAAAGCATATAAGGTTAAACGTGCTACCTAAAGGGCGAACCTAGGTCGAAGGCGTTGTTAGTTGAAATCAATGCAAGCAAAGGCAGAGAGATGCAGTGGTTAAGACAAACAGTTAAACGAAAAATAAATAGTCATAAATTTATATGTACATCTACAAGGGGTAAATTTTTCTTCGGAAAGGCATAGTTAGAAGATGGTCACTCTCGCAACACAAGTTGCCCGTCAATGACGCACTTCCACGTACATAGCAGTCTCACGATTGGCGAAGGTCTTGGTCTTGAGGGACAGTTCTTCATCCAGCTCCGCCATCCTAGTCTTGAGATCTTCCGCCTCTTGGGCCCTACTCAGCGCAAGAGTGGACGCGACCAGGAATTCCCCAAGACCATGGAAAATACGATCCTGGAAGAGATTGCCACCCAAGCTCTCCAACACTTCCTTGTCTTGGAAGCGCTTGAGGATTTGTTGAAGCAGCGTGGGAAGCTTAGGAGCGGAAGGCACATGCTGAGCTTCGGGAGCACTCTCCCTAGCACTTTCATGAACAACGAGTTGGCATGGGGATGAGGCGCTTGGGGGGTTATCCCTAAAAGTTGGAGTCCCACCATACGCAGAAGGAGAAGGCACTACGACTTCTCCCACCCTATGCCTTTTGAAGACGAGGCCCGTGTAAGTATCCTCGTCATCCGAATTGACGGCAACCACCCCTTTCTGCCTGTCAACAACAGGGGCTGGTTCGGTTGGGTGGGGGGCATGAGTAGTTGAGGTTGGAGGGGCCCCAAGTGTTGAAGTGCCCACCCCGGCAGCGGCCGCCTACGTTTGGTGAGTAGGTCGGCCAGTTTTTTCTTCTTGTCCTGGTTGAAACCCATATCTACATGAAAACAACAAGTTAACACAGGAAGTAACGACGAGGCAAATGAAATACAAGCAAAAACAAAATAAGACAAGAAGCATGGGAACGAGAAAATACCGATATATGTATTAAGATCTTTGGGGTTAAACTCACACTTGAGTAACTCTAAGGTGTTTAAGGGGATATGGAGTCGAGAGAGAAGCTCGCATACTCCTCGCTCCTGAGGGGAAAGATCCCCAAGACTACTGGCCCTCTGAAGGTTGGGCTTCTCCGTCCAGTATAAGGGAAACCCATCTAGAAGGGCAGGGTCCCTCCGATTGCTCCGGACTTTGAAGAAGTTCTTCTTGAACCCTTTGTATGATTGCTAGAAGAGTGTTAAGAGCACCCTCCCTGTCACACCGTTGAAGCTAACCTACAACTTCTTCCCACGGTCCTTAACTTTGAAGAAATAAAGGAAGGTATCCACAGACAGCGTAAGGCTAAGGCTGTAGAAAAGAATGGTGAAGGCCCTCACGAACGCCCAACTATTGGGATGCAGTTGGGCGGGGGCAACGTTCACTTCTATCAAGAGTGTGCGCTCAAAGGGATTGAGAGGTAATCGAAGCCCGAGTCTTCGAAAGATAGTGGAATAGATGAAGTAGAAAGGGCCTTCCGGATCAAAGGCAAGCCACTATCCTCACGAACTTATCGTGGTCCTTGCCAAAGACGCGCGACTTGTGGCATGTTTGTTTTTTCCTATAGGTGGCTATGCTCACAAGGGATGTAAAGGTGGACGTTTCCTCTGGAAGATCCGTCGGAGCCCAGCGATACAGGGACTTGTAGAATGAGGCAGAAGGAGGGGGAACTGGCGAAGAGGATGGAACAGGGGATGAAGACGAGGATGAGTGGGAGTCTGAAGGAGAAGCTGGATAAGGTTCTCGTTGGGACATCTTAGATAAGAGAGCTAAAAAGGAGAAGAAAAAGAGACTTTAGAAGAAGATGAGGTGTAACTTGACGGAACCAGAAAACAGAGACTCGAAGCGTAAACAGAGGAAATGAATGCACAGAGAAATGCAAAAATCATAAACAGTCCCAGGCAGTTATAAGCATGATACGAGCAACGAAATCATAAATTGCAAAGCAATCGGTGAATAAAATTCGTACCTTTGGAATATTAAGGTTCGAGGGTTTGAGTTTTGGAAGAAAGAGAAGAGAGTGTTTTCCTAAAAATGCTAAGAGAAGTTTTCGCGGAAGGGAAGTAATGGAACAATGAGGAAAGCGTAAGGGTTAAAGGGTTTGAATAGTGCACGAAGAAGTTCGAGCGCCAACAAGTCCCAACCGTTGATCTTGGCACGTGTACGCTGATGGCGAAATGTCACTTCGGTGTACTATTCACATCCACCATCCAATGCCACGTAGGTCGCCCAGCGTGATCACTTAGTCTCTTCGTTGAAACGAGTTACAGCTCGAGACTGGGGGGCTTGTGTCCCGATCAGTCCTCGGTCATTGACCCAAAGACTGACCTCAGACATCGCACATCGATGCTTGGTAATGGAAGGGGGCCACGTGAGGTGGGCCCCAGACACACCTACCAGGGGGTTGGGTAGCCTTTGGATATTGGTATGCTAAGCCCCGATGTTGGAGATCGATATCGGACCTCGCCAGTAGAGGGAGAAGATCGGACATCGGTGGTTTGAATGTTATAGAGGGCCACGTACAGTGGGCCCTAGAGTTATGTCAAGTTAACAATTAAGACATAAGATGTGTGGGAAGCCTAAGTCATGAGGGATCCATGCACGTGGCGTGTATAGCGCATGAAGGCGCAACACGTATGAATAATCCTGGGAAGCGTTAAGGCCCATTAGGGTTAGGGTTACCAGAGAAAGTTGCATGCATGGCACGTGGATACTTAGGGCACCCACAAAGCAGATGGAGCTAGAGATTAGGTGCACAAGTTGGTACCCAAGCAGCCACTCTGTTATTCGTTGCACTCCAGTTGAGGAAGGTTCTATGTGCTAGATACGCTAAGATTACCTAAATAGCGGTGCAGGGACACTTTCCAATGAACCCTAGATAAGGGTAACATCACAAAGGTAAACCCTCGTTTCAGCCTATATAAAGGATGCTAAGAACCCTAGCAAGGTATACAGTTTCTGAGACTGAAACTACTTTATACACTTGGTGTTTCTTTGCCCTAATATTGACTTGAGCGTCGGAATGCAAACGGCCGTCAAGGCGCCCCTTTGTCTTTGTAGGTGAGAGATTTCTTGATCAAGGAAGCACCATTCTCAGAAAGAGATAGAAGGGCTAAAGGCTGCCGTTCGAGTCAACTGGCGGAGTGAGTCAACCGGCAGAAACATCCCCTCTTGTTTTAGCCCTATAATTCTAACAGTAACTCCTTTTGTTCTCTAGGTTGCTCTCGTAACACTTTTGAGCGTCCTTTTGGTTGGATCGTATTGTGATCACCCATCCCTCGAGGGACGACAGCTTCATCTTCATATGTTTTGTGGATGCTACTGGTCCTAACCTATTCAACGAGGGTCTTCCCAACAACAGATTGTAAGCGGAGGGGGTATTGACTACCACATACCTGATGACAATAGTCCTAGCGGCCTCTTCATCTGAAAAGGTTATCCTCAGGTCGATGTATCCTCGACACTCCACATGGTCCCCCGCGAATCCGATTAAGCATCCGTCGTGAGGCCTCAACTGGTTGGGGGATAACCGCAAGTTGACGAATGTGGACCAGAACAACATGTCTGTCGAGATCCCTTGATTGATGAGGGCTTGATACACCTTTCTTCCTACCAAGACGACGGTATTACTATCGGGTCGTTGTCATGAGGGACCACACCCACCAAGGCTGCCTTGGTGAAATAGAGGTCCAGGTCCGAGGTGTCGTCATGACTTTTCATCTCTAGCGTCATTACCGCCTTCGCGCACCTCTTACGTTTGGCCGTCATGCTTCCTCCATCCGAGAACCCACCCGAGATCGTGTTGAGCTCCGCATGTACGGGTATCTCATACAGTGGGTCTCCAAGAACAGCTTCCCCCTGTTGCTCTCTTTTGTTGACCTCGAGGTATTCTTTCAAGAGGCCTTCCTTCAAAATCTCGGCTAGTTGATAGCCTAAAGCCATGCACCGTTCGGCACCATGTCCGAACCCCTTATGGAACTCACACCAGATGTCTTTCCTTCCCCCAGGTTCCTGTTAGCCTTCTAGGGGAACCTCAACTTTTCGGCTACTGCGGGTATGGCTATCAATTCCTTGTATGATACACAGAATTTGGGGCGGACCTCCTCATCCTTGCTTTTTTCTTTTGACCTTCCCTTCCGGTAGGGGTGCTTTCTTGATTCTGGCTTCTTCCCGGTCAAGGTTTCGTTGACCCTTATAGGCCGAGAAAGCTTGCTTGCCTCTCTTGGCTTAGACAACCGAGAATGCAAATCGTTGTTCCTAGCTAAAATCGCTTCTTCAGCGTTGATGTGAGTGACTGCTCTTCGCCTGATTTCAGAATTGTCACAGTGAGAGCGCATAACCGATTTAGGTAATCCTTCAATGTCTCTCCTTCCCTCTGGCGCACATTGAAGAGATCAAACAAAACGGGGAGTTTGACCCGGTTTGCATGAAATTGTTCTCGGAATAGTTTGGCGAATTGGGCAAAAGAGGAAATATGGCCATCGGGGAATCCACTGAACCATTGTATGGTCGTGCCTGTGCAAGTGCCCATGAACATCTTGCATCGCACGACATTTGATCCTCCAGAGATTATCATATGGGCATTGAACGCAGTGAGGTGACTCTCGGGATCTTCCACCCGTGTGAAAGCAATCTTGGGCGCTACATAATGCATCGTCCATGATGGCCCGCGAGAAAGGCTCGGGGCAGTCTCTCTCAGGCGGGTTCGTCTCTCGTTGTCCCGGGATACGTCGATCATGTCGCAGATCCTCGTTGGTTTTGTGTAGCTCTTATCGTAATTTCTCTTGCTCCTATCTAGATTATTCATTGGCTTCTTGGAGGGCCCTGATGGTCTCCATAAGTTGCTACAAAGTGGGGACCTCGCCTGTACCTTCTTTCACCACTGGTACTTGCCTTGCATTCCTCATCTCCGTCTACGAGTTTGAACAAAGTGTGGATGGGATACGGTGGGCGCCAAATGTTCTTGTCGGTTGACTGCATTGCCACTTGACCTAGGATGAACGCACATTCTTCAACGTCTCTCTTAGTTGCTTCTAGTATGACTCCGTTGGGACAGAGAGTGCCCTACCTGTTGATGACACTCCGACGATCAAGTCAGCTAGGGCTCACCGAAAAGTAACAGTTTAGTAAGATGTGCAAAAAACAACGTACCTTTTCCTGGAGACTTATTCTCCTTTTTATCACTGCTCATGCAACATGCAACCACTCTCCCTTGAGCTCAACGAATCTTAACTGAAAATAATTACATTAAACTTTTATTGGTAACAGAAAACCACCAGCCACGGGCACCAATGATCTTCAGGTGCTATCCGCAGGCCCACTTTCTGTTACCCAAGCGTTTCCCTATATTACTAGGGTTAATAGCAATTAGCCACGTGTAACAGATATGTAACAGAAACATGCAAAAGATACATAACAGGGAAAATATTGCCACATATTAACAATAATAACAAAATTATATCTACCACCCAAATATATCTTTTAAGGGGTGCATCATTGAAATTACTTTGTGTACTCATCATGCGATCTAGGCCCAACCTGACCAAGGTCGTTGGCCCAGGTTTGCTTAGGCCCAAGCACCAAGCAGGTCCCTCATGGTGTAAAAGAACCGAGCAGGCCTCTCGTGGTACAAAAGAACCAAGCATACGAAAATACTACCGAGAACCGAGCACTGGTCAGTACACACTCAAAAAGAATTTTATCCTCTCAACAAAAAGTCTATCTTAGTGTTGAAAATATCTCAAGTGAAAGATGACAAAGGCAAAAACACTTGATCTCAAAGAACCAAAACAAAACTTAAGAAATTTGAAAAGACAATCAAGAAAATCTCAAAACAAGAAAGCTAAACCAAATTTATGAAAAGAGATTATGACAAAACTTGAAAAGGAAGACAAGCAAGAAAAAGGCACACAAAAAGACTCTAAGATACTTACTAAACTTTTAACAATGAAACTTTTTTTTGAATTTTTTCAAAGCAAAAGGATAAAAATTCCACAAAGGTTGAAATCAATTTGCCAATCAAGATGAACCTAAAATTTTGAAAATATTGCTCTTTGAAAGATTGGAACACAAAATAGCTTGTGCAAATTCCCTTTTCTCTTTTTTTTTTTATACTTGTTCTTGGATTGTGTGAATGAAATGTCCATAGTTTTTTACCATTCATATTTTCATATAACTCTAATTTTCACAAAAAGTTTGAGATTCAAAATAATTGATCACTTGAAATCTTTTGTTTGGAACTTAATCTACTTCTAAAACAAGTTTCTAATAATTACTTATAAACTTTCAAAATTAAAAGCAAGTAAGTAGAGGCAAAAACATAAGGACTCCTAGAACACTAAAGAACATATGACTCAAGACAAAGAGGCAATAACAAAATAAGACATAAAGGATCATTTAAAAAGTGAAACCATGTTATTGATTAAGGTAAATGCCGAATTTAAAAGCTAGAAAGTAAAGGCTGAAATTAAAAGTGCTTGAAAGTAAAGACAAGAATTTAAAGGTACTTGAATGTAAAGACAAGGAATTAAGGATGCAAGAAAGTAAAGTGTCAATAAACTCTAAACAAGATAAACCCAAAAACCAAAGCTCTGATACCACGTGATGTGAGTTGATTTTTAGATATTTTCATTTATGGTGACACTTTTACTTAAGATTGAGATTTTAACAATTAAAGGTGAGGACCTAAGGAAGATTCCCACTGCACACGAACTTAAAATAAATGGTTAAGTAAGTGTGAATGTTCACTTCACAAAGGTAAAGACGAAAAACAAGATATGGTGAGAATGAGATGCAATTGCGGAATTGAAAATGGGCACAAGGTTAACATCAATGGTGGCCACGACCTCCCAAATGATGCACCATACTCATGATTATGAGCGAAACCCAAGAGCAACAAAGAAAAGAAACTAAGAGACAAATACATAGAATGGAATGGAGAAATGGAAGGAAAATGGAATGAGAAAACTTATGATGATGGGTGAGAAATGTCACGCCACTTGGAGGGTGATGTGCTCCAAGATGAGTGTGTTGGCCACCACTTGAGAGGTTCCCAATCACTCAAGATAAGACCTCAAACCTAAGAGGACATAAGCCTCACTAAGAGCTCACACAATTTGTGCAAAGTTTCTTTACTTCATTCAAATTCAACTTGTAAAATACAATGAGGTGGGCCTCCAATTTATATGTGAAGGAGCCTTGGAGAACAAGTATGAAGGGTAGGATGGAAAACACTAAAAAAATGGTAACCTTAGGGTTTGACTAAGTCAAATCCGCATCCTAGGCTTGTCCTTCTAGAAACTAGTTCAAAATCCCTTCCTAAAGGGCTAGGAACAAGCTAAGATGCTAACTACACCCCCCTATTATGTTAAAGGTACCTTATTCTAACATATCTTTGCTATTTGGACCCTTAAAGATAGCCCAAATTATTTACAACATATTTGTATCTTATAAGAAGACCAAAAGGAAGAATAATTGGTGTGTTGGTTTATGCTCAGATCCTCTGGTGAGGTCCATGTGATCCTTGGTGGAGTTATGAATTGTTCGCTGAGATGACTATTCACCATATGCTTTGTTTTTTGCTTCATTGGTCATCTTCATAGCTATTTAGTTTGTATCAATACCTCTTAAATTGATGACCTATTTATAATGTTCTCTTATTGGATCCAAAAGCTATTTTGACTTTTCTTTGTGTACTTAATATTTTTTAAACACACACCTATTAGTTTGAACTCTATTATTATGGACTTTGTTACACTAACCGATTATAATTTTATTTATTTATATTTTTATATTTAACCTTTCAACTCGACCTTTGGGTCTAACCTAACCTATATCACGTACAACGTACTCTCACTACAAAAATATTTATTTTTAGTAGAGGTTTTTTAGTGGAGGTTTTAATAACCTCCGATAAGACATATTATCTCGGAGGTTTTCTAAACCTCTGGTAAGTAAATAGTGTGTTTTAAAAAGTTACACTGAATTTTTTTAATAATTTTAATTTTTTTTCGTTTTCTTTGTTTGACATGTTTCCTTCACACACAATCCATTTATAACGACGAGACGGGCCAGAGGGTTTGCCTCAGAAGAAAAGAATCAAGTCGTCGCCGAGGAGAGCGAGGAAGAAGATGGATTCGTCGGCGACGATCGGTGAGACTAAAAAGATAGCAGTGCGGTCGTCGATTGTGGAGTCCTTTCGCGGTTGCGGTCTGTCCGGGATCCGAATTGACAAGGACGAGTTGAAGAAGCAGTTCAACATTCCGTAGTACCTACATTACGCAATGCGCGATTCCATTCGCCTTCAGGACCCCGACGCCGGTGAGTCCCGCTACATCAACCGCGCCGACGACGACGATTTCTACAGTATGGATTGAGTTGTCTAGAGATGTTGGCGGGCCTTGGTGATTCATGTGCCAAAGAAACTCGTGAAAGAATTAGGGTTATGGTATGTTGATTCGAGAACTGGAACATGCATTAGATTTGACCAAAACCTTTCAAAAAATAAACTCTAATATTGTATTTTAGGAACACTAAAAATCTAACTAGCACTCTTGAGTTGTGCTTACATTTATGAATGAGAACGGGTTATGTTAGGGGATCACGTTTTTTTGTTTAATAATGGATTTGGGAAGATAATGTAATTTGTATTATAAATGGATGTTGAAACTCAAATTTGATTTGTAAAACTAAATCTGGTTTGGGGTTTTTTGAGGTAATAGGTTTCGAGGTAATAGGTTTCGATTATTTTCTTAAACTCTTTGCCTGACAGGATCATTAATATTTACATTGATTTATGTTGTGTATTTATGTTTAAATTCAAAGTGAGTTGATAATGTCTAATTGTCCACTATTGGAGCTTAGTTCCTTGGTGTTTCAAATGTATTATAGCACTATAGATGTTTGCTTAATTTTGAGAGATGTGGAAGTGAAAATTTTGAAAATGACATTTTAAGTTCAAATATATTACCTATAGACAAAGCTATTATACTGGTTCTTGCCTAAGGAAATAATTTTTCTGATTTTATCCTCAATTTAATTGATTAATTGATTTCTTTTGTCAGTTCACAAGATTGGAAAGCAAGACAAGATATCCCTGCACTTGATGCACGCTACAAAACAGATTTATGGAACTTGCCAAATCATAATTATGAAGACATGGCACTGAGAATTAAAGCTGAATTAGTGTGTGGTTTTAAAATGGTGTGCACAGACACTGAGAAGACTTGCTCAGAATAGAGAAGCGGCAAGAAAAAGCAGGCTCAGGAAAAAGGTGCAATGAATTCCCCCGAAAGATGATTTTTTCTAAAATGCTATGTGTGGTTATGCCCAATTTAAGCAAGACTTGTCAATGAGTCTCTCTTATTTAAAGTTTGAACCATAAATTGTTATAATATATTTGTGTTTCTTTTACTCTCTCTCAGGCGTACTTTCAGCAGCTAGAGTCAAGTAGGATTAAGCTTAATCAGCTAGAACAAGAGTTACAGTGTGGAAGAGCTCAAGTAAGAAAGAAACTCTTCTCTACGGTACGGCAAAGACTTGGTGCATTCTTTGAATAGATTATTTTTGAAAAAGTACTTTTTTGTTAAAATATGCTCAAAAGGTTGATGAAGAAACAATTATTTTCCCTTAGATACATTAGACTAGACAAACATGAACTTAATATATATATATATATATATATATATATATATATATA
>Ga0123341_1006085_pt1 | contig 10867 bp, 4 predicted proteins | sample Turbeapinknodule_FD_89959 | JGI IMG/M metagenome (GOLD analysis project Ga0123341, IMG submission 89959) | Root nodule microbial communities of legume samples collected from Mexico - Turtle bean Mexico pink nodule | ecosystem: Host-associated > Plants > Roots > Nodule | place: Mexico: Nepantla...
ATATAAATAGAGATAATTCTCCACTTATAAATCAATTTTATAAGTATAAATTAAACTTATTTCTTAATGTACCGGTATGACCGATCGACATGATGACGTGGCTCGGTCACATTGATCAAGTTGATCGAGATACACGCTGACGTGGTTCGGTCTCCCTGATCGAGCTGGTCGAGACAACACACACAATCAGACCGACCGACACATATACAATTAACGCTCAAACCAAGGTAAGTGAAGCTAAACTACCATTAATAATCAGGTAATGCAACCATAAGTGTGATCCATTCCACTAATCAGGCTCAATGAGACAAGCCCATTAAAATAATATAAATAACACATATTCCAAGGAGCAAGGTACGCCATTTATTACTGTGCACCTATCTGAGTGTCGATCACCCACTTTATTGACTTGAGCGTCGGAGCGCCTTCTGCAGGTACCTCCCCCATTTGGCATTCACCGAGATTGAGAGACGAAAGAGAAGCACGAAGGGGAGAAGAATCTCAGTGAAGCCCTAGCAACCTGTCTGACCGAATAAAGAAGACGAAGACTTCAATAGTTCTATAAGTCTCATCTCCGAACACTTAATAATATAAGATGATTTCACTTAAAAGAAAATTACTATTTCATCAAATTGGAGTCATGAAAATTTGCAATTATTTTGATATGTTGGTTTACTTTCCACACTAATTTTGTCAATGGGAAAAGGGTATATGTATAATATTTGTTTTTGTGATAGATTATAGAAATATTCTAGATTTGTTTATGCGGATAATTTGGTGGGAATTAGATAGAATCCAATGCCCCAATATGATGATGAGATACGATTCACGGCATCTGAAAGCAACAGAAACGACAAGGTGTAATTAGGAAGAGCAGGTTCAAAAAATTGTTTGTGGAGTGCAGCTCCTTGGACTAGTGTAAGGTCATGAGAGATTTAAGGTGATCCAAAAGCCAGAGTTTTAATTGGCTCAACTGCACTGATGTCACATGCCATGCAAAAGGTTTGGTATAATACTATTTTTAACCATCAAAATAAAGTGGATCACGGAAATTTAAGGAAAAAGAATATGCTAATTAAGTCAACTTCCAAATACAACAACTTGGAGCATGTGAGGAATATGGTTCACGTTGCTGTTGCATCTTTCACTTATCAAGAACAACTAACACTTCTTATGACACACCTATTTTACCATGTGTAAAAGGCTAAGATCGTGTTTGGACGGAAGAAAATAAAAAATATTAAAAAACAAGTTTAAAGTTTAATTTATCTTTATAAATTTTAAGAATTAGATTTTAAGCCTAACTCAATTTTATAAATTTGGTTTATGAGATTTGCACTTACTTATTTTTATCTCTAGTCGAGGTGTGATCTCTAACACACTCTCACGTTGAGACCTGACCTGTCAACTAGTGCGTGTGATTATATATATTTATGGGTGATCCGATAGTGGTTAACTTGATAAAACCAATAAACTCTCGCTAGGATAAAATTTAAATGACTCTGATATCATCTTTAAGAATGTGAATTTTATGCCTAACACAATTTTATAAATATGACTTGTAAGATGATGTTTACACTCACTTATATACTTTTGAGATGTCACTAATTATCTCTAGTCAAGATCTCTAATTTTATAATATTCTCCACTTATGTACCTTTCCTTTATGTGGTATTCCATCACATTTCTTTTAAGAAATCTTATTAAAATATATTTGGATACCATATTAAAAAATAATTTAAATTATTTTTACAAAATCAGTTTACAAATGATGATTATTTTAATTTATCTAATTTATAATTTATGTAAGATCTTAAAAAAATAAAATAAAAATATTTTTTTTTATCTCGTTAAGAGTTTTGTGTATACATTAAAAAAAATGGACATCCATATTCAGAATCAAAGTAACTTGTTATCAATTATATTTTATGACCTTATATACTCTTTTTTTGCCATGCCAAAACTTCTATCATTTTGAGTATTAGAATCGATTTTATGTCCCTTTCGAGATGATTGGAGAGAACTTTGAAAATTATTGTGGTTAGGTCAGGCAACACTTAGCTCAAACCATAGGTGAAGTTGAAAACATACAATCGAGAAGATTGCAAATCTCTAGTCATGCCCTAATTGATCGAGATTGGTTTTAAAAATAAAATAAATTAGAAAAGGATATCAGTGTCAATGTTTCAATGAATTGATTTGATGTTGAGCCATATGCTTTGAAATCCCTGTTAAATTAGATGGTTTAAAGTTATAAATTTTACTTCCCACCTACATAATTCAAATGTCAAGTTGGGTATATTTCTAATATCTTCTGCAAATATACTTATTGATATATAAAAAATAGCATTAACTTGACCTTGGAAGCACATGCTGCTTAAAACTTTCACTTTCACTTTGTTAATGATTAACTTATAAAGGCAGTTATGTTATAACAGTCCTGTTTAACTTAAATCAGAATATTCATATCTCGTTGGAATCCCATAGTAAATGTTCTCGTTGCTAAAGTTTAGTTGTTCGAGTTCTTAAACTGCTTCACAATAGAAAATATTTAACATCATAAATATGAGTTGTGTACATAATTATTTTTGTCTTGTTGAGTTTTGTAAAGTCATGGACATGATCCCATGATTAACAATTTATAAGTCGTTTTTTTGACTTATAACACAAATCAAGGGATCTTAATCCATTAACACGTAGATAGGTTGTTCATTGACTCTCCCTTCCATCAGTCAGTCCCTATAGAAAAGAGATAGAAAGTCTTTTCAAGGGGATCAGCTCATATTTTTCTATTTTTTAAGAATTTATTTAATTGTTATTTAATTAAGACATAATCATGATTAAAGGTAGAGATGTTAGAATTCAGTCCATATATATACACCCTACAGAAAGGATAATCTAATACACACTGGTAAAGGGTATACTTATCCTTCACTACCTTGGATGTTCTAGGTAGGAGATCGTCTATGCTCTTGCCTATAAGAGGTTTTAAACTGCATTGTTATGTGAAAAGAAAAATCTAAATGTGTATGTTGATTATGAAGTTATTGTGTACAATGGAAAAAAACTTTCACTAATAAATAAGACAAATCCTCCCCCCACCTCGTCATGCATATCCATGTTAATTGTGAAAAATCGGTCTTAAAATTTTTAAATAAGAACCATCACCTCATCTTTTTAAATAACATTAGTTGTATCCTTCACCTTCTATTATAAAACAGAACAAAGATGAACAAAGAGAAAAGGAAGGCAAAATATATGAGAAAGAATATTTCTTCTATTTTATTTTCTTTACTTATATCAAAGCAAAGAGTCTGAATATATACCCGTAGTACATTCATTCTAGGTTTAGTAAAAGAGACATAATGTAACATAAAAGCTAATAAAAGCTAGAATAAGAAAAAACAAATTAAAGACTAGACATAAGTACAAAATGAAACAGTTAAGAGTTAGAAAAGACAACATTAATATTAGTTTTATTCTATAAGTCTTGTATCCATATCTTTTGTTACCTTCATACTTCTCTTTCACCCGCAACACTTCCATTGTTCTCCAACCTTAACATTCCCATGTGTAAAGATATTTTTTTTAGTTTTGTGGTTTCAAAAAATTAGAAAAAAACGAACGAAAACACAGTCACCACTAGTAAAAACACCACAAAACTTAACTCAACTACCAACGTTTGACACCAATCACTACAAACAACCACTATCATTTGAAAATGAAAAGAAAAGTACCACATTCTCCACCATACTTAGAATAATATTATTGAAATTAAAAAAAATATGAAATGCAGAAAAAAGGTATGAAGGCACAAAGAGAATTTGTCATAAATAATAATGATTTACAATAAAAACAACAAAAAATTCTAACTATTTAAATAAAAATAACTTTGGCCAAAATCAATAAAAAAAAATGTAAGCTAATTACCCTTTTCATCTATATATTAAGTTCCAAAAATAAATTTCATCCTCGAAATTTTAAAAAGTTTAATGTGGTCCCAGTTTTTTTTGAAAAAAATTCAATTTTGTCTGAACTTTAAAATAATTCAACACGGTAGTCATAAACTTTGTTTAAAATGATTCAATGTGATCATAACACATATAATTCAATGTGCTGGACAAGATCAAGTAAATATGTTTTAATAAGAACAATTTAACATTTAACATAAAAAATCACATTTAATTATTTTTTTAAAAAAGTTAGAGATGTTGAACTTTTTAAAAGTCTTTTATACTTAGTACACGAACTAAAAGGATAATTAAGTAAAAAACTTAATAAATATTTATTAAAAAATAGTCGTTTTATTTTAATATTATATAGTATCACAAGTTGAGAAGAGAATACAATGAAAAAAAAAACATAAATTTAAGAATAAAATAATTTTTGAATTCCTACCGTTTGAATGAAATTTAAAATTATATAATTTAAAATAATTTAATTACTCCAATAAATCATATAAAAATCAATTTATTTAATCAAAGAAGATATTTGATCATAAATTATTTTAAATTTTATATAGCAATAAATCCCTTCTTCAAATTTCCTATCAAAACATACTATTAAATTTTAGATCTCCATATATATAAAAAAAACTGACAAATTACTTCTATTAATAACACATGACTAATACTGCAAAAATAGATAAATTATTTTTAGGAATACATAACTAATAATTTAGGTGTAATTAATTATGTATGATTTAAATATCATAAATTAGTTATTTTGAACTATAAGATTTTATATAAAAGTATGAGAAAATTTAAAATAAATATTAATAGATAATTTAACTTAGTATGGTTTTCAACGTGAACCACTAATTAGAAACGTGTTTTTTTGTTTTTGTTTTCACTTTCCAATCTAATGGGTTTTCGGATAACAGTTTGTTTTCTTGTTGTAAAAATTTAATTAATGTTTTGAGTTACACAAAATAAAATAGGCCAACCAAAAATTTGAAGCAATAGATAAAAAGATAAAAAAAAAAAGAGCATGGAGGAAGACTTTCTACAAGGATTGACACAATCATATACCACAGTATTGTATTATTATTATATATATTCTTCTCATACCATTCACTTCTTCCACAATTACACCCAAACCCAATCTTCTTCTTCTTCCTCTGCAAAACTCAACATTCTTCTTCCCACAAATCATCACACATTCCTCTACGTCCCTTCTCCACCCTCTTTCAAACGTTTTCCTTCTCTGTTTCTCCTTGCGCGATTAGCAGAATCCGAGATTGAGAACCTAACGGCGCCAAAATTGAAGCAGAGGAGGGCTAAATATTTGATCTTTGAATCGAGGGGCTTCTGGGGTGTGCGAGGATGAGGCTCAATGGAGAAATCTCAAGCGGGGAAGATGAAGAGGAGAAGCAAACGGGAACGACGACGTTTTCGGCACAGAAAGTGGTGGTTGGGTACGCCTTAACGTCGAAGAAGAAAAAGAGCTTTCTACAGCCAAGTTTCACTGGCCTTGCACGGTAACTATTCGTCTTTCTCCTTCATCTGCATGCATATTCATTTTTACTTTTCAATTTCCCCAAACAAAGGGACTTCATTCATTCCTTCATTATTTATTTATTTGGGTTTTATTTCGTTTTATTGTTTTGATCCTTTTACTTGTTTAGCGTTGAAGTAGCTTTTGCTTGCAGTGGTAGGGTTCACAGCCACACGTTGTGTCCCTGTCTGTGTAGTATGTAATGGTGGAGCAATTTTTGCACCATGCCTTATGGCTATCACTTTCGTGACTCGAACCCTGGCAAATGTGTTTTTATTTTTTTGTTGTTTCTTAAATTATTTTAAACGTACCCGTTTTGCTTGTGCATATCTGCTATGTCTTGTGCCTTTCTCTATTCTAATTTAAATTGGAATATTCCAACATTTATGCCCTACTTTCCTTTGGATTTGTCCACATGGACATCCCAAGGTCAAATCTTAGTGCATGGTTTTGTATTCTTAATTTGAATTAATTCAAGTTGCTTGCTTGTCTGGAATGTTAAAGTTACATTATTGTCCACTGATGTTGCAGTCTCTTGTCTGTTCACTGACAAGACTGCTGCCAACTGGGCATTAGAATGAGAGGAAATCGAATTACGTCAGAATGGCCTGTATATATTACCCCATTCAATAGTATTACTATTTTTATGGATTAAATTGCATTTTTATTCCTTACCCAAGTTCTTTAAAAGTTAAGCAATTAAAAAAAGTTTAAGATTATTATTTTTCATATATTTTAAAATAGTGTTAAGTTAATCTTGACCTTTATCAGTGAAGTTCAACTACGTAATGAATAATGAACTTTTTTTTGAGAAGTTATACTGTACAATATTGAAAGTTCCTATCATGTAACATATTTTATAAAGTTTTACAATGAATATTATGTAAAAAAACACTATTTTACATCAAGATTTGCTTGATATATGCTTTGAAGTATTTGAAAATAAAAACAATTTGATTATATTCTTATTTTTGCTCAATTTCCCCAAATAGGTTGTTATAATTCAATGATTTGGTCGACAAAAATGATATCACATTTCATATAAAGCTCTTTACCGGACCAATATGGTTATTTCCTATACTAGTCTTAACCAATTTCTCCTTAAAAGTATATATACAGGCAACATGATAAGATTAATACAAATCTTTTGCTTAGATAGTAAGGATTTGTTTGAGGTAATACAAATTTCGACCATTTGTGTGTGCTGTATGTACTATTACGATGAAGCATATTTGGTTGGTAGTATATCTGAATAAAATTACTAATAAACTCTTCTACTATTATCTTGACACTCTTAATAGTGATGTATAAAAATTATATCCGATGCAGGAACAAGGGGATATACTTTGTTGCTGTTGATCTAAAGAAGCCACTACCAGAACAAGGTCCTTTTGATATTATCTTGCATAAGGTTTGTGACATTTCTTTCAGCATTTTACGATTTACCGTTGTTTCCTATTCTCTATTATAATCTGACTGGGTATTTGTTCTTTCCAGTTATCAGGGGAGGAGTGGCATGAGATTATTGAGGTTTGTGGACTACTAACACTTCTACCCACTTCCACATTGTGATAGCAATCTTGCGCAGCTTTATTGTTTTTCTTTACACACTTGTGTCGCATTGCATGAAAATCGTTAGTATCTTTAGTCTGGGAGTTAAGCATGAAGTGGCGGTGATTGACTGGACAGCCAAATATTTTGGATTCTTAAAAGCTTATTATTGTCTGACAAAATTTGCAGAGTTCATGCTCTCCTCATCATGAATCATGATCAGATAGTTGAAATCAGTCCCCAAGTGTTCAAACAAGTGAGGATTTACTTTTGTGATTAATCTAAATAATTTGGTTAGGCATGGCTGGAGTTTGTTGCCCAAAGAATGAATTATTATCTGTATTTGTTATTTGTTTATTTGTTTCTTAGTTGAAAATGTTGTTCTTTAATACTTTTGCTATTGACTACCACAGTGCTATGCATGGAAATCAAATTTCTTATATAGGTCACACCAAATGCATCCATTTCATATGAATGTTTTTATCTTTTGCTTCTTCAGTCTCCTAACTGATGATATTGTTTCATGATTTCTAAACAGTCTGTAAAATTTTTATTGATGGAGCTCATTGGATCTTTCTTCTCCCTTTTTTAATTTTGAAGGATTACAGGCAAAAACATCCCGAGGTAACTGTCCTTGATCCTCCGGATGCAATTCAACACTTACACAATCGCCAATCCATGCTGCAAGATGTGGTGGATCTGAACTTATCTGACTGTCACGGTAACTCTCATCTGAAAGTTTCAGGATAGTATATATAATCAGAAGTACTAGAATCATCACAATGCAGTGCATCTTGCTCTTGGGTTGAGCTACTTACTATGTTTTATTTTATTTTTGCTTTTCAATTTTTCAAGCTGATTCTGTATTTCATGTATGGTAAACTAGGTTTTTACCCTACCAGTATCTGCATCTACGTATTAATTACTGTTGTTTTCCAGGCAAGGTTGCCATTCCACGTCAGCTGGTTTTCACAAAAGAGAAAGACCCCTCTAGCATCCCTTATGAAGTCACTAAAGCTGGGATGAAGTTGCCATTAGGTATGTATCTTTGTTTAATCTTTTTTTCCTATCTATATTTCTTGGGATGGATCTAACATGAACTATTGGATATTCTATTATAATGTTATGTTTTACTACCTGAAGTTTGTATTTAGCTAGTTGACAAATGCATGGTGTCTTATTACCCTTTTTTGTATTTTCAGTTGCAAAACCGCTAGTTGTGGATGGCACTGCGAAGTCACATGAACTATTTCTTGCTTATGACGAATTTTCTTTATCAGAGCTTGAACCTCCGCTAGTTCTACAGGAGTTTGTCAATCATGGTTTGTGAACTGAACCATGGACCATGATCTTTTTCTGTTCAATTTGCATTGCTATCTAATCTCTATTTTTTTTTTTTTGGTTTGTGGATTGATAATACAGGTGGTGTTCTCTTTAAGATTTACATTGTTGGGGAAACCATAAAGGTTGTGAGGCGTTTCTCTCTTCCTAATATCAGTAAGCGTGAACTATCAAAAGTTGCAGGTGTATTCCGTTTTCCCAGAGTTTCATGTGCAGCAGCTTCTGCAGATGATGCTGATCTAGATCCTAATATCGCAGGTAAGTGGAACATTTTTTTTAAAACCAATACTATTTATTACCCTTTTTATTTTCAATTTTTGGTGTATGCCAAAGGTGTGCTTATTTATGATATGGACGTGTCCCTAAAGCTTTGCAAAGGTCAAGTGAATGGTTGATACAATTAAATAGTGTATATTGACCATTACAGAGTGTATCCCATTGTGCAGCAACCACTAACTCTTTCTCCTCCATATTTCAAGAAGCCTTTATGTTGTCTGGTGATTGTTTGAGAGTTAGTACATGCATCTACGTGCTTTGACGCAATGGCTGGGACTAGTGTCTCATTTTTCTTCTGTGATATTTTTGTTACAGAACATCCCCCGAGACCTTTATTGGAGAGGCTTGCAAGAGAGCTCCGTCATAGATTGGTACTGTTGTCATTTCTTATTTTCTTCCTTTTGCAGTCATTTTTCATTTTCAGATGATATACTAAACCGGAACTGATTCACCATCTCTAGGGACTCCACTTGTTCAACATAGATATGATTAGAGAATATGGAACCAAGGATGTGTTTTACGTCATCGATATCAACTACTTTCCTGGCAAGTATCTCTAGCCATACACATTGTGTGTAAAAACATGTCACACTTGTTATGTCTCGATTATTTCATCCAAGTTTGTCTGTACTTTCTTGACATGTCATGTTAATGATAACTGTCATTTTTACGGTTTTATGCACTTCAGGGTATGGGAAAATGCCAGATTATGAGCACGTATTTACAGATTTTCTACTTAGCCTAATGCAGAGCAAGTATAAGAAGAAACTTACGACTTAAACTGGCGCATGTTAGCAGGCTCTGTTCTTACTGGTGGCTTTCTTACAACTTTATGCAAGCTGCTTTAGAATGTCAAAGAAGCCACCAAAATATTGGAAAAAAGGTTGAAATATATAGATGTCCAATCTCTCAATAAAGAGCGAAAAATGCTTTTATTGTAAGTTATATATATATGCTTATCCAAATTAATGCAAATTTTGGTGACGCCAAATAACTACCACGAGATTTCAAATTCACTCGCCAAAGGTCCGAATTCTTTATTTTTATTCCACTGGATAAAAAAGATATAATGCACCAAAATTTGGACGTTATTTTTCCTGCAATTTCATGACCATGCAAGTAGCCAATAAAAATAAATAAATGATGGTTGAAGTTTGACTTATTTATTCAATCGGTCTTAATTAAAAGTTTAAGTTTGGTTCATAAAAAATGTATTAGGTTTAAATTTGATTTATTAAAATTTATTTTTAACGTAAATTTATATTATTTTCATTTTAAAGTTATATATATATATATGGGATACTGTTTTCTTAAATATAAAACTTAACTCATTTAAATAATTAAGTCTGATAAAAAAAAGAATTTATTTATTTAACTTAACATTCGCATAATTAAAAATTCAAGTTGGAAAAGTTTACTAGTAGCTTGACACATTCTATATGCAACCATGTGATGTTAATCTAATATCAGATATTCAAATATAATTTTTCACATAGATAACACTAATCACGAACCTCAGTTGTCACTTCTTTTTCTCATTTTCTGCGTTATTGATATTTGACAAAAATGTATGTAATAAAATAAAATGGATTCTTTTTAATAAATAATGATGCTTGTATAAATGTATGTACATGGTTTTGATTTTTTTCATTACGTTCATCGTATGATTGAAAACATGGGCTTTTATTTTGTTTAATAAGATTAATTAATTGAATGGACCATTGAAAACATGTCACGCATTCAGGGCTTCAAGCCCATAGACCAAGTTATTATTGGGCTTACTGCGGTCCAATAACTAGCAGATTAAGATGTGGGACTATTGACACTCGTTATTTTATTAAATTAGTGTGTTTTGATTTTCATCTCTATTTTTTTTCATTTTTGTAAGATTTGAAATCACTTCTTTTAATTTTTATAAAATATGTGAACTTTGATTTCACTTTACGAGAAATAATTTTCATTATTTTTATATTTTAAAATTTAAAATAACCATTTTTAGTTCTTGATATTTAATTTAAGGTAAAATTTATTTTAAAAATTTAAAGTTTTTTCAGTAATACATAAGATGTTATATTACCACATTAGTGAGTGTTACTCATTTAACCTTTTTTATTCAACTGAAAATAATAATTGATGTTATATAACAGGACAGAAATTAATAATTCTTTTACAGGATGAAAATAAAAACTGATGTATTTTGAAG
>Ga0123341_1006087_pt1 | contig 10865 bp, 13 predicted proteins | sample Turbeapinknodule_FD_89959 | JGI IMG/M metagenome (GOLD analysis project Ga0123341, IMG submission 89959) | Root nodule microbial communities of legume samples collected from Mexico - Turtle bean Mexico pink nodule | ecosystem: Host-associated > Plants > Roots > Nodule | place: Mexico: Nepantla...
ATTATAGATTTTTTAATATAATAAAAATGCGAAGACACATGTGTTTTAAAGAAATAACAGTAAATTAGTTTGAAATTATCAAAGAAACAAAGAGTCCAATTTAATTTTTCGTTTTTAGATTTTCTTTAAAAAACTATATCAAATTAATTTTTTTTTCATTTATAGAGAAATGTTAATAATATTGTGTAAAAAATAAAAAAGGTTTAATAATATGATTTTTTTAAAATAATCTTACTAATTTAATAAAAAAAAACAAAGTATGTTCTAGATAAAAAAAAAACACTTATTTAGAGAAGATAAAAAAACATTTAAGGAATGTATACAATGAAACTATATAATAATCTTATATGTAATACAATTCAGTTATAAATTAGGCTAAATTTCAAATTTGTAAAGAATATATACATTGACACTATAAAGAAAAATCTTATATGTGGTACAACCCAATTATCAAGTAGGTTAAATTATAATCATAACTATTTGTAGTCAATCCAAATATAATGTCTATTCTTGAGATTCCTAAATGTTATTTTTTAATTCGTTAAAATATTTTTTAATTAATAACATGGCAAAATTTATACTTGATAAACATGTTTCAGTAACAATAGACATACTTTTAAGTATATTTGACTCAACATTAATGTTTAATTACAAAGTTATTAAAATAATTTATTTTTTAATGTTTGAGATGGAAAGTTTAAAAATGATTTATATTTCTTAAATATTGTAATTGGAAATTCAAAGAAATTTTAATTTACTAAACAATAATTCTTAAAAAAAATATATTTTAATTTCGAAAATTGATAAATCATGTTTTCGAATAAAGCGCACCGTTTATGAAGTTAGTGATGGAAAAGAAAGAAAAATTGGAGAAGAAAGGGTAAAGAGGGGATCTCAAATAAGAGGGTTCATTCGATCTGCAACGACGCGAGAATCGTGATTGAGGAAGCGGAGAGAGATGGGAGGACACGGCGATAGCACAACCTACAAAGGTGTTACCATTCATCACCCAAAGCGATGGCACACCATCACCGGCAAGGGTTTGTGCGCGGTCATGTGGTCAGTTTTCACTTCACTTCTATGCTGTTCATATTCTCCTTTTTTTTTGCCCTAATTTCATGGATTCTATGATTTCTTGTTCCAGGTTTTGGGTAATGTACAGGGCAAAGCAAGATGCTCCTGTTGTATTGGTAACATACCACTCTCACTCGTAATTCAGTAATTCGTTCAATTTGTTTCATCCTCAAACTTACAATAGCGTCATTTCGTTTTGGTTTTTTCTAGGGCTGGAGGCACCCTTGGGAGGGTCACCATGATGATCATGGCAAGGGGCATTAGCATTCCTTAGGTACCTCAACCATTTTTTTCTCCTCTCCCTGTAAATTTAATTTCCAATTACCTCTTTCCTTGTTAGCTATTTATCCGATTATGAATTACTTAAAAAAACCTGCTTTCTTTCTTACTCTTGTTTGGTATTGCAATGCAATGTCTGTACTTTACACCTGATGCATCTCAGAAACCGTAAGATGACATTTTAAATTTGGGTTATTGTGTGGGTTTGAGCCCACTACATGATCCCCGGCCATTTGATTTAAATTATACCCCAGACACAACCGTAGATGCTGGCTGAGCTTAGTTACTACTTGAAAAAATAGGATTCGTTCACGCTCTGTTCTGGGCATTAGGCTTACACTACACGATGGCTAATGTAATAACTATTTTGTTGCCAATAGTTGGTTTGGTATTCATATTTATTATTGATTATCAATAAACCTCTTGATGTGATAAACATTTGAAATTGAAGTATAAATAATCGTTTTCAAATTCGAGATGGAAAAGAAAATCATTCATTTTCTTTGATTTCCATATGATGTACGTGTACGCTTTTGATGAAGCATGACATTTAGGGTATGTCTGGTTTTATTATTTACTATTTTCATTTTTTCTGAAAATATAAAACGATAAAAAAAAATCTTTGGAATGTTACTTCCTCTTACATTCCTAGAAGTGGGAGTTTGCGTTCCTGAAAATTTTAAATTTTGCTAATAGATTGTTTTTTCTTGTTAACGGGTTTGGTTATAATATAATACGGGGCTTGATTTGTAATTGTAAAGAATTATCTTCTTCACTGCAATCCTCATGTCATGGCTTCCAAACAAGACTGGGGTCTTCACGTCTTATTTGTAATGTAAGGCCAACTGAGCTCTACGAGGAGTGGTATTCTTGCCCATAAACTTTTTCAGGGTTAAATTTAAAATCACGGTGTCTTGACAACAAGGATCATCATTATTGTATTTTTCCCAAAGCTAGCTAGATAAAGATAATGGCTATTTGGTCTGTGCTTCTATGCGCTTGTCAATTGATTGCTTGTGCTCCCTGTGCTTTAGCTAACTTCAAAGTTGTAAAGCTATTCCTGTTTTTTCATGTTAAGCTTCGAAGTTGTTTTGGGTGACTCTCAGTTTCTGCGATTGCTGGCAGAATCACTATAGTTTTAAATTTGAATAGACAGTCTTCGCAGGGGAAGATGTGTTTTGAAGGGGTTCTTAATTTGAAAATAATTGTTGAAAGAAGGGTGGAGAAGGAACATAGTAAGTCAAATGAAAGTAACTTATTTTGAATTTGTGCCAGATAGAAAACACATAGGAAATGGAAATGATGATACAACGAAGACTGTGTTTGTAAAATTTTGAAAAATTGAATATATAAATGACTTTCAGGAAATGTAATGATAGCAGGAAATATTTCATGAAACAGCACCCTCGTAAGTTTTATTTCTTCTCTCTATTTTTACATTTACAAGAGTGATTTATTAACTTGTTACTGTTCAGTATATATACATCATCTTTTGGAGAACACGGATTGAGATTTAGAAACATCTGTAAGCCAGAAATATCTACCAAAATGAACTAGGAAAATAATTTGTTCAGAGAAGACTTTATATAATGCCAACTAACATGTAATATTTTTCTTGGCAGGCACGATATCCAAGAATGTGAAGAACAGAGCTTGAAGTGTCTGTTGCTGTGGGTGTGCTGTTAGTTGGAACGTTTACCTTGATTAATTCAATAAATTGGCTGTAAAATAAGAGATTTCTTTTTGCATGATTTCATGAGGGTTAGATATGTTTCAGCTCCTCACCTGTTAACTGAGATGAAAGTATTGCCTATGTTTTGTTGGTTTAATTATCCATTTCATCGTTCTTCTCAGAAATTTACGAGCTTAGGTTGTGTGTCAACTATGATACAATACAAGTGTGTCCTGCATTTGACAACACAATGTTATAATGCTTTTTGTTTATTTCCAAGAACTTCATGTTGTGCTAAGCTCAATAATCTGGGATCTTAGGTATAGATCATATTCACGTATGATAGAAATCATTTGCAGAATTGTCAAGTCGCAAAACAGTGATAAAGTTGGAAACATTTCCACTGCGCGTTTTGAAGAAACACCTATGTTTAATATTTTTAATTTTTAATGGGGGAATAAGTATTTTGTCAAGGATAAAATGTGTTAAGTGTTCTTAAAAAATTTCATTTTTTATTAAAGACATATTCTGAAATGGTTTAGGGCCTATGATTACTTGGATATATCAACCTTTCCACTTATAGGAGAGTAAGACACACAAGATTATTGTTTAAAGTAAGAAGGTAAGAAGATGAAATGTTCAAAATCATCATCATGATGTCATTATCATCCTGTTATGAGCAAGAATATTTTGAAAATAGTGGTCTATTTGTTTATCACAACAAAAAACCTGTCCAGTTTTTTGTCATTACATTAACTAAACTTTATTAAATATAAAATTTATAGGTTATTCTAGTTTAAAAGTTAATTTTAGGGGCAAATAAAAGGCAGAGAATAAGGAATGTCTTGTTGGAGAGAGAAGTTAGAAGGTGTTTCTCCAATTTTCCTTCCTTCTCATCCATCATCATCATCATCATTATAACTTCATTTCCATGTACTTTTTTATTTCATTACCATGCTCTATTGCTACAAAGTTCAGTTTTTGGTGCATTTGTTTAATTGCATGACAGTGCTTATCTAATGGCATCTTCTCATGCACTGTTGTGTTCTTTTTTAGGAACAAACATACTATGTTCACAAACTTGTGTTTCTGAATTTCCTGTGTAAAAATAGGTATACCATCAAAGAAAGCAAGAGGGAGGAAACACAAGAAATAATATTATTAGCAAAAAATAGAATACAAATAACAATATTAGAATACAGTAAACATTGTCATCTAAGAAATCCAAGTTTTCTTAAAAAAAATAGTTAAAATTTGTTGTAAACTAGAATGAAATTTGTTTTTCAATGATGTCATGGATCCCAGAACTGTTTTGTGTTTCTCAAAATCACTTTTTAGAACATTTTTTTTTCAAAAGAAATTTATACAAATTGAAAATAGTATTACATATATGAAACTAATCTCACACTAATCCAATGTCCTGTGCAACAATGACATTTGTTAAACCTTATAAAGCATGTTTTGTTCATCCCATATTTTAAAGGACCATATACAAAGCATTTTATATGAAAGATGAAGGAAAGTTTTCATAAAATAAAAAACAGGTAAATGTTATGTGCTTTTATCATGAAGGAGTGAGAGAAAGAATAAATAAATAAATAAATAAATAAATAAAATTGTTTCGGAGAATTTATCCTGAAAAGAGAAATTACAAGTTTTACCCTTATATTGAGCAGAAAGAGTTGGGTTATAGATAGAGTGAGGGGTAATATGGTAAGATGAAGCTGAAGGCCTCCATAACCAAGCCCTTCAAAATCCCCTTATCCTATCTTCAGTGTTCATTTGAGTTTGCATCACTTTTCTTCTTCTCTCCCTCAAATCCCAAACGGAACAAACCTTTCTTTCATCACAAAATGGCTTCAACAACTTTAACAACCCTTACCCTTCGCTCCCTATCTTGTCCTACACCCTCCTCTTACCCTGCGCACCTCTCCGCCAAACCCTCCCTCCAATTCCCCAACATCTTCCACCGCGCCACCACCGCCACGCGCCGGGCCCGCATCGTCGTCTCTGCCGTCGAAGCGCCGGAGAAAATCACTAAGCTCGGCGACGAAATCGCCGGACTCACCCTCGAGGAGGCGAAGAACCTCGTGGACTTTCTCCAGGACAAACTCGGGGTCTCCGCAGCGGCCTTTGCTCCCGTTGCCGTAGCGGCTCCCGGAGGAGCTGCGGCGGATGCGGCGCCGGTGGTGGAGGAGAAGACGGAGTTCGATGTGGTGATCGAGGAGGTGCCGAGCAACGCGAGAATAGCGGTGATTAAGTCTGTAAGAGCGTTGACGAGCCTGGCGCTGAAGGAGGCGAAGGAGTTGATCGAAGGGTTGCCGAAGAAGTTCAAGGAAGGGGTTTCGAAGGAAGAAGCTGAAGATGCGAAGAAGCAACTTGAAGAAGCTGGTGCAAAGATTGCCATTGTTTAGGACTTCATTGTTTTTGCTTCTTTGTTGTAGTTGAGTACACTGTAATTTCATTTCATTTTGTCTGGATTTCAATTTTATTTGTAATGAGGAAAAAATGAGTTTTTGTTTTTCTAATCTTTTTTATGCAGCTCAGGTGTTTGTCGAAACGGGGTGAACCACTGAAGGGTATTTTTATCACTAGAATAATGAACTGAATTGGGAATTGGAAAGGGCGCTCAAAAACCATAATCCCAAATATAATGTGGATAAATTTTACTTTATCTGTGTGTGACTATGATGTTTAATTAGTCATGTAGATTTATCTGCTGTGGATTTTCACCTTTTAAGGAGATACTCAATTTCTTGCACTCTGCCCATTTATTTTTTTCAATCTGTACTTTCTGCTTTATTGTGTGCTTTGGGACAATCTTGATTCTTGAGGTTTGCATGATTGTTAAATTTGCGGTTTTCAGCATCCAATTTCATTTCCAATGCAGTAGAAGATTATAGAAATGTTCAGTTAATGGTAAGCTTTCTAATTCTTTTTGTATGTCAAAGCCTTCAACTATATTCCTGGCAAACTTCAAGAAAATAGAAAACAAAAGAAAAAGTGTGTCCATCCATGTTCAATTGAACTTTTGAAAGATGTGACTTTTGTATGAAAATTTCGTATCTGATGATTCTTACACCAATTGTTAGAGTATTTTAATTGGGTAAATTTAATTAGGACAAAGAAAGGTGATCATAAAAGAGCTAATGAATAAATTTTAAAAAAATATAAATTAAGATAAATAGTGCACTAGTTATTAATTGTTTTTCACTTTTTATGCTATAAAAAATTTGATTTTTAAATATTTTAAACAAAAATAAATAAAATGGGATACACACCCTTTCACGTCCTAACAAGTTTGAAGACTTCATTCAATCCATTGACATTGAAGACTTTCTCTTCTTTCAATGTTCTTTCTTTCTAAACATAGATTTAAGGCAGGAAGAGCAATTAACTTCCAATTACACCGTGTAATTGGAAGCTCTTACATAAAACAGTAAAGCAAAAGGCTATTAAACAATAATCTAAGAATAAATAAATGGAAGAAATAATTATAGGAATCAGAAGTGCCAAAAGTTGATTTGAGTTATAACGTTGGTGAACCCAAAACGATGTTGGGGAAACTAATTGCATTGGTTGGACATTTTAATTTGATTAGGGTTTGGGTTACTGAAAAGGAACTGGAACACCATGGTTCTTGTTGACTATAGCCATGGCCTGGTAGCGAGTACCCATACCAATCGGAACACCTTCATCGGGTCCTTCCCAAAAGGGAGCTTCACCATCACCAACAAGGCGCCAGTAACCTGTTCGCAGGACTTCAGCCTGCTCCTCCGTGCAGTTCTGAAGGAGTGCATCAACACGGAAATTTATTCCAAGAGAACCAAGAAATTGAGATTGAGTAATTGGCCCGTGGACAGACACTTCCCCTGCATGTGTTACCAAATTAGTTTTTTAGTCTGATTCTAATCATCATACTATTTGTTAAAACTAGAGAAAAATTTGGAAGCACACCCAAAGCTTCCTCTGCGGAATGCCTAATGGAAGCAAAATCAACATATGCACTGAGATCGGCTGAGCCAGGATCGTCTAGAAGGTTCACAAACTTGTGTTTTCGAATTGCCTGCATCAATCCAAACACCGTAAAAGAAAGCAAAAGAGTGAGGAAAGGAAAGACAATCTACATGTAATATTTCAAATACAAGTATTCAGATATTAGACTGTACTGTAACCAAAAGTTCATGACAATTACCAGCATAAAGAAACTTCAATTTAATTTTTGGATGACAATCATTTACAGTAACATGTCTTAACCATTCCCATGGTACAGTAAAACAGATTACAGTAGCAGCATTGATTACAAATAAACAAGCATGAGTAGAAGAAAAGACAGATACCGAGGTGGCTAGAATCCTCCACTGATAGAAACACTCGGAATCTGTATTATCTATAGGAAATAGGAACAGTTACAGAAGAATAACCCCTCTGTAACCCCAGAATAGAGCTACGTACAGAGATGCAGACAGCATTCCTTTTCCTGCTGACTAGCACACTAACAAATTGCAATGCATAACTGTGACAAAAACCCAGGAACTTGGGGAACCATCTCTTACAAGACACTAAAGGATTTCACTCAGCATATTATTCCATGTCAGACTAACACCTTATAATACCCTAAGTTCCTAGCGAACTACCTCCATTTTCGTTCCATTCCATTTCCAATCATATTTATCCACATACAACTGTACTTTCTCCCAAATGAGTAACATTAACAACATATCTCAGCCTTCCCACTTTTTCCTTTTCCTTTCTTATCCCTCCTCTCAAACACACATATTTTGCGCCCACGTGTGTCTTCATTTGAGTTTTTCTCAAACTCTTGAGTTAACTCTGAAATTCTGAATAGGAGCATACGATCCTAGATAGAGAAAATGAGTTAACTTGCTATGGAACTCTTTTTGAGTAAACTCGTGGCAAACTCTTGGTAAATTTTCGAGTCAAGAAGCCAAGTTAATGAGTTTGAAATCAAATGTAATTTTAGCCATAATTTTACCCAACAACAACAATATTTTATTAGACTCACTCCTTTTTGAATTAATTTCTTATTAAGATCTTATGTTTTTATGAATATATATATATATGATTTAGTCATCTACGTAGTTTAATCTTATTTAGCAGTAGTGTATTATCACACTTTATTATTCTGATTGCTACTTTTCTTTATTATGAGGAGGAAATGTTAAAATATTATTGCATTAAGAGTATTGTGTTATGCATATATGTCAATAATAGAATTGCTAATATTATTTCTAGTATTAGGTTAAACTCTTACAAGTTTGCAAGTTGATTCTACAAGTCGATTTTACAAAAGTTTCACAACCTTATCTTTGACCATGAGTTCCATCACCCACCCTCTATATTATCATAAGTTATACTCAAAAGAGAGAGATTGTGATTTACTGTCACTAGGATTATTATTTTTTATCAGAAACTTAACCCAACATGTTTGCTTATGCTGATATTTCCATGGTATTACAATACAAGACAAAAAGTAGAATACGGGATACTATACTACACTAGAAAACAACACTTCTAAGAATAAGATGAGAAAGATGCTAGACCTGGAGACTGTCCGAGATTACTCCATTCAAGCCATAGTCAATGATTAGAGCTCCTCCACCATCAGAACTTATCCTGTCAACAATGGTTTGGGTCAACTCCATGGCTTGGGGACAAACTTCAATTTGATTGAGCTCAGCAAATTCCTCAGGTGCAGCCCATTTCAACCTCTTTAATAGATAGAGAGTAGCAGGTGTTGGCTGTGGAGAAAGAACAAAACGGAACCTATCCGATATATGTAAGAAGTATCAATACACTAAACCCAGAAGAAATACAATTCAAAAGTGTAGATTACATTACAATACTTACGATGAATCTTCTGCCACATCAACCATTTTCTCGCACCAGCCTCTAGATGCTTTCTGCAGTGCCAAGACAAAGATATCATTCTTCAAAGAATGCAACACCAAGAGCAATATAGAAATTGTAGGAATTGACAGAGAATTTTGGATTTCATTTTTTTACAGCACTTATACAAGGTATGGTATGACACGACTTCTATTTTAATGGACATTAAGGAACTAGAACTATCAATTTTGCCAAGCTAAAATCCCCTCTGCAGCAAGAAGGGGATGCAACAATTGAGGTTCAAACTAATCTGTAGCGAAACATAGCTGTGGATGAAAAAATAAAAAATAAACATAGCTCTGGAAGAAACATTTGAAAGCAAAAGTTAGGAGATTTCCAAATTTAAAATCTTAATTTTGCAGCCTGATAGATGTTCTTAGTTTTAATTCAGCATAATAGCGCAAGCATTCTATTACCTGAAACTGGTGGACTGGTAGGGCATCAAAGAACTCATGCGCAATTACAATTGTTGGCACTGGAGCACAACAAAAGCAATAACTTGGTCAGGGCATTTTTTGAATATAGTTCAATATGATGTTTTAATGCAACAGAGAACAGAATTGAAATTTCATATAAGAAGTTGCACACCATATTTTATGCCCAAAAGTCTATTTTCATTGGAAAAGCATTACATACATCCTGATGGAATCTGCTCCAGCGTTGCATGCCACGATACAGGAGTGCCAAACAAAGACCTGGCCGTTCTTATATCAGTATCTTGAGAAGCATTGTCCTCATCAACGCATTTCAAGTTCTTATGCTGAAGCTTCTGCAGTGCTGGACTACATTCAACCAGGTGCACATGCAATGACTCAATGAAGTTCTTAAACTTTGAAGCACCCTATAAAGAAATTAAAAACTTCCATATGTAATTGAGAATGTAAACAAAAGGTTTTTAAACAGAAATTCAAGCATAAAAGCACATCATCATACGCGAAGGAGATCAGCCATGAGAGTTCCTCGTCCGGGGCCAAGCTCAACTAGATTTACTCTTTGAGGTTGGCCCATTTGCTGCCAAAGACACATCACCCAGACACCAACCATCTATGTTTGAATAAACAAGGTATTAGAAATTGAATCATTGTCATGACACCTAGACAAGCCTTAACAGTTCTTCATGCTTAGATAAAATAAAATGAGTTCCTCCGAAAATTTTAACTTATCAATAAACTAATCTGTAAAAAAATTCTCATGGTAGTTCTTTTAAAAGATTTAAGAAAAATATTTCGTTTTTCATTGTGCTTTCTTTTCTTAGAAATAGAGGCATTTATACAAACATTTCTAGTTCAATAAATGAAGATAATTCACCTCACCTCACCGAACATCTGGCTAACTTCAGGAGAGGTGATAAAATCACCCTCTGCTCCAAAAACATCTCGATTGATGTAATACCCAGCTTTAGGATTTGTCAAAACTTCGGACATGTACTCACCAACGGAAATAGGGCCTCCACGAAACTGAGAATCACGAGTGACATAATTTAAAACGACGAAACCCAAATGCTAAAGACTCATTTTTTATGAATAGAGTGAAACCTTGATGATGCCCTTGAGGTGCTTGACGAGCTCAGAATCAGAAGTTGGGTGGTGAGTATGGTCTGGCACAGTTGGTGGCTCAGAATCAGAATCAGAAGTTGTTTTTCGAAAGAGAAGTTGAGTGAGTATAATAAACAAAGAAATGAAGGAAAATTGAAGAGAGTACCAGGTGGATTGTAAAGGGTAGAACGGTCAATGGAGATTGTGGCGGCAGTGGTCTCTGAAGGAGAAGAACAAAACCTTTGGCGCGGCACGGTGGGACGATGAAGTGAATAACATTGGCGCAACACTTTTCTCAGCATTTCTTCTTTACTTTTTTCTTCAAACGATGAAGCTGTAAGTGATGGGGTTTTATATGTAACATATGATTTTCTAACAAGAAGAAACTCTAGAAT
>Ga0123341_1006090_pt1 | contig 10864 bp, 9 predicted proteins | sample Turbeapinknodule_FD_89959 | JGI IMG/M metagenome (GOLD analysis project Ga0123341, IMG submission 89959) | Root nodule microbial communities of legume samples collected from Mexico - Turtle bean Mexico pink nodule | ecosystem: Host-associated > Plants > Roots > Nodule | place: Mexico: Nepantla...
CACCACCTACAAAGGGGCTGGCCGAACCTCCCCATGTCCATACTCTTCATGCACCTTCAAGGTCACCACACCTCCTAGGAGGACCTTGTCCATCTCATCCATAAGCTTCCGCACCATCTTCAACCAATCATCCAAGAAGAGCTCATAGAAAATCCATCATATCACATGTCTTCTAAAGAAGCGAACTCAAACTCATAAAAACCTTTTGCTTTCCACGGTCCAAGAGCCTTCCACACCGGCTGCAACTTTTAGTTAAATCCATGTGTGTGAGAGGTTTATCTCCCTTAGAAAGAATAACCCGACCATGTAGATGGGTCTTGCAATCCTCAAGGCCAACCAAGTAATCTACCTCATGGATCCAGACCACAATCATGTCTCCCTTAATACAAGGAGTAGGTAACTCGAACAAAGGAATGTCGCATGTAGTTCCCAAAGCCTGAGCAAAAGTTTTCCTTTGGCCAAGCTTAGCATATACATTCTTCGCAGGAGATACTTCACAATCCTTCAAAGAATTCCATGGAATAAGGAGACACAGTTTGCTGCCAAGAATCGTCGTTGTCCGCCACAGTCCAGGAAGTGGACCACCACTGCTAACCGCACCACCGTCATGCACGACTGTTCCAATCGCGCACAACCACATTTCGCACACGCATACCACCCACCGCACACGACGCATGCTCTCCTGCACATCGTGCCACTATCGCGTGCTGTATTCTCGTCTCTGTGCCGCACCACAAACCTGAACTTGGTTGCCGCCACCGCGCTTTGCACCCTACGTGAAACGCGATCTGGAAAGACCTGCACCTGGTTTCCACAAAACACGATCTGGGATGTGCACTTGGTCGCCTTCGCCGCACTCTATACTCACTCAATAGACCTGCGCGAAATTGCTCACGCAACAATGGTCACCACGAAATGCAATCTGCCACGCTGCCATAAAACCCTAGCTTTGGGATGTCGCCGCCCCGCAAAACCCTAACACCACCTATATTGTTGTTTAAATTTCTATTTAAAATTAATTTCACCTATTTGATTCTAATAAGTTATTCCTTAGGTAATAATGAGCGGGAGATCAACTGAAAAAGACTCTCCAATGCTTAAGTCAATAGGAGCACAAAAATGATAAGTTCTTAATAGTATGATAGTTAAGAGTGTGAGATAAGATCATATTGTACTTCCTGGAGAGTAGGTATTTAAAGGTCTCTTAGTTGGTGGCCTTTGGATTGGCCTAGTGACGCCTTTGGGTTGGCCACATGATTGTCATTTATTGTTTCATAAATGATCGTTCATCATTGAAGGCTCATTGATTAGGTCGTTTCATTCATAATTGTCATTGATGACAATGAAGGCTCGGTTATGGGGTGTGCTCAACTGCCTGAGCTCCTTAAGCTTCTTGACCTTTAGGTGGGTAGGTACACAAGTACCCCGTTCAGAAACCGAGGTGATTATCATATGATTAGAAGCCAAAGGGTGAACGAGTTATTAAGCCTCCATGTTCGCATCCTCACAAGTCTGGTGTTGGTTGGGAGAGGCGGTTCGCTTCAACCGAGCTGGTTTTTCATGCCCAAATAATTTATTTTTGAAAAGATAATAATAATAATAATAGACATTGTATTGGGGTTTTCTCTTTCATGACAGCGTATCACTGTCGTGACAGTTAATGTCACATCCCCTTAATTTCCCCTAATTATTCTTCTTCTCAAACCATTTATTGACATATTTCGAAAAGATGTCTTTTTGGGCTTTTACCGTTTGCACTTCTCTTACATTGTTTGCGCTTCTTCTTCGCATCAACTTCTTTGCTGCCATCTTTTTTACTCAATTTCTTCCTTTGCAAGGTCTTTGCTTTCGCACTAGGTACATTCTCATGGCCTCCCTGTTCTGCTTGCTCTACTATTTTCTCCTCATCTCCTCGTACTCGTGACCTTCTAGGTAGCGAATCTTTGTCGAGTCAGACCCTATCTAATCGTTTGGAGGGAGTTTATGCCTCTATAAATCTTCCTTCTACCTCTATTGCTGTAAGGGAATACGGGGAAGAGAGGAAGTCTAAAAAAGTCAGGATTCCTAGTGAGGTTCCCAAGAAATGCATGAATAGGTTTCCTCTTGTGCCCTATGGGAGTTACCTCTGGGTCTCTGGTGAAGTACACACGTATCCTTTGGAGTTTACCTCTCTACGTCTTGTGGAAGAGTTGGTTAGTGTTCATAGTTTTTGCACCAATAGGATGAAGAAGTATGGGGTGTGGTAGCCACCAAGATGAGTGAAGGGTCGCCACTTGAGAGTCTCACACCACTCAAGATCAGACCTAGCCAAGAGGATTCAAACCTCACACAATTTGTGCAAAGTAACTTTTCTATTCAAAATTAACATGTAATACATGGAGTAAGGCACCCTATTTATAGGAATGGGTGCTTTGGTGGCCAAGAAGGGAAATGGTAGGATGGGAAATAAGGGAGGGGCGGCCAATGAGGGTTGACTAAGGTCAAAACTGCACCTTTAGGCTCTTCTTCTAGAAACTAAGTCAAAAACCTTAATTATAAGAGCCTTGTCTTGAAAAAATGCGCTTGGATCAAGCCCATTTTTCTATGAGCACTTCTATTTATGCTAAAGGCATCTATTCTGTCCTATCTTGCTATTTGGACTCCTAAATAGAGCCCAAACCATCTACAACTTGTTTTATTCTTCAAGAATAACAGCAGGAAAATAATAGATGCTCTGATTTGTGTCCTTTTCTCCCTCTAGTGAGCTCTGCTAGATCCTTTGTGAGGTCTTCACTTGATTTTTGAGATGTTTTCTCATAGTATGAATGGTACTGTGCATCCTTGGTTAAAAGTGAATCAGTATAAACATCTTGTGTGATTCTCTCTATCCCTACACTTATAAACTGTTTTAACATTGTTTTAAATTATGCTGGTATAAACAACCGGCTGTTTCGTGAAAACAATTGGTTGATTTTTTGAAAATAAACTTGAAATAGAAATTTTATTAAGTTGAACAAAAAATTAATTGGTTGATTTTTAGAACTTTTCACTCTACCTTCGAACTTTGTGAAAATCTTTAAAAAATAAAATTCATCCCCCTTCTTGTATAGGCCTCTAATTCTAACATTTTTACTATAAGTGGAGAAATATGTAATGTAATAAGTGAACTAGATAATTATGTGTGCCATTCTTTGTGTTGGGTGAGAGAACCTTTCTTATACAATAATTATTTCATATACCAACTCATACAATATAATTAGTTCATATACCAATAAGTAATGAAAATTAACCATAAGATGAGTTGTTGTTGGAGAATATCTTCATTTGTCAAAGGCTCTATAGTTGGAGAAGGAACATATAACCTTTGGTGTTGCCTTGATTAAAGTCAATTCCATGATTTATAGTATGATAGAGACACGCAATGCACAATGCAGTTGAATATCAACTATAATTTGACATATAATTAATTTATGACAATAATAGAGTATATATAGAATAAACTTTACTAGTTGATCTATCTAGCATAATTCTTTTTAAAATGAATGTTAAAATATATGTTTGTGCTTATTGAGTTATAACCATATCATTCATAACTAGGTAGTTGTTTAAAAGAGATGTTCTACCATTATAAATAATTGAGTTTTCTTTTGCAACCCTTATTCATGCTAAGGATCCAAGAGGTTCACACACTGACGCCAAGTCAGCACTACTAAGACCAAATCAAGCTCTTTGACTACCTTGGCTTCATGTTATTTTTTTCTATTCTTTTTGCCACTACTCACACTTATTGATCTAATTTACAGTCCACAAACTATTCATAGGGTTTATGAAATTTAGTTTCATTTATTTTTAAATGACAATTATTGATCTAATACAAGTCTAAATTTTATTCTCAATTCTCATATGTTGTGTAAGCAAATTGAAAATCAACTACTATTCCTATTCATAACAAAATGGACGAGTCAATTCAAAATAAGTCAAAAATATGTTTTTTTTAAGGACAATCACAATTGAAAAAATTGTCTAGGTAGTCAATGAAAACTTTAAACCATAATATTTGTTTCCTCGTTAATTTGTATTTCTTAATTGAGCAACAAACTTCTTTACTTGTTTTTTGTCTTTTCAAATTCCATTAATTAATATAAAATTTCAATTTTTTAACCAATGGGTAAAAAAATAGATAATAATTTTCTAATGAGACAACATCTAATAATTTTCTAATGAGACAACATTAAAAAAATTGTATTAGTAACATATTCCCTCCATTTGCATTATCCATCGAAACAATGTATACACAATATAACAAATAAAAATAACACAAAAAAAAATATATGTCTTGTGCATGCAAACATAACTTTTAAAAAAACTCAAAGTTGTGCTTGAAAGTATAATTTTAGGAGATAAAAGAATTAAAGTTTTAAAAATAAAATCTATCCATTGATCGACAACCCTAAACCACATTAAAAAAAAAATCCTTTTTGACAACATTTTCCCTCTTATCGACAACAAATAAGTTAGGAAAATCTCATTTCCTTCCTAAGGGGAATATATACCTAGAGTAATTCGATATTGAAGATGAGGTGTAAAATATTAATATAAAATGTTATGTTTCTGAACAAATGTTTAAATTTTAGGAGAAAGAAGAATTTAAATGTTTATCAATGGAGGGTACATGAGATGTGTTAAATAAAGATTTGAATCTCTAATAAAAAAAGTTTTTAACATACTTTGTAATCGTGTGTGTATTTCACTCAGGATTATCTCTAGAGATACTAGTAGGATTTTTCTTTTAAGAATTTGGTGGGTAAGATATATAATAATATGGTAATAAAGCCCTTAAAAGTAACTTAATTTGATTAGTATTAAAAATAAACGAGATATCGTTATTTACGGCAAGTTTTCATTCAATAAAAACCGTGTTCGACAATCTTGAATGAATCGTACTTAGCCATAGTTCTTTATTCATCTTAGCCACAAAACCCTAACTAGCCAAATCGATCTCGTATAGCTACCTCATTGAAGTTGTCAATCAACTAATCAACGTGGACGAAGCGAAGTTGCTTTTAAACAATTATTTGACTTTTGAGATAAAATATTCATTGAAGATGTATGTCAAAGAAATATATTGATTAACTATGAGTATGATACTAGCACAAAGTTCCTAAACACAATAGAAAAAGGCCATTTGGGTTTATTAAATATACCTCAATGAGCATATGATGAACACACAAATATGTTAACACAAATTGCTATTGGATTAACGGGTGCGGTAAAGACCACACAGGGTGATGAATATGATGCTCTAACTAAATCTTATTATATTTTTTTACATTATATATTAAATATAAATTAATTTTAAAAAAATATTTAGTTACTAAATTTAAAAACTAGTTTCTAAATTGGTATCTAATTAGCTACCAATGTTTTCGTTATCAATTTTTAACTAAAATATTGATAGTTAGATACCAATTTAGAAACTAGTTTATAAATTTTATTAATAATATAAATTACTTTAGATATCAATAATATATTTAGTTTCTAAAATAATATCTAATTTAGTCAAATATAGTGACTAATTATTTCAAATTGATTTTGTATTGGTCGATACCAGACGAGTCAGTCTCGACCTTTGTTACCGACCGACCGTGTCAAAGAACATCTCGATGCACTTAATAAATAAAAGCAACGACAATTACGAGAGCATTTAATGTGTCATATTTGCGCTTCAGATTATGCGGGAAATATCTCTGACAAATCAGTTAAATACTGATTAACTGAAAGATGGTACATATATTCTTCAGATATTCCAACTTACCTAATACCAATATACCTCCCTACAAGTCAGGGATCACGATACATATCAGTGAGTAACCGATATCCAGCCCATTACAATAAGGGCCCATAACCAACGCTATAAATAAACCCATCACAGAGGTGTTAGGTACGCTTAAATCAGTTACAAATATATACTCTTTGTAAGAATTGATGGCTTAAACAAGAGGGGAGGTGAATTGTTTTATCAAAGATTTTCGCAAATGCTTGGTCTAGAATGAATCTTTAACCAACAACTCAGAGAAACACTTAAGGAAGAAAATCAAACACTCCAAAAGAAATAGATATCAGAATTTTAACCAGTTAAAGCTGTGTTTTAATCAGTTGTTTATAGCAGCGAAAATATCAAACAGTTAGAGAGTTTGAGAAAAAAAGAGATTTACACACAAGGTTTATATTGGTTCACTCAATCCCTGAGCTACATCCAGTTCTCGGACAAACTTCTGAGTTTCCACTAGTAATCAACACAGATTACAATCACACACCACAAAGAGGTGACTTTGAATCCCACAAAGCTTACTCACCCCCTTTGCAAAAACTTCACACCTCAAGACAGAACAACCTCTGTCTTTATAGGATTTCAAACACAAACAGTATGTAAAAGAAGTACAATTACAAGACACTAAGCAAGGATAGAAAACGCCTAGAATTACAGAACCAAAGATCCTAGGGTCAACACTTGTCACCACAGCAAAGCTTGAAAGCACTCTTGCTCTTTTTGAAAACACTTTCAAAAATCAAATCTTTTTCTCAAATCTGATCAATACTTGTTGTATTTGTTGTATATTTTGATTTGAATGAAAGCCTTATTTATAGCCTTTGAAAAGCAGCCGTTTAAGGCGGATTTGAACAACTGAATCAGTTAAAACAAGTTTTCAAAAAACTGTTATGAAAACACACATTTAACCGGTTGAAACCACAATTTAACCAGTTGAATGAGTCAAGTAGTTACACAATCGATTCATAAAGCAGTTTCAAAACTTCCAGCGAACTAAGTGATAAACAACCGATTATTTCGACAAATCAACCAGTTGTTTTCCCTTTGCTTGGAAAACACTTAGTTTCTTAAAACAAATTTAATCAAGCTTTGTGTAGGCTTCAAGGACTGATCTTAACAAAGATTCTAAACAGCTTAATCTAAACCCAAACCCAGAAAGCAGCACAACTTCAGGCTTCATGTGAATTTGATACATCAAAGCTCCCATCTTCTACACTCTTTACACAGAGTACTTACTTAATGGTTGGAGTACCTTTTCCAGGTCAACCCCGACCGAGCACCAACAATTAAAGGAGAAGACTTGAAGTAAGGATCGAGGAGACAACCGACACCTCAACAATTGTACAACCAGTCCCAGGTACTATCTAGGCCCTCTTTGTCTATACAGGTACAATTGTCGCCCACCGTAGGGCTGAGATAATAGTCAACTTTAGAATCAACTCTAGACTAGCAACAATGGTGTTAAAAAAGAACACAGTCAACCACTATCGGATCACGGAGGAGCAGCTCACAATAATCCAAACACTCCAGGCGCAAGTAGATGAGATGAGTAAAAAAGGCATGGAAGATCAACAGAGGAATGAAGAAGAGGTGCGCCTTCTCAAGGAGCAGAGTAAAGAGTTGAAGCAACAACTCAACAAATCCAAACGAGATGAGCAATCTTGAATGCAGACTCATCAGAGCTCTAGGAGAACCGAGCGGTCTCACCTGGTTGATGACGAAGAGGATCTGAAAGGACATCCTTTTACGAAAGAAATAATGGAAGAACAACTCCCCTCCAAATGGAAGGGACTGACTATCAGGCTCTATGACGGTTCCACAGAATCGGATGAGCATCTGAACGTTTCCAAGACACAGATGAACCTCCACACGACAAACAAGGTCGTGTGGTGCAAGGTTTTCCCCACCTCTCTCCAAGAAGGGACACCAGTTGTTTCACCCGACTCCCACCAAATTCGGTGGATAGTTTCAAAGCCTAGGCGGCTAAATTTACCACTCAATATGCGACGAAGTGATCACATCATATGTCATCGATGACCCTCTTTAACATAAAGCAGGAAAAAGGGGAATCCTTGCGTACATTCATGGAGAGATTCAATAAAGTTTGCATGAGAATCAGAAATCTCATGCGAGAGATAGCCATGCATCACCTGGTCTCGGCAATCCGACCAGGCCGGTTCACCAAAAGTTTGATCAAGAGACCAACCAAATATCTTGATGAATTGAGGAATCGAGCAACTAAGTTCATGCAGATATAGGAATTGAATGACTTCCATCGAGGACCTCGGTTCCTTAATTACACCCCATTGAATGCTGCAAGGGGTAAAATTCTAGACGAGGCACTATTGGCCGAACTAATCCCGACCTTAAAGCAATTACAAAGTCCAAGAAACACCGATATATCCAAACACTATTAGTACCATCGCAACTTCAGCCACATAACCAAGGGGAGTCAAGTGTTGAAGGACAAAATAGAGGAACTTATCCAAATTGGTCATCTATGCAAGTTTGTTTAGACAAACGCCAACTCATACCTATCCTTGCAAAGGGAGAGGTAAGCTCCTAGAAATCGAAAATAAGAGTACACACAATGTGGACGAGAAGGATCACGTCCTTTTGACGATGACCAACGTCCTACCAAGCAGAGAATGAGGAGTGAAAGCCTTGTACGTAGGACTCGACCACAGAGCGAGAGTCCTTGCAGGAACGATTGATCAAGACGGAGCGTCTGGGAGGTCATCAATACCATAGCCGATCCGATTCCACTCGGAAGCGTCGGTTGGAGAGAGGGACGAATTTGTAGAAGCCTTTCCCTGGAGAACTGAGACCCCAAATACACCACGGGGCAGGTAAATACTATTGCTGGAGGATTTAAGGGAGGCAAATGTTCCAGTTTCGCCTGGAAGTAGCACCTTCGGGCCATTCAGTTGGTCCACTCGATAACCACCCAGATCGACTAATGAATCCACCAATCACTTTTACAGATGACGATTTCACTACCATAGATAAATTTTCCATCACTTAGGTCTTGGTCGATTAGGGCTTCTCGGTCGACATTTTATAATGGAAGACTTTCAAGAAAATGAGGATTTCAGTATCGGAAATCCAACCTTACAATGATCAAATTGTTGGGTTTTTGGGGGAGCGGGTGGACACAAGAGGATTCATCAATTTCTACATCGCATTCAAAGAAGAGGGGTACCTTTGCGAAACGATAAAAATCAGGTGTCTCCTAGTAAACGCAAATACCTTTGATAATATATTACTTGGTTGGTCGTGCATAAACCGCGTGTAGGCAATATTGTCTACTCCTCACCTCGCAATGAAGTTTTCATCGGCAGTTGGTAACATCGTAACAGTCCATGTTGATCAAAAAATGACTGGCAAATGTTATGTCGCAAGTTTGAAGGTTGAATCGACCAGTCGTTATACAAGGCCTCACCGTGTGGATGATCCACGGGAAAGGAGAGGACCTATCCGAATTTTAGATTCAGTATTGGCCCGGGGGGCAATTAAATCACAAGCTTTGGCCGATTTCGCAAGCGAGCTTAGCCCTCATCCAAACGACGAGGAGGGCCCCCAGTGGATCCTGCATGTTGATGGGTTCTCTAACAACAGATCATGCGGTGCAGGAGTGGTGCTCGAAGGATCAGGAGACGTTCTCTTCGAGCAAGCCTTAAAGTTTGAGTTCAAAACATCAAACAATTAGGTCGAGTATGAAGTGTTTGTTGAACTTGAAGCTTTGATGTCTCCAAGACTTTTTGGCGTTTGAGCGCCTACCGCTTCAATTGCTGTAAGTACTTGCTTGATTCTAAGTCAACTTGAGCCATTATTTTTGCGAAACACAAAAGGCTTAGTCATCCAGTCAGAATATCAAATAGAATTTTATACATTGAAATATAGCATATTGGTCAGATCTGTCCACCTCTTAGATGACTCAAACAAGGAAGCAAGCTTCCTAGTTGGAAGCCTGTCGGGATGTTGGTTGAGAATAGAAAAGATTGCTTGATCTTGAGGATTCATTGAGGACCTCGGTCAGGACACGTATCATCTAGGATTCCGAGTCCAATGAAATGGGAACTTCATCCTCTCTTCAGAATTGTAAATATACAATTTTTCGTCCGGTTTAATAAAAACTTGAAATACCTCTCCTTGAAGTGTTTGTAGGATGAGGTGTAAGGAGCAAAGTGGATACTACCTGAACGAATAGTTAAAGATAACCAACTCATGGGACTTAGTTTTGTATGAAGTTTGTAAATAATAGAATAGTACTTTTGAGCCTTGTATTCTTGGTCAAGATACTATAGGATTTTGGGCCATGAGAGACTAAGAAGAACGCCACGACATGGCACTGTTAGAATTGATGGCTTAAACAAGAGGGGGGTGAATTGTTTAAGAAAAATTTTCACAAATATTTGATTAAGAATGAATCTTTATCAAACAAACACAGATAAGCAATCAGAGAAGTAATTAAACACAAAAACTGTTGCAGAATTATGACCGGTTAATATTTCGTTTTAATCGGTTGTTCTTATGACAACATAAGCAATTTATATCAAACAGTTTCAAGTGAAGCAGAGATAGAGAAATACGAACACATAGAGTTATACTAGTTCACTCAACCTTGAGCTACATCCAATCCTCAGTCAAACCACTGAGTATTCCACTATGTAAACGATTACAGATTACAAAAACCACACCACAAAGAGGTGACTTTGAATCCCACAAAGCCTACTCACCGGCTTTGCACACAATGATAGCTTGAGCTCTTCATCTTTGCGCTTTTGAGAAGAAAATGGCGGAAGCATCCATGGATTGTTGATGGAAAAGGCTCTCCTAGGAGTTATGGTAGCCTTGGAGGTGCATGAGAAGTATGAGAGTGAGAGAGGTTCGGCCAACTCTCTTTGAGGTTGAGGTTTTGGAAGATTAAGCACCTAAATCCTAAGAGAGTTTAGGCAAAGGAGTAAGAATGGCACATTTTGGCAGCATTTCATTACTCAAATTAATCTTACAATTTCAGCACCCAAGCTCTCCTTATATAGGACTAGGAGGCCG
>Ga0123341_1006091_pt1 | contig 10863 bp, 9 predicted proteins | sample Turbeapinknodule_FD_89959 | JGI IMG/M metagenome (GOLD analysis project Ga0123341, IMG submission 89959) | Root nodule microbial communities of legume samples collected from Mexico - Turtle bean Mexico pink nodule | ecosystem: Host-associated > Plants > Roots > Nodule | place: Mexico: Nepantla...
AAAGATAAATGTGTAGCAAATCAGTTTCTAAGAAAAATCTTTAATGATTAAAATTGTTATTCACGACCTTAAATAAATGAAAGATTAAAATATCCTACATTTATAATCTCTTTTTACTAAACCGAATTTAATGTTAACTAACATTTTTTGAGAAGCTGAGTTTAAATTATTTTAATATTTAAATATTTTCAAATAACTAAATCTTGTTTGTATACTATAGTAATTTTCGTGCGATAAGTATTATTCGAGAATCAATTTTCAATCTTATTTTTTAACATTAGATTCACATCGACTATAAATAAAGACAACCGTCTCATGTACGAGTTTACAAGTCTCCGTACGATGAAGATGTGTTGAAGATCTCACATTAACCAGATATAAAGAAATTTTATAGTATATAAGTGGAGACAAACCTCATCTTATGAACCAATTTTGTAAGATTGAGTGACGCTTAAAGTTCACTTCTTAATATATAAGTGAGTTTCTAATCAAGAACTCTCCTTTTCTGTTCTTGCTAAATATTTTTCTTTTCCAATTCAAACAATTTCTCAAGAATTTTACTAAAAAACAATTTCTTACATAATGAAGAACTAGGTATTAAAAGATATGACATTAGAGCTCTGGTGGTGAAGTTGTTGATCTCTCACAAGATCTTTGTTCACCTTACCATATTAGTTTAGCATATAATCCTTCCTTTCTCATTGTCCCTATTATTCTTGAGGAACCAAACTATTATCATTAGTCTCGTTCATTTCAAAGAACAAAATAGGTTTTATTGATGGAATCATAGAAGCTCCCAATCATACCGACTCATTGTTTTCCAACATGGCAGAGAGCCAATATGCTGGTTGTTTCCTGGATTCTCAAGGTTGTTTCTCAATCCATCACACAGAGCATCATCTGTGTGGACAATGCCTTTGACATATGAAATAATTTAAAGGAAATGTTCTCACAAGGAGACATGATTCGTATTTATGATATTCATGAGATGATTTCTTCTTTCAAACATAAGGTGAGTTGACTGTTACAAATTATTTCACTCAGCTAAAAATTCTTTCGGATGAATTTGATCTTTTTCGTCTGCTACCTACTTGTTCATGTGCCTCTAAATGCACCTGCAATGCTCTTGTAAATGTTTCTAAATATAAAGCACAAGACCAAATTATTAAATTTCTAAGGGGGCTAAATGATAATTATTTGACTGTGAGAACTCAAATCCTATTGATGGACCATTTGCCATCCTTGAATATAGCTTGCTCTCTTGTTACACAACAAGAGAGACAAATATTTGGTGGTCAATCCAAAGCAATGATTGCTACTAGCAAAGGAGGTTATAAAAACAATACTACAACCTATGGAAGAGGTGTTGGTTATGAAAGAGGATGACACAAACCACAACAACTAGTAGATGACTAAGGACACATCAAGCACTTCGCAAAAAGGTCAGTCATCTCAGTATACAAAACCGAACCCCACCAAACCTTAAGAAAACATCAGCAGAAGAAGAACAAACTATAAACCAAAATATCAAAAGTTCTTCCTTCTGGTCTTTCCACAAGAGAAAAGTTATGTAAATAAATTGGGTTCACTTTGGGGGTCCAAAATAGAAAAATAAGCTAGAGTAGGTTCACATAGCATAAAAGGAGTGTACTTAGCGAAATGGGCTTGTACCAAGCCCACTTTTTCAAGACAAGGCATCTAGGTTTAGGAAGGTTGTCCTACCTTCTAGAAGACCAAGCCAAAGGGGCGTTTGAGCATGGTCAACCCCCTTGGCCACACCTTCTTGTATTCCCCTTTTACCCTTGCCCACCAAGACACGCATTCCTATAAATAGGATGTCTTGTCTCATGTATTCACAACTTGATTTTGAATAGTAAAGAAGCTCTACAAGAGTGATTTTGTGAGACTTGTGAGCTCTCATGTTGGGTCTTATCTTGGGTGGGTAATATCTCAAGTGGCGGCTCAAGTTATCTGAGTCTTATCCTAGGTGGGTAATATCTCAAGTGGCGGCTCTTGCATCACTCATCTTGGAGTCCCTCTGCTCCAAGTGACATGACTTCCTTTCTTCCCATAAGATCTTTTCATCCCTTCCTCTTTTATCTTTTATTTACACCTCCTTCCATTCCATACATGTCTTCTTCTAATCTTTAATTTTGTTCTTTACTTTGTTCTTCTTCTTTAATTGTTCCTTGTCTCTAATTTCATTGCATCATTTGTCACCTTATAATTGTCTTTTCTTTTTGCCCTTCTAAAGTGAACCTTTAGACTTACTTAACCACTTGGTTAAGTTCGTGTCCAATGAGAATCTTCTTAGGATTCTCACCATAATTGCTAAATAAAAAATATTAAACAAAGAGCAACCAATAAAATATGCAATCCTAAAATCAACTTACATTAGAGGAGGCTATAGAAGAGGATATACTTCTAAAATTTGCACTCATTGTGGAAGAATGCTATAGAAAACATGGCTTTCCACCTCATTTCAAGTTTAAAAATTAGAATCATGATCAGAGTCATACTAATGTAGTTGTTCATAATACCAATTTTAATAATAATGAGTAGAATTACGAAGGTTTAAAGTCATAAGTGCAGTCTCAACAAATTGGTTTTACTCCTGAGCAGTATCAAACATTGTTAGCTCTTTTACCACAGTCCAAATTCAGTGACAATGTTTTTAATCAAGTCTCTGTTATTCCTTCCAAGATGACAATACAAACTGGTAAAAAAAATATTTCTTCCTCCAGTTCTTGGATTCTTGATAGTGGTGCTCCTGACCATATTTGTTCATCCTTAACTTATTTCACTTCATATAATCAAATTAATCCTATTTATGTCAAATTACCAAATGGAAATCTAGTCATTGCCAATTTTGGAAGTGTTTTTTCAATCAAAATCATGTCACAAACAATGTTTTCTATATTCCTTGCTTCACTTTTATTTTTCTTTCAATAACAAAATTGATTGATAAACTATCTTGTGTTCTTACCTTTGACTCTAATGGGTGTCAGATTCAGAACAAGAACTCTTTTGAAGATGTTTAGCTAAGGTAAGATGCAAGATAAACTTTATATACTCAGGATCTCATCCTATTAAAAACCTCAAATCAAAACAATAAACACTCAATAGAATAAACTCTAAATTGCTCTTATATCATATCCTTTAATACTAGGCAGTGTAGACACATTATATTTCATTTGTTTCAACAAATCCATAAAAAAGAAACCTCAAATATAGATGGTCAGAAAAAAAAAGTTTTAATTTTTTTTTGTAAATGACAAGTGTTGTAAAGTAAAATGAAGGAGGATACATAAGTTAAAGTTGGATTGATTGCAAAATCGCAAAAAAAAAAGTATTTTCTAAGATATGGTGGGAGACAGAGATATGGTGAAACTGGGATTACAAGATTAAGGCAAAAAACAGAAGAAGAGACACACAAAGGAAGTACCCTAATTCCAAAGACAACCTAATTGTGACTCCCATCACTTTCACATGTACTTGACAAGAAACAACACGTAACATGCATATCCTAAGGCAGTGTTTGGCAAGCTATTAAACTTTCCTCAAAACACCGATCCCAAACCATCTCACTCCTCAAACGCACCCCTTAAAAGCAGATTCCTTTCTATATTCCCACGTGGCCCACTCCCTTTGCGCTTTATGCTATTCCGTTTCCCCAATAATATCCCGAGAAGCCAAGAATAGCCAAACAGAGTGCTACTTCAAAATTTGTCGTCACCGAGAGCGAGGGAGAGAGAGGGGGGTTAGGCCATGGCGGATGAGAGCGTTGTTGAGTCCCCAGTGAAGAGACAGAAAGATGGTGAAGAAAATGGGGCCTCTGTTTCCATGGATACGGAGGGTGGCAAAGACCCTCAGGGTAATGGTTTATCGTCTGTGATTCCTGGCTGGTTCTCTGAAATCAGTTCAATGTGGCCTGGTTAGTTCACTTTTTACCACACCCTTTTGTTTGTTGTTTTCAAAAGTTGTGCCTTTTCCTTGTGTTTTGTTACTGGGAAAGGAATTTTGTCTGTTTTAACTTGTTGGTTTCTGCGTGTAGAAAAGCGAATTTGTATTGTATCAATTTGTTTATGGGTTCCTTCTCTAATGGGTTTATCTCTGTGCGAAGAGATTTGGATTTCACTTTTACGGTTGAGACGTATTTTCTTGATTTCTATCCAATTTGGGTGTCTGATGGGTTGTGTTTCTGTTTTTACTTCTTGTTTACGATGGCCATGTTACTTAATAGCTCCTTGTCATGTACCACAGTACCAGCAAATGTGTAAATATGTATATATTTCAAGATTTTTACAATTTCTCTCGTGGAACAGAGGAACTTTTATGTGGTTTTTAATTATAATTGATTCTTTCTATACCTTTTTTTTTCTACACCTTATATGCCACAATGTTTTGTATAATTCTGGTTTTGTTTGTTTTTATTTGACATCTCAAAAATTTGGTAGCTCAGGTCACTGTGGCGCTGAGCCAATTCTGCTAGATGCTCTGGTGCTATTTTAAGACCAAAAGTTTATCACAGGGAGCTAATATGAAATTTGTGGAAATATAATAAATTTCACTTTTAAATGTGTTGGAGTGAAGTCCCCTTAGAAGTTGAGTTGCTATTTATCTATGGTGTTGTCTCTTTCGGACTTTCTCTACTCAGTGTCCATCCTCTGAGATCTTCAGGTTTTTGTTTCCAGAAAACGTAAATGATGGTTGTATTAAAAGGAATTAATACCATACCTCTAAAGTGAGCATGCACTTTAGAAGCTATACAAAATTTCATAAGCATTACTGAACAATAATCAATGGAGTTGATTTTAGCAATTTCATTGCTTATTAATATTATATGTATTTGCATTAATTTTATAACAATATCAGTTGTTCCAATCAACGCTTTAATCTTGTACTAGTTCTTCTAAAGGCATCTCTTGCTTTAAAAGTGCAAGATTCGTACAAAAAGTATTTATTCTAGTCCTTTTATTTGATGCATGGTTATCTGCATAAACGGATGTGTATATTGAAAAAGGAATGCTCAAAAACAAATACTTCGTAAATTTAAATAGGCAGATATGTATGCAATCACAGAAAAGAACAATCGCTGTCCTTTCAAGACTCTTCTTCCTCTTTTAATCATACATCGCCTATATTATTTTTGGGATTGAACTTTCTCAGTTATTTGATGTGTCCCAACTTTTCTTCCAAGTTCTTGAGGAGTCAGAATTTACGTACGTTTAAATAACTGAGATGCAATTGTTATCGTACCTATTTCTGCCAGTACAGTGCATGCCAACCTTGGAAAAGAGAAAGAATCTTCTTATTTTTCATAGAGAAATGTAATTTATACATTAAATTTTACAACTAAAATGAGATTTACGACCAGTAATCTGTCATTTTCAGATAAACTCAGAATAGTTGTTTTTGCCTTTTGTAATAATACTCAAGAATTAAGTATGGCTGTAATTTTGCAGGAGAGGCTCACTCCTTGAAGGTGGAAAAAATTTTGTTTCAAGGAAAGTCTGAATACCAGAATATCATGGTCTTCCAGGTACATGAATGAGGCTCCAGTAAATTATGAAGTTACTTTTACAATTTCCCCTTTTCATGTTCCTACCTTTTTCAATGCACTATTGTGATGTCTTCTGCAGTCGTCAACATATGGCAAGGTTCTTGTTTTGGATGGAGTAATCCAGTTAACAGAAAGGGATGAATGTGCCTACCAAGAAATGATCACTCATCTTCCTCTTTGCTCTATTCCAAACCCCAAAAAGGTGTTACTTGCTTTTGTTGAAGATTGAATGTTTACGCATCAAACTTGTATACTTATTCTCCCTGTATTTTTCACTTTTAGGTTTTGGTTATCGGAGGCGGTGATGGAGGAGTCCTCCGAGAAATAGCACGCCATTCTTCAGTTGAAAAGATAGATATTTGTGAAATTGACGGCATGGTTGTTGATGTAAGGCACACCAAATTTTACAATCTTCTTTCTAGTATCTGACCAAAGCTAAAGTGTGTTGCTGGCAGCAGGCTATTATGTCACTCGCACATAGTTACTTCTCTCTATCTAATAAATTTTCTTGGTTTGAATGAGCTTCTAGTTAAGGAAATTAGTTATAGTTGTTCTATTCTTTTTTTTAAGTTGGCCAAAAAGTTTACTGTCTAGTGCTAAAGATTTCAAGTAGCAGTATAGGCTCTACATCAAGTTTAATTAGCAGTAGTTTTTCTTGGTTTGGATGAGTTTTTTACTAAAGGAAATGAGCTATAGCTGTTCCATTCTTTTTTAGTTGGCCAAAATGTCTAGTCTAGTTCTCAAAGATTTCAGGTAGCGTTATATGCTTAGTATCTAATTTAAGTCGTGCAGGTCTCCAAACAGTATTTCCCTGATGTAGCTGTAGGGTATGAGGATCCTCGTGTGACACTTACTGTTGGTGATGGTAAGATAAACTATTCTAGTTTTAATCTTAAGTATTTTATTCTTGTTGAAGAAATAATCTAATGATGGCTTTTTTAACAATGGTCTAGGAGTTGCGTTTCTGAAGAATGTTCCTGAAGGAACTTATGATGCTGTTATAGTGGATTCATCCGACCCTATTGGTATACCATATTATTTTTCCTGATCTTCTATGTGATATAAAAATGAAACTGTTTGATAAAGGGATGCTACATTTGGCATTCTTAAGGTCCTGCTCAGGAGCTATTTGAAAAGCCCTTCTTTGGGTCAGTTGCAAAGGCTCTTCGTCCAGGAGGAGTTGTGTGTACTCAGGCAGAAAGCATATGGCTTCATATGGATATAATTGAGGACATCGTGTCAAATTGTCGCCACATTTTTAAAGGATCTGTTAACTATGCTTGGACTACTGTTCCTACATATCCAAGGTACGTATTTTCAGGTTATTTTTATAAGGATGGGGAAAGTAAAGTATATGATTATCCATTTTATGTTGATTTTACTTTTCATTTCAGTGGGATGATTGGTTTTATGCTTTGCTCAACTGAGGGACCACCTGTTGATTTCAAGCATCCAGTGAATCCCATAGATGAAAATGAGTGTCAGAAATCAGCAAGACCACTGAAATTTTACAACTCTGAGGTATGCATATGCTGCCCCAACCACCTTATGTTTGAGATTTTACATTCTTCCCTCTCTTTCCTGGACTGCTAGTTCTTATTATCGATGTATCCATCTTTGCCTTTAATTCCAGATTCATACAGCAGCTTTCTGTTTGCCATCATTTGCAAAGAGGAAGATTGGTCCTAAAGCAAATTAGAAGATTTTAAAAAGCATTGAGAAAGAGCTCACGTGGCTGTTGTAGAAGTCCAACATCCATCCTTACTGAATTGCTCCATTCTATCAATGAGCCATGAAATAAGTCAGGTTAAATTTGTCATTGAAGAGTAACGTTTATTTCTGGAAATGAGTTTTAGGTGATAATGATATAGTTTATGGATTCAGTTGTCATTAAGTTTCCTCATAAACACATTTCACAATGTGGAACTATAACTATCTGTTAAGAAAAATTTTGTTTAATGCAAATTACTGTTTCTCGTATGTTTTAAAATTTAATTACACTGCCATGATCTGCCTTGTGTCTTGAATAATACATTTGGCGTGATTGGTTCTATCAATACGAAATTATCAATGTGATTGGAAGTCTGGGCAATCCTAAATGGAGTTTAAAAGTGATGGCAATTAAATCATAACCAAAATCTACATGTTTTACAATCTATCTTTACATTCGTATTAAATCAACTTTGAATGCTGGTCATTATCAAATTGATGTCTAAATTTTAAAACCCTTTTGTCCTCATTAATTAAACGAGACACCATTTACTTCAGAAGCACAGAAACACTTGCAGCATAGATAAAAATAACAAGGGTAATACTTTGCTACCTTCAACCATGATGTAACCTTTCTTCTTAGAATATCATATATCTATGTTTACTTTCAGTTTTTCCCGTTCAAGATATTGATGAGGGAAAATGGAATGTGGGGTTCTGGTAAATTACATATCCTTTCGAAATAGGCTCCTGTAATTTTAGTGGACACCTAGAAAAACTTGCTTTGGATGGAATAATGCTAGTTTCTTCTCCCAGATACTCCATGCATTCACAGGGAAGCATTAACAAGAGGCTGCTATATATCTTCTTTGGTAACTGACTAATCATTATGGAACAGAAAATGTTTTTAATAATTAATCTGATAATCATACAATCATACAGTCATAGTACAGTAGAAAATAACATTTATTGATTAATTGTCATAACATGCTGCATAACCAGCTAGCTATGCCTATCTTAATCCTAGTTCTGAACTCAAATTGACGCCCTTATTTTTGTTCATTGCCGCCACTTCTCGTTCACGAACCATTCTTAACAACCTTACCCGATTCCTCATCAGTTTTGTTTTCCAATTTCCCTTCCTTGCAATCATGAAAATAGATCACGCAAACCACCCATTTCAGGGGATTTAGCATGCAGGACAAGGCAACTTGTACAAAAATTGCATTCCCTTGGTCATAGCCTCCAATATGGTAGCACGAAAGCCTCACAAGATGTCCCCAAGCAAAGAAAATCAGCATCAGAAAGAGCCCCCTCCTGTGACTGCCTCTGCTGAAATACGCTGAAACAGCTAACGCATCAATACCATATATACCCTCCAACACTGAGATCACAAGACCCATGTTCCACACAGCACTCCCCTCCAAGTACATCCTTAAGACCTTTGCAAATGCCATGCTGCAAATTACCGCGAGCAACACGTAAAAACTCAAGTCCTTTAAGAAAACATGGTAATTTAGAACTATCCACAGTAATCCAAGCTGATGAGTAGTCATCAAGAAGAGAACATAGATAGAAGTGACAAACGAGCCTCTCAATCTTGATAGGTCAAAGGGTGTCTCAAACATCTCCTTCAGAGTCATTTTCTTCTCTTTTGAATGCAGCTTTGAAGCCAAATCTACGGTAACAACCGCAGAGACAAACTCTAACACATAGAGAGGCACCATGTAAATGAAACCAACAAAAATCAGCTTCAGGAAATAATCCTTGTTAAATCTTGTGATAACAAGATTTTGGTTGTAGTCATACTGAGTGAAGTGACGATATGGTGGGTTGAAAATATTGGAGGTTTCAACCAGGATTTCTTGGAGGTAAATTTCAAAGTAAAGCGTGATACAAAAGAGAGGAAGAGAAGTGAGAAAGGTGAAGATGATGAAATTGAGGTTTCTTAAATAGATCGTAACAGATTTCCTGAGGATATCAGATACTTCAAGCTTCTGCTTCTGCTTAGAGTTGTTTTCACTCTCCATAACTCTTCACTTCCAAGAGCAGTGGTTTACAAGGTGAAGATTTTGCACACCATAAAAACCAATGTTTTTCTTTTTTGTGCTCAATTAGAGAAACACTGTAGGGATAACACTTGACTTATGACTATAGAAGATTGGTGTCACAAACAGTGACTTGGTTGTATGTTTTTCCACGCTAAGACAAGTTTTTTCCAACTTTGACTTGTTCTATGAATGTTCACATCGGAACTGGATTCTCTTGTCAGAGAAAATACAAGAACAATATTTACCCTTAATTCTTTTTTTTTTCTACACATTTAAAGGTTAATAAAATATTAATTTAAAAAAATTTATTGGATTATGGATGTTGGACCTTGTAATCATATGACTGGCAATTTCTTTCTGCACCTTCATAAAAGACGTGAAATGACAAATTTGTCATTTTTTTCATTGACCTCTCTTTCCCTTTTTTCTGGATTCTAAAATTCTAAACTCTAGAATTCTAAAAATAAAAGTATTCTAAATTCTAGAGTTAAAAATGTATTTTTGAATCCCAAAAATACTTCCCAAACTCTAGAATTAAAAAAATAAAAATATTTTTTAGAATTCTAGAGTTTGAATGGTCTATGGATTATACAATTTGGAAATGAAAAAAAAAACAAATTATGCACCAAGGGTAATTTTGAATTTGAAAGATTTTTGGAGGTGTGGAAAGAAAATACGAAGGTGGAGAAAGATTTTTGGAGGTTGAATACATAATCGATTATCAACTATTTTCAGTAACACAATCGATTAAGTGTTGTGTGATTTTTCAGTACTAATCAGTTAGGCACGCTACAAAAGTCACTGAATGCTAACTTGAGATTACCAAACTCACTCTCGTACCACTGTGCTAACTCGCGAACCTCTCCAAGCCCACTCAACCAATGCAAACGTCTCTTTCAATGAAGACTTTGTTTGAATGTATTGTTACTTTCCTTGAACCACTCTTTTATATACATCCTGAATGAGTACGATATATTAATGACCTATCTACTATGAATGACTGCATTCATTGCATTCAACACGTTGATGATCAAAAAGATTCCATGTGCCAAAGTCAGGAATCTTTGAAAACCGTGTTGTGCATGGCATGCGTGCTCCTCTTCTCGTTGTGCATGCAATGGCAATGTAATTGTGTTGCTCGTGTAAGATAAATTTTAGTTTCAAAAAAGAACCAATATTTCAATGTGTCTAATGTGGCTTTCTACTTAACGTTCTCTCTTTTCTCTTCATTGTTGAGAGGACTAGCAACACCCACCACTTTCTCTGCCCCCGCACCCTCACCCTCAATTGTCCACTGAAACAAACGGAAGTGACACTCTCTTATTTGTCTTCGCTACAGTGTCACCCCAAGAACAAAACACTATGTTAAAGGTGCACAAGAAAGAGAATGCCTAAATGCTAGCTAATATTCTTGAAATCATTCCAAACTATATGTATGTACATAATTCATTTAAATCTTGTTTGTTAAAGGGCGGCTCTACGACAATCCGCCAACTTTAATTAATTTATTTTTAAAATTTTGTATTATATATATATATA
>Ga0123341_1006092_pt1 | contig 10863 bp, 10 predicted proteins | sample Turbeapinknodule_FD_89959 | JGI IMG/M metagenome (GOLD analysis project Ga0123341, IMG submission 89959) | Root nodule microbial communities of legume samples collected from Mexico - Turtle bean Mexico pink nodule | ecosystem: Host-associated > Plants > Roots > Nodule | place: Mexico: Nepantla...
GTTTTTATATTAACTATATATGAAAATGATATTCTCTAGAACTTGTTAGAGCATTGATTCTTTTACATATTCTACATTTTCAAATCATTTTCTATTTTTTTTTTCCTGTTATATCATTATTACTTATTGTACTTTACTTTGATTGCGCGTTGAGTAACATTATTTTAGATGTCTAAAAATAATTTCTGAACTTGTTACGATTGCGACTGATATATGTTAAAAGGGTAATTTATTTGGTCTTGTTATCAGGCATTAAGGTACATTTCACCTTATAACTAGGACCCATCTCTTTTGTATGAAGTTCTGTTTGAGGTTAAAAAGCCAACTTTTTCTCTTCCTTTCACGTGAGATTTGTTTTGCTGCTTTAATTTGTTTTTGCCGAGGTTAGGAATCGTAAAACTATGCGTGGTTTTAGATAAACTTAATCTGTGTTACATCTTATATTTTCTAAAACCAGCAGTGTTTACTTTTTGTGTCATGTTCATATATTCATGATGTCAGAGACAGTATTTGTCTCCTAGTAACCTATTAATGTAAACTGGTACAAAATTCATGATTGAAAGAACTGCGTGTATAAGCTCAATTGCATGCATGCACCTAGTTAAAGTATTTTGTAATGTTGTCAAATCCTTTTCAAAGAAGTGGAAGAACCTGCGTATAGTTAACATATCTTCTGGAAATGACAGTGACATTTTATCTCAAAATATTTCTTATTTACTGTATAAGGAAGCTGAGCAAGCAACCACTTCCATCATTATCTTTCTACCCTCTCCATTATTTCATGCTTTAGTGAAAATGTATATAGCCAAAGAACAAGTCTGTATCAACAGTGAGTCACTTAGGGAGCAATATTCCAAAGATTCACCAACTACATATATAAAACAGTATAAACCAGTGGTTGTCACAATTTACAAAGTTGTTTAAGGTTTATTAGTGTTTATGAAACAAAGGAAAGAATGCTTTTACAACCTTGTGGGACACTTTACGATTTCATTTTGGTTAATTTAACTCTCTTGCACATGAATCAAATCAAATTCTATACTCACAAAATAAAGTGGAATAATTAATCAGTTTTATACTCAAAACTTGTAGGGTTTTGCATATTTCAAAATTATGGGGACATGTAATTTTAAATTAGCATTACGTTACGAATAGTGTTTCCTGAAGTTAATAAGTATAAACAAAAATAACTAAATTTATGCTAATTAAAAAGGTCAATAACATTATTTAATTTCAGTAAATAACTTTTTAAAAACATTCATCATTAAACCTTGTTATTATGAATAAACAGGAGTCATTAAAAATAGAATCACAAAAAGGGTGTTTCAGAAATAATTTTATTAAAAAAATAAAATTAGTTATATTTGTTTATATCTAAATTCATCCTAAATGGCAATTTTCTTTTATAACCTTAAGGGTAGAGGGAGTAACTGTTTAATGTAAGGGAGAAGTCCAAAAAGCTTGAAACTTTTTCTATATGTTTTCTGCATTTACTGGTGTGAAAAAAAAAAAACAGAAGGTATGTTTCAATCTGACAATGCTTTTTTGAGTTCTTTAATAAATCATATATCTGTAGTAGGCCCGAAAATGAATCAGTCATGCTTGCGTAGAGCTTAAGAATGATGAATGATGATGATCAAGTTAATAAATTTGGAACAGAATGATTGCTGTGTGAGACTCATCAATTCTTTTATGTTAGATTTCACTTCATCTCTTTATTCAATTATAAGCATTAAATGAGTGATTAAATTAATTGTGGTGATTCGTGGATGTCTCTTTTTTACTTAGCCAACGAAATTATAACCATTGTGCTTTGTTACCTCATTAGATGCAATCTATTAAGTGGTTTTAATGTTACCTCATTATATGGCACTGTTTCATCTTTGTATCAGTAGATTCCAAAACCCTCTAGGCACATGTTTTTGATGAAAAAACAGGAATGTAATTTTATTCTGATGTAAAACCAAATCAAATAATGTGCATGGAGAAAGATAACACAAACATTTCATTAGAAAGCTGTCTTGAAAATCTAAGATCAATCAAAGATTAGAGTTGGGGCTGATACTGAGCAGTATATCAAACCTTGTGCAACTGTTTGATTTTCTTATTTGTGTAATGAATTTGTGCTGAATGATGAGTTGGTGCAGTGAAGATTTATACAAACGAAGATTGCCAAGAAGCAAAGCAAATGCAGAGAAGCCTTTCCACTTATCAGTTCAAGATAGGAGCTCAAGATGCAAGTTGTCTTTCTTAAAATTCATCCTATTGATAACCATAAGTGGCACTTTTGTAACACTGCTGTATTCTCCAGAGGTTTACAATACCAACCATTTATCAAGCTCAGGCTCTCGGTAAGTAAATCTATTACTCTACACTTCCAATTATTTTTTTCTTCTTAAACAAACAAAAACTTCATTTCATGAACACAATTTCTAACATTAGTTCAATGCCCTTTAAAAGTTTCACTATATTAAGGATAAGCTTGGTATCTCTTAAATTAAAGCCAGAGGGGAAAATTATAAGAAGATTCCAACATTACATTTTTACACAGACTATACAATGCATTTCCTCCTTTTTCTACCCTTCCATTGCCTTCTTAGTTGTTCCAAAAGTATTGTATTAACATCTTTGTACATTCACTAACTTCTTAATTGTATAAAAAATACTACATCATGTAAAATATTGAAAAAAAACAGGAGAATTGGTTGAATTAGATTTTTTTGTTGGAGTACAAATGTAATTTACTCAGTAAATAATATATGCTGAGAGTGTAAATATTTTTTACAGTTTCACTGAATCACATATTGATTTTTATAATAATTATAGAGAAAGACCGATTTTTTATTGATGGGGCTTGCTTTCTAAACTCAACTTTTGTCAGAATATCTTAAATTGATATAAATTACCACCTCTTATCAGATTCAACGATTGTGATTTTTTCACAAATTTCTTATGCAAATATGCGAACTCCTACCAACCTGGTCTTTGAAAATGTGAAACAAACATTTTCTTTGTAACAAGAAAAGAACCAAATCTTCATCATTAGTTTGATATAGACGAGGTAAAATTGAAGTGTTGACTCCTAATGTTTGAGTGTGTCTCCTAACTTTGCGAACAGGTGGATATGGGGTGGTGCAGATCCTCGTTACATATCCAATGTAGACACTGACTGGGATGACATACAGAAAATTACGGATAAGCTGACAGGGCAAGACGAACTTCAAGGAATTGGGCTTGTAAATTTCAACAAGACTGAACAAGTCCATTGGGAGCATCTTATTCCTGATACAACACATGTTGTTCTGCCTCTGGAGAATGCTGCAAGAAATGTGACATGGGAATCCTTGTACCCGGAATGGATTGATGAGGAAGAGGAAACTGAAGTTCCTGTTTGTCCTTCTCTGCCTACTCTTAGGTCCCCTGGCATAAGACTTAACCTCATTGCCGTGAAGCTTCCTTGTAGGAATGGAGGGAATTGGTCCAGAGATGTTGCTCGTTTGCACCTTCAGCTTGCAGCTGCTGCCCTTGCAACCTCTTTCAAAGGCAACTACCCTGTTTATGTGCTCTTCATTACCAACTGTTTTCCAATACCAAATCTGTTTACATGCAAAGAACTAGTTGGACGTGAAGGGAATGTGTGGTTATACAAACCAAACTTGAGTGTCCTGAGAGAAAAAGTCCAGCTTCCGGTGGGGTCTTGTGAACTTGCACTTCCAATGAGAGGCAAAGGTAAGTTGTACTCTCTTTCTGTCCCTTAAGATTCTTGAGACAAAATATAAAGTAGTTAGTTAATTGTTGTAACTATCTATGTTTCACCAACAAGGTTTTAAAAACTCGTCTGTGATCACAATTTGGTTCTCTAGAACCACAAACCGTAGTCACAATTTAAAAGCTAGATCGCAAACAATAACTTGTTTACATTTACAACCACTTTCTGGATATTTTGATGATTGCTGAAGACTCCCAACTCCCAAAGACAATAAACAGAAGTGGACACTAGAGGAACACAGAAAGTGACCCTTTTCTTCCATGCTTATCATACTACATTCTCATCCATGATCATGAAAATTAAAATGACATCTTCGCAATGTGATTATTGCATCTAGTAGTACTATTGTATGTACTACTACTACTATTGCAAGATACTAAAGGAATTTAATTAATTGGAAGCAGAGTTGGCTTACAATGGGAATGCTCCTAGAGAAGCCTATGCAACAATTCTGCACTCAGCTCATGTTTACGTTTGTGGGGCTATAGCTGCTGCACAAAGCATCCGCATGTCTGGATCAACTCGAGACTTTGTAATACTTGTTGATGAGACGATCAGTGGCTATCACAGAAGTGGTTTGGAAGCAGCAGGATGGAAGGTTAGAACAATACAAAGGATCAGAAACCCCAAAGCTGAAAAAGATGCTTACAATGAATGGAACTACAGCAAGTTCAGGCTATGGCAGTTAACAGATTATGACAAGATAATATTCATTGATGCAGATTTGCTCATACTAAGAAATATAGATTTCCTATTTGGAATGCCAGAAATCACCGCCACTGGAAACAATGCCACTCTCTTCAACTCCGGTGTCATGGTGGTTGAGCCATCAAATTGCACATTCCAGCTCCTGATGAATCACATAAACGAGATAGAGTCCTACAATGGAGGGGACCAAGGATATTTGAATGAAATATTTACTTGGTGGCACAGGATACCAAGACACATGAACTTCTTGAAGCATTTTTGGATTGGTGATGAGGAAGAGAAGAAACAGATGAAAACTTTATTGTTTGGCGCAGAGCCTCCAATTTTGTACGTCCTGCACTATCTAGGTGTGAAGCCATGGTTATGCTTCCGGGACTATGATTGCAACTGGAATGCTGATATCTTTCATGAATTTGCAAGTGATGTTGCACATGCAAAGTGGTGGAAGGTGCATGATGCAATGCCTGAGCTTTTGCAGCAGTTTTGTCTCCTGAAATCAAAGCAGAAGGCACAGTTGGAGTGGGATCGTAGGCAGGCTGAAATAGCAAATTACACGGATGGGCATTGGCGAATAAAAGTTAAAGATAGACGCTTGAAGAAATGTATAGATAATTTATGCAACTGGAAAACCATGTTGCGGCACTGGGGTGAGACAAATTGGACGGATGATGAGTTTTATACTCCAACACCACCTACCATTACCAAAACATCTCTTTCGGCTTTATGAGTTCTCTTCTCAGTTGCCCTTTATAATTTCCTCGCATGTGTTAATTTCCTAGTGTTAGGAAGAAGGGATGACGGAAACATTTTTCCTCATACATATTTTTTCATGCATAAAAATGATGTATTCTCATTCTGATCATTTAGTGACAGATTTCTCCACGAATCAGTTTTACAGGAATTTACCTACATGAATCAAACAAGAATCTAGTAATATAGACAACAGCTCTAAGATGGATACATAATCGTGAGATATGCATGAGTAACCAATGTTTTAATGTTTGAAAAGTACGAGCGCAAAAAATGAAGGATAGTACAGAGATCCGGACAAAAGAACATTTTTTAGGAATCATATTACTCACACAAACAGCTTAGATTGGTATAATTTATACTGTAGCTTCACTGAAATTTCTGCAGACCTGCATCCCAGTGCAGCCACCTTACTCGAATGCAAGTCTTTCTAACTGTAACAAGCATTATTCTTTGGTTTGAAGATGCATACCCAGTCATTTCCTAATCATAAAGCAGTCATTGGTTCATATATTAGAGAACTTATATATTTCAAAGAGTGAGTTAGTTACTGTTTTGCAAACATTAGTTGTCCCTTTCTTTTATGTTCTGTGACCGCTCGCTAATAGTCTTGATTGTATATCAGTAGGACATCTTTGTATGCTTTGAGGATTAGTGAATCCTGCTTCATTCTGAACGTAACAAGATTCATTCTCTCTATTCTTGGTTATTGATCTCAGCATATGATTATTGATTTTTCAATTCAATGTTAATCTTTAGCAGTTTTCATCTTGGTTTTATTTGATACCTCTTCTTACATCATAGTCGGGGGATTCTTCATTCTTCTGTAACCTACAATAGACAACCAATTTCGTGACAAATTCAGGTTGATAAATCATGGGTTAAATATGTTTTTTGGTTAAATATGTTTTTTGTTCTAATATTATAACACTCAATTGGTTTTCGTCCTAATATTATAATACGAAATTGATTTTCATTTTTGTCCAAATTTTAGACCATACAAATACTTGTATGAAAATGATTAGATTGAATTTTTCTGTACGTGAAATTGATTCAATTTGAAGTTTATTTCCATACTACAAACACCTGAATGATGTCTAAAGTTTGAATCAAAGCGAAAACTAATTTCGTGTTATAATATATAGACTACAAACATATTTAACCCGATAAATTATTAGTGAGTTTTCCTAAAATGTACACTTGGTTGATTTATTTGTTTTTGTCAACTAATCCTAAGTTAAACCAAACAGTAAGTCGCATTAGTTAATAAGGTTTAGTAACAAAACCTATGCTGTCATTTTAGCTATATAAAGACAATAAGATTTTACTTTTTTTAAGTGGAGAACTAAATTGAAGGCTCATTCCATAGATGCACAATGACATCCAAAATGTAATCTAATCATCGTGTCAGTCAATGAAAGGTGGACAAGTGAATTGCTTTCAAAACGTCTCAAGACCTTTCGGCAGAATGTGACTGCCTCCTACATTTGTTCAACTCCATTAAAAAGTATATCATGTCGGCAGGTAGATCTAACTATAACATTAAAAATTTCACATGGTATGCAAGCAAACGATTCTTAGGGCACCAAGTGGTCTATGGACACTGGTTGACCACATGCACATTTAAGTGCAAACACTTTCATGTTAGTCCATCGTCTTAATGTGAATATGGGGACCGCATAAAATGGAATCAAATAATTAACTTCTTTGAAAAAAGGGGTATGGTTCATATTCAAAAAGAAATCATAGCCATTTTCTTATGTAGCTAACGTGCTGGAAAAGCTTTTGAGTGATGAGGTCTTGTACTCCTAAAAGCTCTGTAAATTGGTGAAGATCAAAGATTATAGTGACCTTTTTGGAATGTCCCAATAGAAAATTTTATAACAACCTTCTATTAGACAATATATAATTGGAAATAAATATCACTTTACTAAATAAGTTTTACGAGAATAGCTTATTTTTTTCAAAATAATTATCAGAATAAATGCGAAAAAATCATTTCCCATATCATTTTCCTACGACTTTAGGAAAATGAATTTTAGTCCAACAACTCATTAGAGTGAGTGTTAACTCCAACTCATCTAAAAAATAGATTTAGTGAACAAAAGTTTACCCCAATTCTATAATTATATTTCTAATTATGTGAAATCTGCAACATCATTAAAATAAATAAAATATAAATATATTCAATTAAGGGTGTACACAATGAGTAGGATCGAGTATGAACCATAAGTGGATGAGAAAAAAAATCCCCACTTACTAAGATGATCCCTCCTCCCATTCCTCAATCCATGGTCAGTCCTAGGACGGCCTACTGACTGAAATGATGATACCAATCATCTCCTTGAATGAAATTCTGATATGAGTAAGAGAATACGTGCTCGGCTGGGACCTGGTTACTCCAGGGCACCCTCTGAGTCAGATTTGAACCAGGTCCTGAGTTCTCAAATTCCCCATAATAAAGCGTGTTCAAAGCAAAATCCCCCGTCCATGGCATCCATCCCTCTGGTGTGATAAGGGTTTCAAAGAATGTATGTATGAAAACTGTTCTAGAATACTCCTTCCATGGCCTCCCCAGATAGTTTTTGTGAACTTGAGGTTTGCTATAATACAATGCCATGTATTCCTCGGTACCATTAACCAAACAGTTCTGGAAAACAAATCCTGTTGACTGAGCAGGGTCTGTCCTACCGTGTGCAGTAACAGCATTGTTCTCACCCTTCTCTGGTCTGTCTTGCCGGGGCCGGACTAGGATTTCACAGTCTTGGAAGATTGCTGCCGAGTTCCCAAAGATGAAGTCCACGTTGCCTAGTATGCGGCAAGATTTATAAAATTGGCGCAGGGAATGAGCATAGAGAGTATCTTGGTTGCCTATGAATTCACAGTTTTCGATGACAGAAAGATCACTGTCTGATCTGAAGGCCACTGCTTGGTGAGCATTAGCACCAGCCGTGTTCTCAATCGTGAGATCCTTTGCCATAAATCCATCCCCAGCAACCCCTGCCATATTAAATAATTAACTCATTAACAAATCTTCCCCCCTTGCATGTCAATGTAATCCCAAATCTTCATACTAGTTTCCAAAAGTAGTTAAAAACTTGCACTTTATAACCCAATAGTTACTGGCATAGTCATATCCTACTTGATGTTGAAGCAAGCAAGTGCTATTTTTTTATGAACTTAGGATAGGGAAAAAACATTAGCATAGTTCCTTATGCTCTGTAATCAGATAAGTGTTTTATGGCAATAATCTATATCTATTTTTAATACAAACTTTTATTAAATAGATTAGTAAAGAAAAATTCTAATTTATTGAAAAACAATTCTGAAAGTACATGACGAACTGCGTCTAAATTATGTCCTGTACTCGTATCTCTAGATTAAGAGTAAAAATTCCATATTCGTTTAAGAAGTTCTTTTTTGTTATTCCATAAACGAATCACTAACAACTGAAAATATCGCTAAATTTTCATGCCACAGAATTTGTATCCATTATCATCAAGTGTTACAGAACTTGGCTATAAAACTTTTCAAATAACTTTTAGTTTTGTTCTCCCGTCAAAAATTGGAAGTTGACATCAATGATTGATATCAATATTTCAGGCGAGTTTTTAAAGTAAAGTGAAAATGCAGTTAATATTAAAAAAACAGGAAACTCAAAAGGCATACATAAAAAAAAGCATGAAAACCTTAAAGACAGAAAAGAAAGAAACTGACCAACGGTGGCAGAGCTGTAAGTGGTGATGCCGGGCTGGGCCACGTTAGCAGATCCCGTGATCACAGTCCTACCCATGCCATCCCCCAAGAAAACCACATTCTTCTTCCTGTACGGAACCCTCACCTTCTCTTCATAAACCCCTTCCTTTATATATATCACAAACCTCCCTTCCGCATTATCCGGCGCCGCGTTAACCGCCGCCTGCACCGTCTTGTAACAGTCCCCACCCTTACACACCACAGCGTCCGCCTTCAAATTCTCCGCTATCTTGGGTAGCGCCCCGAGTCCCGGAGTCCCGGAGGGCTCCCAGAAGCCGTCGCGCTCCGTCATTGGCGGCCTCCACGATGCGGTGTCGTTTCCGAAGATGTCGTAGGAGACCATCATGCTGAGAGCGTTGCTGGAGAGGGTGACGAGAGACTCGAGGAACGACATCGTTTCGGCGACGAGCGCGGTGTGGTTGATGTACTTGAGGCCGTTCCAGCAGCCGTACTGGTAGCCGAGGGAGGCGCTCATCCAGGCGCGCGCGTCCTTGGTGGCGCCGCGGAGGAGTGCGGCTTTGGCGAGGTTGGTGCGGTGTCTGGAGTAGTGGAGGACCTGGCGACAGCTTTTTGCGTTGGTTAAGCGGGTGCGGTTGTTCGCGGAGGCGCTTACAATGGAGCGCACCTTGGATCGCGCGGTGACGAGATTGGAGGAGGAGGCTCGGAGGGCGGATTGGACGATTTGGAGAGGGGTGGGATTGGGAGGGACTCTAGGGCTGAGGGAGGCGTGGCATTGGGGAGGAAAGCGCGTGGCATTGCAGGCTCGGTGAATCTCCACGGCGGAGGAGTGAGGGTGGAGGTTGAGGAAGAAGAGGAGGGAGAGGAAGAAGAGGGAAGCCATGGAGAGGATGAGGAGGAAGAGGGTGGATCTGAGGATTGAGATTGGGAGGAACGTTGGTATGGGTTTAGTGGGTTTTCTCATGGTTGGTTGAGATTAATTTCAGGACTCTGTAATAATTGGAAGTAATTGGAAGGGAGTTTTTGTTTTGTTTTCAGTGATTGAGAGTATTTTTAGTTCATTCAATGTCACTGTGACGTGAACAAACAGTAACCATTGGAATGAAACCGATGGATGGCGGGAAGGGATTTCACAACACAACACACTCCGTTACTATTTATATTTACATTTAATGAAGGTTTTTTTTCTTCTAACTTTTCATTTTCTTATAAATACTTGTTTCTAAACAAAAATTCAACACTCTTGTCTTTTTATAGTAGTTTTGAAATACTACTAAATATACACATAAATATCAAGATTAAGCTATTGGGAAATTTACTACTTTGGTATAATTTCTTTAAGAAATTATTATAATGGACAAATTTTAAATTCATATTACAAGAATAGCTACTTCAAAAAATTGTATTTATATTGACGTTTATTTTTTAATATCGTTGCATATACTAGTGGCATTTGCATATATTATTATAGATTTAAGCATCACAAACTATCTATAATATGACAGTTTTATATAAATCGTTACAACCATGTCACTTAATATTTTATATAAAGTGATATTTTATGCATGTAAATGATATTAGTTAAAATTGTTTTAGTGTTTTTAATTGAAAAACAATTTTATTGTAAATAGTATGTAAACAACATTTTATGAACGTTCTGGAGATCCCACATCGACTAGAGATTAGAGTGAATATAAGTGGGTGCAAACCTCAATCCCATGAGCCGGTTTTATGGGGTTGAGTTAGGCTTAAAGTCCACTTCGTAATATGAGAATTTTAATTATCATTATTATAACTACGTATGAAATGTGGTACACTATTTACAACATTTATAATTGGAATATTAAATTAATGTTATTTATCTATCAATTTATAATCTTATAATTTAATAAAACATATTTTAATAATTATTAATATAATAA
>Ga0123341_1006093_pt1 | contig 10862 bp, 9 predicted proteins | sample Turbeapinknodule_FD_89959 | JGI IMG/M metagenome (GOLD analysis project Ga0123341, IMG submission 89959) | Root nodule microbial communities of legume samples collected from Mexico - Turtle bean Mexico pink nodule | ecosystem: Host-associated > Plants > Roots > Nodule | place: Mexico: Nepantla...
CAATCGGTTGTTTTGGTTTTGACAGCTCAACCATTTGAAAAACAGTTTTCAACCTTTTCTAAAAACACCTAAGTATAAAACAATCGGTTGTTTCGACAAAACAACAAGTTGTTTTTCACTTAGCTTGAAAAACACTTTTCTTTTAAAAGGATTGAGAGTGCTTATGCTTTGGATTCAATCAAGAGTGGATTACATATTAAATCTACCCCAGATCCTATCTAAAAGATAACACAACAACAACAAGCACAACCAACCTTCATCATCCTTCAAAGGGTTTGGATTCTTCAAAGCTTGAACACCACTTGGTTCAACAATGACAATGGATAGAAAAATATTGTCTAAAATAGATATAAGCAATGTTTTTTTTTTTATTGTTGTCCACATAATAATATTTATTTTTCTCTTACTGAAAGTATTTAAAAAAAAACGTTGTTTATTTGTTTTAGGCAACAATTTGCAAAACATAGAACAACATAAACATCATGAAAACCAAGATTAGAACATGTGTCCAGAGTTAGATATCCAATCTCAATTCTCATTTGTTCTTCGTCTTCATACATACTGCGCTTACAAGAGTGATGCCATTTCTCCTTCCACCCTTGTAACACCACTCAACGCGATAATCTATTTCCACCATGCACACACCTTTCCTTTTTTCCATTCCAATAAGCCAATGCACCAACCCTCTCATTTTGTTTTGTATCCTCCCACCCATCACTATCCCTATCCCAATCCCAATCTAAATCTGAATATGTTGTTTTTATATATTTTCATTCCCTTCCTCTGGTTGGGATTGGATTGCATCATCCTTTGACGCTAAGATTGGGTGTGGTGTCAAAATCTGGTAGCTCACCCAACCCAACCTAGACGTAGATGCAAACCCTGGGTTTGTTGGTGGCCCCTGTTATTTGATTTTACCACAGGTTCCTCTAAATTTTTATCCGCTTCCTTCACCTCATGTTCATGGATTCCCTTCCACCTTCAACTTCCTCCCCCAACTCACTAAACATGGTTGGGGTTTTCTCCTACTTGGTTACGTTTCTCGCATCTTCAACATTCTCAAACTCCGATTGATCTTCCTGTTATGTCTCTACTCCTCTCAAATGACGAAAAACCACTGACTATGTGTTTAACGTAATGTCTGAAGATGATGGTGAAGGCGGAGCAACAACGGTTCAATGCGGCATGCTTGGAGATTTAGAAGGAGAAGGGTGAAGCGGCCTCCGCAAACGAGGAGCCGATGGCGATGATTCTGCGATTGCACATAGAGAAGAGCACTGTGGAGATTCTGGCAAATCAATTCCAGAGGGTGGCGGAACAGAAACAAGAGTATGATCTCGAAGTGATTAAGTCGCTACAGTGGACAATGGAGCAAGTGAAGTCATAGAAGAATCTTCTCGAACGGTAGTTAAGGGTTTTGAGGGAGAGGCTCAGAGACTTCTTCAATGATCACACGATTCAGTAGCGACAACATGAATAAGAACTTGAACATGGTACAATCAGTGATGTGGGCCACATAGGTTATTGTGATGAGGATGTTGATAATGGTAGCGGGTTCTAGAATTTCTCTGTTGAATATAATGATTTAGATGTGCCCTCTTCGCAAAACCACTTTCCCTCACATACACCACAGTTCTTGTAAGTTCACATGATGCACATGGACATGGTTGTTCAATGAAAAAAAAGTTCCTTTTTTCCTTTCAAATGACAAAGTTTGATTTGATTAATCTGATTAGAGTGATTGAAATTCTGCAAACAGTTTCAATTATATTGTTTGATTGGCTGATTGTTGTTAAAACTTCATTCTTACCCAATCTTTTCGAAAATCTTTTGACAAACAATTCACCCCCTCCTGTTTAAGCCATTAATTCTAACAGTAGCCATGCATAATAGTTCCAAAATAAAGTGCTTAGAATACTAGAGCACATTACAGTCCATGAATAAAACCCAAACAATGCAGGAAATAAAAATAAATTGTTCAACAGGACACATGATATGAAGCGTAAGAAAAGAGATCACATGTGCTTGTAGTACAACTCTAAAAGCTGATCCTGAACACCTTCAATCTGATATTCAAGGTGTTGAAACCTAGTCTGAGTCATGTCAAAATAGGTCCTCTGGTCAATGGAGAGAGTTTCCATGCGATGAAGAACTTATTTCAAAGCTAGAGAGTGGTTCACCATGGTACTCTAGTGCTTGATATGCAACTAGTGCATTGAAATTGTTGGCAACAACTGTAGAGCATGGGAGCTTTGATGTTTCAAATCCATGATGAAGCTTGAAGCCTTACTGCTTTTGGTTTGGGTTTAGACTAGAGTTTTTAGAATCTATGTAAAGATCAGTTCTTAATCCTTGCACAAAGCTTGCCTAGTCTATTTTAAAAAACAAAGTGTTTTTCTAAGAAAAGAGAAAAACGACCGGTTGAATTATCGAAATAATCAGTTGTTTCCCACTCTGCTGGCTTAAAGGTTTTGAAACCGTTTTTTGACTTGGTTATGTAATTGCCTAACCAATTCAACCGGTTAAGTCGTGTTTTCAACCGGTTGATTGTGACTTTCTCTAACAGTTTTTTGAAAAACCTGTTATTCTGTTTTGGGTGTGATCAAAACTGCTTTGGGTCATTAATGCTGCCTTGAATGGCTAGATTTTAAGTGCTATAAATATAACCCTTCTTTCAAAACAAAATACAACAAATTTTTACACAGTTTGAAACCAAAGAGAGATTGAGATTAGTTTTTGAAAGAAGTTTTCAAAAGGTTTGCAAGATTGTCGTTAAGCTTTGCAATGGTACAAGATCTGATCATATGACTTTCTGGTTTGTGTAATCTCAGATATTTTCTATTCCTTTCATGATTCTTGTAATTGTACTTTCATAAACTTGTAAGTGTGTGTGAAATCATGAAAAGTCAGAGGGTGTTCTGACTTGAGGTGTGTGGTGTTGCACAGAGGGTGACTGGGTCTTGTGGTTTTCAAGATCAACTCTTTGTGGTTGTGTGGTGTAATCTGTAAGTGATTACTAGTGGAACTGAGAGGTTGTTCTGAGAACTGGATGTAGCTCAAGGTTGAGTGAACTAGTATAAACCTTGTGTGTATATATCTCTCTTTAAACTCTCTAACTGTTTGATATTTTCGCTGCTATAAACAACCGATTAAATTGTGTTTTAACCAATTGAAATTCTGATATCTGTTTCTGTTAGACTGTTTGATTGACTTTCTGAAATGCTTATCTGAGTTGTTTGTTAAAGATTCATTCTAAAGTAAAGTAATTGCGAAAATCTTTTAGAAACAATTCACCCCCCTCTTGTTTAAGCCATCAATTCTAACACAACACTATAGGACAAAGCATATTGAGATCTGGCATCACTTTATTCGTGACCATGTCAGCAATGGAGATTGTGAGATTTAGTTTCTCTCATCAGAAAGCCAACTTGCAGACATTTTCACAAAGCCCTTATCGAATGACAAGTTCTATTCTCTAAGGAATGAGTTGGGTATAATTGATATGCATGCTTTATCTTAAGTTTTTTAATCCTTCCTTTATCTATTTGTGAAGACAAATAAGGGGAGAAGTGTGTTTGGATATGTAATGTTCTTGTTATTTGTGCTTTTACTGCCTTTGAACATTGCTTAACACTACTATAATTGGTTTAAATTTGAAATTTTAAAGCTGTTAAAACTCTTATACAAAATTTCACCCGGTTATTCCTGCGAAATAACCGATTGTTTATCTGTGTTTGCACCTCTGTATGTTGACTAGTTTCTCACACTAATTTGGCTAATGTTCCTATTTGGAAATCACCTAGTGGATACTGGTTTGTGGTGTTTGTTTGATTGGAATAGATTAACCTGTGTTTCTATGTTTGCTCATGAATGCAGGTTGTACAAATTCTAGACAAGAACATTCCTAAAAGCATCCCAAGGATTTGTCTCCATCAAATAGGGGGAGATTGTAGAGTATGCGAGCTTTGATGTTTCAAATCCATGATGAAACTTGAAGCCTTGCTGCTTTTGGTTTGGGTTTAGATTAGAGTGTTTAGAATCTATATAAAGATCAGTTCTTAATCCTTGCACAAAGCTTGCCCAATCTGTTTTAAAAAACAAAGTGTTTTTCTAAGCAAGGAGAAAAATAACTAGTTGAATTATCAAAATAATCGGTTGTTTGTCATTTAGCTGACTTAAAGGTTTTGAAACTGTTTTTGACTTGGTTATGTAACGGCCTAACCAATTCAACCGGTTAAATAGTGTTTTCAACCGGTTGATTGTGACTTTCTCTAAAAGTTTTTTGAAAAACCTGTTATTCTGTTTTGGGTGTGGTCAAAACTGCGTTGGGTCATTAATGCTACCTTGAATGGCTAGATTTTAAGTGCTATAAATATAACCCTTCTTTCAAAACAAAATACAACAAGTTTTTACACAGTTTGAAATCAAAGAGAGATTGAGATTAGTTTTTAAAAGAAGTTTTCAAAAGGTTTGCAAGATTGATGCTAAGCTTTGCACTGGTACAAGATCTGATCATAGGACCTCCTCGTTTGTGTAATCTCAGGTGTTTTCTATTCCTTTCATGATTCTTGTAATTGTACTTTCATACACTTGTAAGTGTGTGTGAAATCCTGCAAAGTCAGAGGGTGTTCTGACTTGAGGTGTGTGGTGTTGCAAAGAGGGTGAGTGGGTCTTGTGGTTTTCAAGGTCACCTCTTTGTGGTTGTGTGGTGTAATCTGTAAGTGATTACTAGTGGAACTGAGAGGTTGTTCTATGAACTGGATATAGCTCAAGGTTGAGTGAACAAGTATAAAATTTGTTGTGTAAATCTCTCTATCTCAAACTCCTTATAACTGTTTGTTTTAATTATGCTTTTGTTGTTGATATAAACAATCAATTAAAACACAATTTCAATCGACTAAAATTCTGAAAATAGTTTCTGTATCATTGGTTGATTGCTTTCCTTAATTCCTTATCTGTGATTGTTTGATAAATGTTCATTCTTAAACAATCTTTGCGAAAATCTTTGACAAACAATTCACCCCCTCTTGTTTATGCTATCAATTCTTACAACAACATTTTCATGCATTGATGGGGCTGGTGAATTCTCCCTCTAAGAAGGGGAATTATGCATCTCATAACATGATGCCTTAACAACTTCTACTATCTCATCCTCCATGTGAGGAGTAACCTCATTCTCATCTGCATGATTACGGTTAGATGCACCATATTCCATTCTGGGGGCATGATTTCTCCTGAATACCAATGTGTTGTCCACCTTGTGAAAGCCCATCTTGATGAGAGTTGAGTTATCTATTTCATTTGCTGCTTTGATAGTCTCATTCTCTCAAAACAGTCAATCAATTTTGAGACAAAAATAGCATATGGAAAACGATAATCAGTGAGCCTTTTTATTTTAACATATGTTCCATCATAACACTCACCCAATTAACCTTAATTCTGTTTATTATACAGTAAAGCAGAATTAAATCTTTTTCATAAAGTACAACATGGTTACTACCTCGAGGAGAGAGCTGCCATGCAATGATGTATGCCAAAATTCGTGGAGTAAGATTCAGGTTACCTGCATGAAACCTGTTTATAGGTTTGGCTGAATTTCTTACACAACTTCTGTAGAATTGAATCTTGTTAAATTCTTGAATCCCACCAGAGTTTCCTTTGCTCACTTTCAGTCCAAAGTATTTGATTCCAACAATGTTGTTCCACACTTCATTTGTGATAATCGGCTTCACACCCTTCACATATGAGACAAGGTTTTTCCCATCCGGGTAAGGTTAGTGTAGAAAACCTTCACCAGATCTGGATACACATTTCCAGTCATCTCCAAGAATTGTTTCAGCCTTTGATGCTTGAGAACAACTCTTGGTTATGCTAAGTTCTCACCCTTCATTCAGGAAAACTCCAATACCTTTGGTACATTAATTTGCTTTCTACTCATCTCATGTATGAAGGTGGTCATGGCTTCAGCATCTCTAGCAAACCAATTTTCCAGAATCCCTTGACTGCTGCTCTTCTGTTCACGTGATCTTCTCTTTTTGAATCTGCATTTAACTGGACAACTTGGAGATTATGGTGATAAGGTGTAGAAAATAACAATTTCAGGCATAGGCTTATGTAGAAAGAAGGAGTTCAGAAGTTCGAATATAGAATTAAAAGAAACATGCAACACATGTGTGCACATGTTTGATTCCTGAAGTACAACAGGATTCAGTTTTGGGTACAACAAGAATATTTTGAAAATAAAATTTTCAGTTTTGTTTTTATTCATAACCCAATCAATACATTTTATGACCTAATGAATACATCAATTCAATTCAGATTTCCTAGACAAAGTAGTCAGAAAATTGTTGGTCAATAACCACCATAAAGAACTAGTCAATGGTCAAAAGAAAAGAATTTATTTCTCTTTCCTAGTCATAATTGTGATCCTTAACCAAACAAACAACATGTTAAAACGAGAAACAACAAATTAAAATTTTACTGTTGTGAGCAACTTATGTTTATTATGCCTAATTCATTTAGCATAAAATTGAACCTATCTTTGGCAAGAGGTTTTGTGAAAAGATAAGCTAATTGTAGTTCAAATGCAATGAATTTTATTTCACAATTCCCATTAGCAATATGTTCATGTAGAAAATGATGTCTTATCTCAATATGCTTAGTTCTATAATGCATAACAAGATTTTTTAGTTAATGACACTGGTGTAATCAATAGCATAGGTATTCTACTTAGCATGATACCAAAATCACTTAGCTGTTTTTTTAACCTTTAAGGTTTGAGCATAGCAACATTCAGCAACAATATACTCTGCCTCAGCTGTAGAAAGGGCAACACTTGCTTGTTTCTTGCAATGCCAAGAGATTAAGCTTGTTCCAAGCATATGGCAAGTTCCGCTTGTGCTTTTCCTATCAATTTTGCAACCTGCAAAATCTGAATCAGAAAAACCAATTAAGTTTAGAGATACATTGCATGGATACCATAGGCCAACTTCTTTGGTTACTTCTAAGTATTTTAGAATCCTTTTAGTAGCATTGAGATGTGATTCCTTTGGAGCAGATTGGAACCTGCCACACATACATACAACAGACATGATATTAGGTCTACTAGTTGTTATGTACAACAAAGAGCCTATTAAACCTCTACATCTGGTTTGATCAACAGGTTTTTCAGCAGGGTCTTGGTCAAGGTGACAACTTGTAGAAATTGGTGTGTTGATTGCTTGCACTGGTTGATCTCAAAATTTCTAAGCAAATCTTTGCAATATTTGGCTTGATTTATAAAAATGCCATCCTTTAGCTATTTGACTTGTAGGCTGAGAAAGTAATTCAGTTTCCCCATCATGGACATCTAGAATTCACTTTTCATAACCTCTACAAATGCTTCACATAACTCTTCATTTGTGGAACCGAAAATGATATCATCCACATAGACCTGCACAAATATGATATCTTCTTTCCTTTTCTTTATGAACAATGTCTTGACAGATGTGCCATGATTGTATCCTTGAGACAACAGAAAATCACTTAATCTTTCATACCATTGTCTAGGAGCTTGTTTAAGTCCATAAAGAGCCTTTTTGAGCTTGAATACATGGTTAGGAAACTTATGATCCTCAAATCCCGGGGGCTGTGAAACAAAAACTTCTTCATTTAGGTAGCCATTTAGGAAGGCACTCTTGACATCCATTTGAAATAATTTGAATCCTTTTATCGAGGAGAAAGCAAGATGAAGTCTGACAACTTCAAGTCTTGCCACTGGTGCGTAAGTTTCATCATAATCAATTCCCTATTCCTAGTTATAGCCCTTGACAACCACCCTTGCTTTGTTCCTTGTGATTACTCCATGCTCATCCATCTTGTTTTTTTACACCCACTTGGTTCCTATGATATTCATCTCAGATGTTCTTAGGACTAGAGACCACACTTCACTCCTTGTAAATTGATTTAGCTCTTCTTGCATGGCCAAGATCCAATTGCTATCTTGTAGAGCTTCATTCAAATTTTTGGGCTCCACTTGTGAGACAAATGCCATTACAGAGATTATTCAAAGACTTCCTGGTTGCCAATTACATTCTCAAGTGTTAGGTCTTTAGGAGTCTTCCACTCTTTTGGTAAATCTACATTCACAATAGGTTCTTTGACATCACATGTATCAATTATATCAAGGTCAATAGATTGATTGTTTTGAAGTATGGTTCTTAAATCATCTACTCCAAGTTCATCTATTATAGGTTTAGGCAGATAGTTATCAGATTCATCAAACACCACATGCATAGATTCTTTCATAGTAAGCATGTCCATTAATAACATAGCCAATATGTATTCCCTCATCGGATTATGATCAAATTTGCCCAGATTATCTTTCCCATTATTCAAAATAAACCATTTGCAACCAAAGATTCTAAGATGGCTAATACTAGGATTTCTACCTCTATAAAGTTCATAGGGAGTTTTCTTAAGGTCTAATTAATGTCCTGCATATGCCCAGAAATACTTAGGTAAAACACCTTATTCTAGGGTGTACGAAATAAAAAATTATTTGGCATATGTGCGATAAGTGGGCAGGGATATAGTCTAACCATCACACGGATTTAATGCACCATTTTCACCAGTTCCACTTATTTGATCTGAATGCAAAAAAAAAAAAAAGATATGTAAAGGAATGTGGATTGCTGTAGTTTGGATGTTACAGAAGCATTGAAATAATATCTTGTTCAAGAATTGTAAGATGGACACAAAAGATATATTCTTCTATTTGGCACAACTTTATGCCTGGGTATGGATGACTCATAAAATACCTAAAACTAGGTTATCTTACTCCGACTGGGTGTAATGTCCAAATGTATGCTTAATATCTTTGTGAGTAGAATTTTGTCTAGATTTAGTGTGGGGTACATACACTTCTGTTTGTGTACTGAAAATGTTATTAGATGCAGGTAAAACAACAAAGGATCTCTGTGCCAAAAAATGCACCAATTATGACCTTTTTGCAATATAGACACAACTCTCAATTCTCTGGAACACATGGAGACTGCAGGCTTCCCTCAAGGGAAGCATATGCCAACATCTTGGGTTGATTCTAAGGAAAATATAGATATAAACAATGGAAGGCTTGAATGCAACATGATCAAACATAATGGAAAGAGATTACATGTGGCAACAGGGATACAAAATACCATTATGGGATGTGTAATTTGAACAAGAAGCTGCTCAACAACTCTGCAATACTTTTTGGCTTACTATATGTAATTATTGTACATTCTTGATTTTACTGCAATTACTGTGGCTTATTTTGTCAAGATGTTGATACAACTGATGAAATGGCTGAAAGCAGGGAACAAATACAACAATATGATCTCTTTCTAAAGTCATTTTCATGTATTGACTGATTGAAAGATAGGAATAGTTCGTAGGTGTATAGATATTTTTGCAACTGGCTTTGAAAGAGTCTTTCTTTGTTTAGGAAGGAAGGATAATTAGGTGGGGTGAATTAGAACCTAGACTTTTGTACACGGGTTGGAACATTCCTTAAATACTTCGTTTTAATTATACTATTTTTTGTCGATAAAAAAAATCTTCTATGTTGTCTTTGAGAAGAGAATGCTCTTTTGTTTATCTCTTTATTTTATTTTTTTGGAATAAACTCCAAGCAATATAGGTTAAAAAATAGGTTTTGAAATAAAACTAATCCAAAATTAAAAAAATAGAAAATAAGAGGAAGATGACTCGCTTTAAACCTTTATCCTAATATATTCACAATAGTAGAATGTATTTTCAAAAGGTTAAAAAAAATTTAAATGACTAAGTTCACCAAACCAGACCAAGTCAAATAAAATATAATTTAAAAATATTTTCTAAAATTAATAAAATAAAGATGTCAATATTTTGAAATATACATCAAAATATGATATCCAATTTATTTATACATTGTTGAACTTGTTAATTTTTATTTAATATGAAACTTCAAATAAGTTAAGTTTTCAATAAAAGTTGAGGATAAAAAGAAACCCACTTACCACATATTGGTGGTTTAGGTAAACATGGATTGAGCAAGTAATAACACTAACACATTTGATTTAACCTCTAAAAGATTATACGAAAAAGCCAACCCATATTTGTTTGATTGCTATCTTTGGCTTAAAATAGCAAGTGTGGCCACTCCTTGACCCCAAGTTGTATACAAAATGTTCACCACAAATTGGAGAAGAAAAGGGAAACCCTTTTAGGATAAAAGTGCACGAAAGCGTCCTTATTGGATAAGTGGAAGAAGAAGACCTCAAAGTGTGACTCATTTCGCATATTCATGGCATGTTCACCTTCATACACGACAATCTCGAAACCTCCCCATCTAGTCTAAGTTCAATGTCTCAAATGCTTGGAAGAAATACGAAAACGTAGACCAAAGCATGCCCTAGAATTCACACGCACTCATCAGAAGGGCTATAAAACCTATTTTGTTGAAAAAACAGTTTAAAAAATTATTTTGTTGAAAAATCAGTTTAAAAAAATATTTTGTTGATAACTGCTGTGTTCTATATCATTGCTTGATGGATTATATATTGTTTTAGAAACAAAACAAATTGATGTAACAAAAAGGAAAAATATGGTGTACTATACTGCAAATGTTCAAGGAGAGCCCCTATGAGGAAAGAGACAAATAAAATAAAAAGAAGAGATGCAGACGTAAGCAGAATAGTTTGAATAATTTTTACAAGGTTATATTCAAATTTTGTTGTTTTCAAATAAATTTGTGTGCACTTTTAATTAATTAATTAATGTATTTCTACCATTTGAAATAGAGCAATTCACATTTATATGATAAAAAAATTATTTAGAATCTAACTGTAATTAATATATTCTTA
>Ga0123341_1006099_pt1 | contig 10857 bp, 10 predicted proteins | sample Turbeapinknodule_FD_89959 | JGI IMG/M metagenome (GOLD analysis project Ga0123341, IMG submission 89959) | Root nodule microbial communities of legume samples collected from Mexico - Turtle bean Mexico pink nodule | ecosystem: Host-associated > Plants > Roots > Nodule | place: Mexico: Nepantla...
ATTTAAAAATGATTTTAATTCTAAATTATATATTTAAAAATGATTTTAATTCTAAATTATATATTTAAAATTATTTTTTCATATGAAATCATTTTTAAAAAGCTATTTTCTAAATATATTGATATAGATAAATTGCACAAAATAAAATTCAGTTTTAGTTTTGTATAGGAAAGACAAAATCCACTGATCAAATATGCATTTTCATTTTGTTTATTGCTAAACAAAAACCCATTTTAGCGAATAACTTTTGTCAAAATTAAAAAGGGTGTGTAAATAACAAAGGCCTGGCCCAATTGAGTCCTCAAGGTTCATTTAGTTACCAAATCTTAAGGTTCACTGTATTTAAGGTGGGTCCAATACCACCGAATCATTACCCTTTCATTTATTTTGCACTTTAAAACCTAATTGATAGTCCTCCGCTTTGTTCATCAACGTCTCTCAGCCTAGTTCTTAAAGGAGCACCAGAACAAGCAGGTATGGGACAATCTTCTTTCTTTGCAATTGTCACTATGTTGTTATTATTTGATTTGATTTTGATTATCTTCTATTATAACCGTGCTTCATTCGATGTTGCTGTGTGCCATTTCTGTTTGAACTAAATTTATGTACCCATGATTTCAGTTTTGCTTAATTAGCATTCTGTTTTAGAGAAATACTGACGTGGGTTGAAGGGAAATTAACCATTGGCGTAATATTCAGCATGCGTTTTTGGAATTGTAGCTTGTTTGATATTGCGTTTTTCTATCACTCGATTTGTGCGTGGTTTAGCCAAATTTGGAATCAGATTTGAGCTATTTATTTAGTTTAATTGCTGATTTTGGACTTTATTCTAGCTTTTCTGATATTGTTGTGCCTTGTATTGCCCAAAGTTATGGCCTTTTGTTTGTATTGTCATAATTTTTCTTTAAATGGTAATGTCCTTGATAACTTTTCTGTAAGTTTTGAATGACTCTTTGTTTTGCAAAGTTAGTGTGGATGGGTGTCGGGTTTTAACATAGAGATCCTAGTGATAAATTTATCTATAGCAGATAAACACCGAAAATTAGTAATCAACTCAATCACACGAGGGTCAACCCACTCGTAATATTTTTATGAATTGTGTTCATTTTCAACAACAATTACGTCTTTTCCCATTATAAATGGTTAGATGAATCAAACCTATGTCATAATGTTTCATCTTAAATAATATCTATACCTTTGAATTCTTCTTAGTAATGTATGTTGCTTATTGTTTTTCTTGGTCTCTGTCTGCCTTAATCAATCAGACTACCCTAAATTAATTTATTCTTTTTATCGGGCCTTTCAACCTCCATCTCTAAATTGTATATTTAGATTAATTAGAAAGGAAATGCCCATGTAAATAATCTGTTGACTCATCTTAGCAGAGTCAATAATAAACAATGTATGATTGTATGATTAGAGCAGTCTTCTTTTCAATGTAAGGTAGTATTACAATCTTCTTTCTCTTTTGCTCACTGAAGGTTAAGTGATTGAAATGGCAAGCTACCTGTGGAGAAAATATGCAGATTATTTGTACACAAAGTGGGAAAAAACCTTTCTCTGGGACATGGTGGAGCCTTACAGAAGGCCCAAATCATTTACTCCATTAGTCACTATTTACATAGCTGCTTTCTACTCTGGTGTCATTGGTGCTGCCATCACTGAACAACTCCACAAGGTTTCATTATTATTATTATTATTATCATTATTTATTTTAATTTTAATTCTGTTATTTTTAATATGTTTAGTGTGTTTTGTTTCTCTTATTTGTACTACCACTTATCTGCAGTTTCTAAACATAACTGAGACTCTGAGTGGGTTTTATTGTTTGCATTTTCTGATGGGATTGGAAGGAGAAAAATGGTGAAATTTTGTTGTGTGTGCCAAGTGGTGGTATTTATTTGGGTACACTATGACTATGATTTTTTCAATGTGGTTGTTTGAATGATGTTGATCCTTAAAGAAATGCCATTTATGGGTTTTGTTTGTTGGATGAAAGAATGAATAATCATTACAGTTAGAAAACATGGTCCAGCCTAGTGCAATAATAGTGATTGCTGATTTTGGTTGAAAAATACTTGATTGTAATATATACTAGGGTAATCCGTCTTTCAAAAACTAACTTCTATAGCAACATCACAGGAAAAGTACTGGGAAGAGCACCATGGAAAAGCAGTGCCTCTCATGAGACCAAAGTTTTATTGGGGTCCCTGGAGGATCATGGGCGGTGATGTTCCTAAACTTGAATGAAAAGCTCTGGAGGCATGCTCATACTTGATTCCTATTCCCCTGGAAAAGCAGTGCCTTTCATGAGACCAAAGTTTTATTGGTGTCCCTGGAGGATAATGGTAGGTGATTTTCCTAAACTTGAATGAAAAGTTCTTGGAGGCATGTTCATACTTGATTCCTATTCTATTCACTTTCATGTTTTATGATTAATTGATAACGGACTGTTTGATGTCAACAAAATTTTATCACAGCATGCATATTTTTTTTGGCAAAAAAAATCCTTTATTATATCCGAGTCTAGTTATGGTTCTCCATATTATGTGTTAATTAGGAACCATGTGTGGACTCTTCAAATTGGTCAACCTTAGTATGTATGAAGTTTTCCATTCGATCCTCAATATCATTATCCATAAAAAAGTACTATTTGTGGGTTTATGGGATTTTTTTTATCAAATGCAATCCTCTCAATTTGCATGAGCAGGACATTAATTTGAATTGTTGCCAATCAAATTATTCTGTGTCACTTTCATATTCGTCAATGTTTCTTGCATAACCAATTTATTTAAATTAGTCTAACGTGATGTTATGATCGATTCGGTCATGATGTCAGGACATGATCAATATAATTTGATTCATGTTAATTGAATTGATCTATTTCATTTTAAAAAGTATTTAACTATTTTTCTTTAATTAAAGATAAATTACACTCATCATTCATTTCTTTAAATGGCATATAGAATCTAGGCTCTCATTCTTCATTCGGTTGTCAATTACTACTTTTTCAATTGTTTATTTAATTATTTGCACTCTTAGTATTTTCACATTTATGTCATTCTAATCCTTCACATGTGCTGATGTTGTTCATTTTATATACAATGATAAAATTCCATGCTTAAACTTTTTATTCAAATTTGAGCGTTTGCATAGTGATTTGGAAAAAAAATTAGAAAATACAAAATCAGATTTTAAAAATTTAGAAATGATTTATAAAAATTCATTGTGTTTGTCTCTACTCCAATAGGTGTTGTATATCATTGTGAAATTTTCAAGGTTTTGGAAAATAAAATTCGGTAGATGACTAAAACCTTTGCAAAATTTACAATGTTTAAAGTCAACCTTGATGTGCACTTTTGAGTTTGGCTCGAGCTGGTAAAGGTTATGAAATTGGTTTCCAAAAGAAAGAAAAGTCTTCCAAATACTTCTTTCCCTTTGGAAAACCTTCCAACAAACCATTTGTGGCATATTTTTATTGCTTGAAGAAAGATCTTACTTCAAAATTTTATCAAATTAGAATATTTTCTTTTGTAGTGATAAGTTTGTTTCCTAGGGAAGTACTATTTTTCAGGATCCAATTTGATGCGGGGATCAAAATGTTTCTCTAAATTTGTTTTGTAGGTGTACTTGAGAGGCGAGGAATCTCTTTGGCATCTTGATAGTAGTTCAATATATGAGTGGGGACAACGATACATTCATCAGTTTTTTCTCGGTGGATATCTCACCTACTGTGATACTAATAAAGAAAAAATTATAGGGAGTAGTAAAGTTGGGAACATTTATTGAAAATGTTTCATGTGTGGATGGTTTCAAGCATCTATGAATTTCACATGTCTTATATCGAAATAAGAAGATTCATGGTTTTTGCCATAGAAGGGTTGCACACATTAACATGCATTATTTAGGTAAACTTGTCTATAAGGAACCAGTAATTGTTCTACCAAAATATGTGAAACATTGCAAAGAGGAAATCAAAAGGAAAGTATCTATCAATATGAAAAGTGTTGTTTTTCTAGCTTTCAAACCTCTAGACTCCACAACAAAAGCTTTCTAGGACTATGTTAAGTGAAATTAATCTACTAGAGTATTTTAGGTTAATACTCTTAATACAATTTGTTATGTGCTGAATAAAGTGTTAACTGGATTTATCCTTAAGAAAACACTGAGCTATACAAGGATAGAAAGCCTAACATAGCTAATCTTAAGGTCTTTGGTTTCAAGTGTTTTTATGTTAAACATCAGTAAAACAATGGTAAAGAATCTCTTGGCAAGTTTGATATACAAGTTGGTCATGCTATCCTTATGGGTTATTTATTACATTGATATCCAAAAAGAGCGAAGGATTTGTAATAATGTAGGTAATGTTATTCCCTATTTGATAACCAAAAAGAGCGAAGGGTTTGTAATAATGTAGGTAATGTTTGAAATTTTGATTGAAGTGTTTCCAGCAGAAAATGCATGAATCAAGTGAGACTGAAAAAGTCATAGAAGATACATTCAGAATTTCAAGGCAATAGTGATCTTCGAAAGGAATGGAGAGAGTGCCAAGAGACTTGTCTCTTGGACAATGTGATGGTGATGTTTGAAAAGAATGTTAACTCTAAAAGGAATGAATAGAGCTTGAAAATTGCATTTGAAGATTTTTGCAATTAGACTTATTAGAAATGTGGAGGGGGTTATCTAAAAGTTTTATAAACAAGTTTACAAACATTTTCTAAAATGTTTTGAAGATGACCTTATTTTGTTCTTGTTGCTTCTAAGGTTGTTTCTTCCAACATGACACCTTCATAGGTTATATGAAAAGACGTTTTTGTCCTCAAGTAAAAAAACAAATAAACCCTACTGCGGCACTCTAACACTGCAGGCTGTTTGTGCTATAGTTATCTCGTGGTGGAAAAGATTGGGTTTTTATTGGCATTTGACTGTTTTTTTTTTATTGATTTGAAACTCCTATCATTTTTTTAGTTTTATAAACAAATTATTTTCAGATATGGAAAAAGTTTTCAAATTATAGAATCTAAAATATTCTTTTAACAAATGCATTTCGCATTGGAGAATCTGAAGGTATTATCGAATCTGGAAAAGGCTTATGAATCTAAAATTTAGAATTTGGAAGATTTTTTGGATTTGAGAATTTTTTGTAATTCATAATATATTTTTAACAAATACAATCTAAATAGCAAGAGATCCTGAAGTATCTTTCGGATTTGGAAATAATATCCAAATTCTCCATTTTCAAATATTATTTTTAATTAAAATCACATCAGAACTTATATCATAAATAAACAAAAAAATCTACTGTAAATGCGGACCTCCAACTATCACCACCGTGACAAACAATCACGAATCACCTTGCAATGACGAAAGCAATAATCACGGTGGCATTTACCAATCTTTTCTCGCAGTTAGTGCACTAACCCTCAACAACAAAAACTCCATAAAATTTAACCTTTTTACAAGGATATTTTTTTAATTAAATAAGTTATGGGAGTGCCATAAGAAGGTATTGAGGTGCAGATAAACCAGCGTGCTTCTAATTGGTGCATAACAACAATGTTTGGCCCATGAGTTTGATGAATTCATTTTACACTCTCACAATAGGTTGACCAAAAAGACGATAATTAACAACCATTAATTAAGACTAATATTCTTATCAAAACATTCAACTCACATTAATTCGCTCAAGATATTATTTAATATAATTAAATTAAAATTTTGTAGAAAATTACTTATTTACACTCTAAAAAAGGAAATTGTTAGGACACAAAATATTTGGAAAGTTTATTATAAGAAAAATAAAAAATAAAGGGTGGTTAGTAATAGTTAGTAGCGGTTAGTAGTGGTTAGTAGTAGTTAATAACGATTAGTAGTAGTTAATAACGGTTAGGGCGATTAGTGGTCTTTAAATAAAGACCAACTGATTTAGTAAAAGATTATGTTTTGGTGTATTCTGTTTGGTAGACAGAGAAATTCTGTGTAAAAGGTATAATATTTTCCTTTGTGGGCATTCTGAATATAAAGTGCATAATTATTAATACAGAAAATTATTCAGTAGATTTTGGTGTTCTTGACTTACTTTTGGGTGTGATTTTCTTAGTTCCTAACAAATTGGTCCGACCTCCAGATTGAAAAAAAAAACCTAGAAAGCATTCTAGAAATAAAAGAAATGTTGCAGGACATCAAGAAAGGGGACAAAATGTCTGAGGGAGGAGATAAATCTGTTAATGATGAAGAGAAGAAGACCCAAGATGTGGGAGAAGGTTTAGATATGAAGAATCACATCCTCTACAACGAATAAAAAACCAAAAATGAAGTGAGATTTGCAAGGGAAATTGAAATGATAAGGGCAGAAGGGGATGCATCAATAAAGAAATTGAAGACTATGTGCTATAATGATCTTTTTCTCTAGTAAGAAAGTTGAAGGTGGAGATGCAACCAAGCATAATTTTTTCCCAAATTTAGATTTTTTCATAAGCATAAGGACTCATTGTGGGATCAAGATTTGATAATGAAGGTGGCTACAACATCAATGACATCAGAATCTTGGAATTTCAACTTACTGGGTGCAGAGACTTTCATACAAAACCCCCTCTCATTCCCACAACCTCCTAAGCCTTCAGATTTGAATTTGCAAGCGGTAGCCAATGGATTCCCTCCCTATGATAGACAATATCACAATACTTTCAGGAAGCATAGATAAAGATCATGGTCTTGAAGATGAGCCACAAAATCAAGGTTCCATTGTTCCAACCTTAAGGACAAGGTTGCTTCGTCGGAGGGGAGTAATGGTAGGACACAAAATATTTGGAAAGTTTATTATAGGAAAAATAAAAAAAATAAAGGACGGTTAGTAGTGGTTAGTAGTAGTTAGTAGTAGTTAATAGTGATTAGGGCGGTTAATGGTCTTTATTAAAGACCAACCGGTTTAGTAAAGATTATGTTTTGGTGTATTCTGTTTGGTAGATAGGGAAATCCCGTGTAAAAGGAATAATATTTTCCTTTGTGGGTATTCTGAATGTAAAGTGCAGAATTATTAATACAAAAAATTATTCAGTAGATTTTGGTGTTATTGACTTATTTTTTGGTGTGATTTTCTTGATTCCTAACAAATTGGTCCGACCTGCCGGATGCAAAAAAAAACAGAGAGGATGGAACAAAAAACCATGACTTTAGAGAGAGTAACCAGCGAACAAGTGAGGTTAATATTGGAGACGCAAACATCTTCGGTCTGTTTCTCTTCATCATTAACCGATTTCTCTCCTCCCTCAGACATTTTGTCCCCTTTCTTGATGTCCTGCTTCATTTCTTTTATTTCTAGAATGCTTTCCTTTAGTCCGCTAATGTCCGACTTTATCATGTTAATGTTTGTCTGCATCTCTAATATTAACCTCCCTTGTTCGCTAGTTACTCTATCTAAAGTCATGGTTTTCTGTTCCATCCTCTGTTTTTCTTTTGTTTTTGGATCCGACAGGTCGGACCAATTTGTTAGGAATCAAGAAAATCACACCAAAAAATAAGTCAAGAACACCAAAATCTACTGAATAATTTTCTGTATTAATAATTTTGCACTTTACATTCAGAATGCCCACAAAGGAAAATATTATTCCTTTTAGACAGGATTTCCCTGTCTACCAAACAGAATACACCAAAACATAACTTTTTACTAAACCAGTTGGTCTTTATTTAAAGACCACTAACCGCCCTAACCGCTATTAACTACTACTAACCGCTACTAACTACTACTAACCGCCCTTTATTTTTATTTTATTTTTCTTATAATAAACTTTCCAAATATTTTGTGTCCTAACAAAAATACATTAATTTTGTAATCTATAGTACAATGAACTATATAACTATTAAAAATACGTATAATTCACAATAAAAATATAAATCTCCATTAATTGTAAAATATTTCAAACTAATAAATAGGAGATCTATTTACAGTTTGATTTTTGGTTATTATTTTAATGAACTAGGTTTTCCAAAATTGGGAGAGGAAAAAAATAACTAAAAATTGATATTGGTTTAATTGAATCATAATCTCATTTTTATCCTTGAAGCATGGTATACTTGTTGGTTTCAAATATAAAAATCCTCAAAATGAGAAAAGGAGCTAACAAAATAAGAAGGTCCAATTGAAGAAGTCAAAATCTCAATATTTCAATAAATTTACTCAATTCATTTCAGGAGATAATTTTTTAAAAGATTTTTTTATATAATTAATGATTCCATTCCAAAAGAACCTTTGACTCGTCAAATTGTTGAAAATGATAAGATCTTTATAAATTATGTCATGAATATGTAACCAATAAGAAAAAAACATTTTTCACATTTTATTTGAATGTAACATTGCCCTTTATATCAAGTTTTAGCATAAGCTTTTCCAAGTACACACTTCTCTACTTCTCTTCTTCTATTCTTCTTCTATTCATTTGATTTAGTTCATTGAAGTTAATGATAATCATACTAATATATATGTCTATCTTACTTATATGGATATTGTGGAAAATGAAACATTATTCTAAATTTGAAAAAAATATAGATTTAAAGTCATCTATAAAATCTATAAAGGAATATGCCAAGTTATCTCGTAACTCATCTAAAAAGTTTTTTTATATTCAAATTAGGTCTAGGAAAACAACTATGACTCTTCAAGTTGGTTGGAAGATACATGTTGTCGGATATATGAAAATTAATACGGATGGGATTGCTAGAGGTTGTCCAACTCCTTATGGTGATATTCAAAGGTAGTTTGAAGAATATATTGAAAATTTCTCTTCTTATTTGGATATTCAAAATGCTTTACATGCTGAGATAATGAAGGTTATTTTGGCTATTGAGAAATCTTGGACTTATGATTATAGACTATTGTTATTGGAATTTGATTCTACTTGTGAAGCATTTTTCATCTGCATAAATTGTTGTGGTTGATAAAAGAAACGAGTTATAATAGTTTGATTGTCTTCCTCGATTATTAGACTAGAATACTTTTCATAATAGATTTTTTTGAACTTGAATTTGGTTTGATCTCGCATATTTTTTTTTTCAACAAATTATTTCATGAGATGACAAGTTATTGTTGAACTATGCATTGTGAAGCTCGCCGATGTCATAACTCAAAGTGATGCTTAACATAAATTTTAGATACAAAAATAAATAACATGAAAACGTAATAAAATAAAATGTTAATCTTTGCATGAAATATAGTTTGTCCATTGCTAATTGCAAATAAAGAAATAATTGACCATAACGAAAAGATGAACTGAAGGAGAATTAGATTCTTTTGATGAACAAATTGTTTTGACTTGTTGAAACAACAAAATGTGTAAAAAAAATCTATACATAATATAATTGAATGGAGCACAATCAGAAATTTTTTTCACGTGTCACAACCACGTTTTTTTTGAAAAAAAAAAACGAAAAGAATTTTATAAAAGAAGAAAGAAGACATGCGACACAATCACAAAACCTCTTCGTGGATGGCTAGGTGGAAGACACATGGACAAGTCACAAGGAGCTCTAAAGGAAGGAATGTAGGGTTTCTGTTTTTCTCTCATGCAAGTCTAAAGGTGCTCGGAACAAAGGAAATTAGGGTTTTCGTGTTTTTCTCTCACACGAGCCTAAAATGGGGTGCTTTGGCCACTGCAAAGTTTATAGAAGAAAGGAAACTTACATAAATAAGGTAATCGTTTTTGAGTGTCGGAGCAGGAAAGCAGAGTAGAAGAGCACTGCATCAACACTGTAGGGACCACTATTTATAACCCTTGGGGGTATCGAAAGACGAAGTGTCACATCCATCTCAACTATTAGATCTCCCATATTCAATGGCGTCAAAAAACCCCCCTCATTAATGTAGGTCATGTCACACGTGCAGGTGTTCGCCTAACGTCATGTCAGACTTCGAGAACCTCAATCGTCGCGTCGGTCACGGATAAAGACTTTTTATAATAACCATCCTCAAGCCTGGAGGACAAGTGTACCAGTTAGGTTCGGACGATTGACCCCATGTCTCGGTCACCACCAATGGGTGGACCGACACCATGAATCCAATTACACTCAAGCAGATTTAATCAAGCTAATCAATGGTTAAGAGATAGGTAATGTATTTCTAAATGTACTGGTGAGGTTCGGACGACTGACCCCATGTCTCAGTCCCCACCAATGGGTCGACCTACACCATGAATCCAAGTACGCTCAAGCAGAGTTAATCAATGGTTAAGAGCTAGGTAATGTATTTCTAAACATGACCCAAGCCACTTAATCTAGCCCAATAAAGAAGGCACACTAAGGTAATATAAATAACAAACATTCCAAGAACCGAGTACGTCATCACACAGTGCTCTGATTACCGATTGTCATATACTAAATCTGACTTAAGTGTCAGAGTGTCTAATGCAGGTACCGTCCGAGTATGGGTTACGAGAAGACCGAGAGGTGAAACGAGTAGAAAGGAGAAAGGAATTTGCTTGAAGAGGAAGTGAAGCATTACCCGATCGACCGACCAAGAAATGAGAGAAGTTGTTCCAATAGTTCGCTAGGCCCTAGCCCCCATTCGAGAATAGTCTCAATACCTCCATAAAATATCATAGGTTTTAGAATCTCCGTAAAATGTTTCAGAATCTTCGCAAAATACCGTAGGTTCCAAAACTTCTGTAAAATATACCATAGGTTTCAAAACTATGAAAATTTGGTTTTTTATTTATTTATCATTTAGGCATTCATGTGTTTTATAAATCATAATTATTTACATATATTATTTTTATTTATCTATGTTTGTTAAAGTACTTTTTCAATAAATAAAACAAATAAATGGATATAACATTCATCAATTGACAAGATATATCAAAATATTTA
>Ga0123341_1006100_pt1 | contig 10856 bp, 5 predicted proteins | sample Turbeapinknodule_FD_89959 | JGI IMG/M metagenome (GOLD analysis project Ga0123341, IMG submission 89959) | Root nodule microbial communities of legume samples collected from Mexico - Turtle bean Mexico pink nodule | ecosystem: Host-associated > Plants > Roots > Nodule | place: Mexico: Nepantla...
ATAAACACATTAATATAATGGAGTGACAGTGTAAATTTCAATAAATGAACAGTGTATTGTACCAACTTATCCTAAACTAACACGAGAATACATTAATCCTAAAAGGAGTAGTCTAAAATCCTGTACATTTATTTCAGCAGACATAAATATAATAACTGTTTATGAAGTACAATTTGTTTTGAATGAATTGTATTCTATTTACTGTTATTACTTTAAAAATAGCATTTTGTATTAATTTAAAGATAAGTAGCATTTGGAGTAACTATAATTAAGAATTGTTTAAAAGTATATTTAATTTTGATGCATAATGATAAAAAAGATGAATGAATGTAAAATTAGAAATTTGTAGTTAATTGTAAATGAGTTGAGGTATAGAAAGTGTAGTCTTTAGCGAAGGGATTGGTTGGTCGTTAAGTCGACTTCAAGTGGTTACCTCAACTGAAACCAAGGTTACTGAACCCTCTTTGAATTCCATTGCATTGCATTGCATCTAGTTAATAGCACGACCAAGGAAAAACATAAGCACAAGCAGAAGGAGGGAGTTATGCAGTGACGCTGATGTTGATGGGGACAGAGATATTGAAAGAGAGAGAAAATAGGTTGATGAATAGGCTATGCTAGGGTCATTTACTAGTGCTAGTGCATATGAACATGACAAGGCTTGTTCCGTTGTGTTGTGTAACAATGGCAAAGCAAAGCCCTCAATTTTGATGTGCTTTGAAAAGAAAGATGTCCCTGCTGCTGCCACAAGCCCAAGTAAGCACCCATCACATTACTGTCTTTCTTGTCAATTTAGAGAGAGACAGCCTAAGACCCTGCAACCCCCCATGAATGGAGAGAGAAAATATATTACTTTCTCCCTGTCTCTCACTCTCACACGTGTGAGTGAGGTGTGATTTGTTAAAAGAATAGAATAAATAGTAGTAATATAATGACAGCAACTGGTTAAATGAAGAATGCCAGACTCATTGCCTCAGTCTGGGTACCTAACTGCTTCAAACACCTCCCTTCTCTCTCTTTCTTGCCTTCTCATTGAACCAATGGTCTTGTTAGTGAAGGAAGCATCCTTGTAGGGATATCTCTTGAAAGCCTTCACCACCAGAAACTTTTGAAACCAAAGCACTTTTAGCTCTTTTATCTTCTGCATAAACTGTTCTTCCCCTTCACTATCTGTCCTATCAAACTTTACTCTCATGTTACTCCTCCTCTTCATCGCATAAAATATTCTTCTTCTTACTCATCCTCGCTTTTTCTACTTTGCAACACTTCACAACATTCATATTCCCTTCTTCAACACTTGTGACTAAGTCTGAGAACATGAAGGCGTGGCCTGCTAGTGTCGTCTACTCTTCACAAGAAAACCTCACTCGATACGCTTCTTCTTCCTCCTACTCTTCTTCCCCTCCCTCCATGGGAATGGTCTATGCTGACATGGATTCTCTTTCTCTTTGTTCTAACTACGGTGTGGTTTCGTCTCATCAAGATTGTTATGTCTCCAACGGCGGCTCAAACTGGGGTTTGCCCTTTATGAGGGAATGCCTTGGGAGGAACTTTGAGGAACATCCCAACAGTGATGGGGCGGATGAGGGTAAAGGGTCTGATAGCAGTGATGATGGGGGTGGGGAAGACAGTGACAAAGTTAACCATAATGCTAATAACTTTAACGAAGAGAACCCTAATGAGAATTCTAATAGTGGTTCGGGGCATTCCAAGCTCTGTGCAAGGGGGCATTGGAGACCAGCAGAAGATTCCAAGCTCAAGGAGCTTGTGGCTCTCTATGGCCCTCAGAACTGGAACCTCATAGCCGAAAAGTTAGAAGGAAGATCAGGTGAGAAAACTAGTGCAGATGGATACCAGATAGATATAAACCCATGCTTCATTTTTTTACTAAGAATTTTTATGTTTTGTTTTTAATGTTTTAGTGGTGACCCTTTTTTTTATCATTAAATGTTTTTTCATTTATCTTCGTTTGTTGAGATCTCATTGGTGGATGTTTTGTGTTTTTAGGCAAGAGTTGTAGGCTGAGATGGTTCAACCAGTTGGACCCGAGAATCAATAGGAGAGCGTTCAGTGAAGAAGAGGAAGAGAGACTAATGCAGGCACATAGGATTTATGGCAACAAATGGGCCATGATTGCTAGGCTTTTCCCTGGAAGAACAGATAATGCAGTGAAGAATCACTGGCACGTTATAATGGCCAGAAAGTACAGAGAACAGTCTAGTGCCTACAGGAGGAGGAGGCTGAGCCAATCTGTTTACAGGAGAGTGGAGGAAAACACAACCAGCAGCAATGTCTCTAGAGACACAGCCACTGCAGGGACAGAACCACCACCACCCTATTGTCTCAATCTCCCAAACGGAGGACTTGCCAACAACAATAACATGCCAAGTTTCCCATATGCTGCTGCACCCTTCCATGGAGTAGTTGCTCCTCCTGGTGGTGGGGTTGAGTATGGCTTAAATGGCTCACCCCACATGACTGCTTCCAAAGAAGCAAACTCAACCACCAAGCTGGCCCCTCCTCATATTGCCTTGTATCCTCAACAAACACCGCTTGATTTCTTTTCAGGTTGGTGCCCATTTGAAATCCGCACTAAATTTCTGGCCTTCAAATGCTTGTGGTTACAACTTCATTCATTAGCATTCAAGTCACTGTATCTTACTTTTCAACAAAGTTAAATGTGTTACTTTTGTGATTTTCTCCGTCTATCTTTTTGGTCTGCAACAGTGACTGATGCAACCCTTTTAGGGTCGCAGCTTAACTAGTCCTCCCCCCAAAAAAACTTACACATTTATAATCACATTCTTTTCATAATACTATAGCTTAAAGCACTGCTGTTTGGACCTGCAGGTAGTAGAAGCAATGACATGGTGGGAGAGTATTTTGGCCAGAACCATAACCCGCCGTCTGGTTTTTACTCTCATTACCCCCAATATCTGATGCTAATGCAACACCAAAACAATCACAACTTTTACAGTTTCTCAAATTCCACAGCACAGATACTGGGCAGTGAAGCTTCACTATCATCAGTGGCAGAACACAGAGATCAAGCCATGAGCAGTGACCCCTCAGATGCAATTCCTCCTCCATTTATTGACTTCCTTGGAGTAGGAGCCACATGATCAAAGTTAGAACCGAACAAAAAGCTGCAGCCTTCCCCGGAAGCTCCTCAATATAGGTGTGGTCCAACATTACTGAGAAGCCATTCGAGGTAAACAGAAAGGATAGTTGCTTCAGTTTGGTGACTGTGATCCTTGCGTCACTGCTGTTGAGAATCATACTTCACAGCTATCTCTGTTGTGATTTCCTTTCTTTTTATCACATGGGGACCCCCTTCAATAATAATAATAATAATAACATAATATAATTAAATTTGATTACTATAACCCTTCTCTATTCATTTTCATTTTCATTTTCATGCTCCTCCTTTTCTTCTAGTTTTTGGCGCTTTCTGTATGAACAATTCCTTAGGTTAAATTTGTCGACCAGCCAAATGAAGATTGAAACGGATGATTTGGATATTAAATGTGTCCGAGACATTCGTTTGTTACTTAGAATATATGGCTAAGAATAGGAAGGTACTAATTAAAACAAATTGGGAGACAGAAGGACTGAATAGGGTGATACGTGTAAGAAGCTAGGAAAGGACAGGAATTGGTATAGTAAAGTAGTATTTGTGTACTCCTTCATTTTTAAGATTATCATGAATAAATAGGTGTTCCTGTTCCCAGTTTCAATTCAAGCTAAGCCTTGTTTGACTTTTTTTCATTTCGCTATTAAAAAGTGATTTTTTTGAACTGTTTTAGTGGAATGATGATGAAAATAGAAGAAAGGGTTGGGAATGGGAACTGTTGGGAACATCCTTTTCTCATGGGCCTGTGATGCAATAACTAAGCCACAATTTCAGCAACTGACTCCATCCAATTTATGCATTCAAGATGCCCAACTGTGCAACATCCTACCCCCATCACCAAAATCTCTGCAAATTCATGCCACTCACATGACCTATGTGCCTATTTTTTTTATCACTCAATTCCTTTGGGGGGAACTATGGACACTAACAAACAAACTTGTTAGTTTGGAAAACTAACATACATTTATTTTAACTGTTTCAAACACCATCATAAATATATCAATTCAACTTAAATCCCACACTTAATGCGAACTCCAGAAAAATATTCTCGGTCAATCACTTTCAGCTCCCGTTGTCAAAATATCTCCACAGAATTTTCAATGTTACTTTTACCCATGTAAATAGTAAATTTGACTGTTTCTTTCATAATAGAGACCCAAATTTTTATAATTCTTGAACCACACAAGAGAACTTTGAAATTATTGTCTTACAGAGTCCAGTGTTACATTTTTTCTACATTGTTGTTTACATTACAAGTATATGTTATTTCAGACCCTTTTATTACTATTTTTGTTTCTTTTTGCAAAAAAGAAGTAATTATTTTACTTTTCATCTTATTTCTATTGATATGAAAGTGAGTATTAAATGAGAAATTTGACTATGACTGATCACCAATACGTAGAAAAATTCTTTTAAGTAGACTCTTTTGTACCTTAGTTGGAGAAATACTTCGCTTTTGTGCCTAAAAAGTTAAACATAAAAAGAAACACTTAAATTTGTATCTCCCAGAATACGGTCTCAGTCGAATTTGGGGAGAATTCCAGTACAATAAACGAAAATTTCAAAGTAAATGAATGAGAATTGAACTTCCTAATAACCGAAGTCGCACTGAGAAATAATAATTTAGAAAACGTGCTAAAGGACAAGTTATTTTATAAATATTTTATAAAATGTAATAATTTGATCGCATAATGTTATTGGACAGGGAAAAAAAATGTTAAAATTAGTTTATATATATAAACAAAGCATGTGTTTTTATTTATTAAGTTTTGTGGTTGTGGGTGAAAGAAGTAACTAAAATGTAGGAGTAATGTTTTAATGGGAGGTGTTTTTGGGGGCAACAAACTACTTTGAACGTGGCATTGCATCGCTGAACCTGTAATTGCATAATCTAAATTGAGGTTTGGAGGTTATAGAGTTGGAAAACGTCGCCGTCTGATTTTATTACAAAAGTGATAGTGATGGGTTAAGATGAGAAAACATGAATGTTGTGTCGTGACCCTACCATTACTTCCTCTGCCAAGTAACATCTGACATTAACTACTGTTGAATCATCATGCCAGTTAGGGTCAAGTGTGTTTATTTACCCTAGAAAGCCGATGTGAGTGTAGGTCATAGGTTGTCGTAGCATACCATGACGGCCCAAGGTGGTGCCCACGCCCATCCAAAATTTTGGGATCAAATAAGCCCAATTCGGGATTCTTCAAGCCCAATCCCATTCTCATAACTAATGCCAATTCACTCTCAATAAAAGAAACTTAATGGACTGCAATGATTATCACAACAGTTAATACTGTCTTTAGGTTCGGAAATTTCTTATTTATTTTCAAATTCTCCCTCCATCTTTTCCTTTTTATCTTTATATTAATTAATTGTAAAAAGTCGATTTTAATATTTTTGAAATTTTTTAAATAATATTAAATGAAACATAATTTCACTTTTTAAATACATCAGTTGTATTCCCACATTTTGTATCTTTTTTCTTTCTTCTAATATGTGTCTTTCCATTCTTTTTCATTCGTACTATTTGATAGAGTAATCTTATCATTTGAGTGTGTGTGATAAGACTGACAAGAAGATTTGTTATATTCGACATTTCCAGTGTGAAGATTTTTTTTTTTAGTTTTGTACCCTATTTTTGCATCTCCTTATTTTTTTCTAAGTTTGTGGCTTCCAAAAAAATGAAAAATAAATAAATAAGCGAACTAAAACATAGCTATCACTACTAGAAAGACAAACTTACCTCAACCACCAACGTTCACCACCAACCACCACAAACAACAACAACCACCACTACTTGAAAATGAAGAAGAAGATATCACACTCTTTACCATACTAAAAAAGTATTTTTAGAATTAAAAAAATATAGAAATACAGAGGGAATATATGAAGGTGAAGGTAGAATTTTTCCTTTTTATTTCTTCTTACTTTAATCTTCATAGTTTTTAAATTCTCAAACTTCTCTACATTTTTAATGTCGAATTAGGATCAAATTGGATAAAATAACATATTGATTGAACTTTTCTTTTAGATCAAAGTATTTTTCTCTCTCATAATAACTAGTTTAATATTGTTTCACAAATAATAAGAACAACAATAAATATATCATCCTTGGAAATGATTTTACTAAATTTTGCTCAACTTTTTCAATAAATACATTAGGAAATGAAGAAGAAAAAGTTAAGCTTAGTTAAAACAATATTGCAAATTCATTTATAGGTACCAAGCCAATAGTAGGAGGAAGGGTAGGCTACATAGGACAAAGCACTAACACCAGTAGTAGTTGAGTGATGCTTGAGTAGGGCCAATACTGCTTATAGGTAAAGATGTGAAGAGGCACCATGCCTTTGTGTTCTTCCTAGCCTTCCACATAAGCAATAAATAGAAATAAGAGGACAAGTTGATGACCTTTTCCCACAGTTAGATATAAACATAAAGAGAGGTACTAACCTTCTAGGCTAAATTGCAAAAGCAAATGGTTGGCTTAGAAAACACCTCAAAACATTAGGCAGAATAGGTACTCCAGACTTTCACAAATGATGATGATTGAGAGACGATGAAGTAATCCCGTCTAAATTTTCTTAACTAAGAATTAGGGTTTTCATTTCATTTCACTTAAAGTAAATCATTTTATAAAAATCAATTTTAGAAACAAAAAATAATTAGTTGCTATATTGACTAAATTAGAGACCATTTTAAAAACTAAAATAATTTTTGGTTTCTAAATTACTTTTTATTATTGTTAAATAGTTTCTAAATTGGTATCTAATGCTACCAAAGTTTTAACTACCAATTATTTAGATTCTATTCAACAATAATAGAAACTAATTTAGAAACCAATTTTTTTTAGTCTCTAAGATGGTTTCTTACTTAGTCAATATAACAACTCATTTTTTCTTCTTCTAAAATTAGTTTCTATTTAATGATTTTCTTGTAGTGTTTCTTTATGTTTGACTTAAGAAAAATACAATTTTATGACTCATATTTAGTAATTAGCACATTATTATAATGAGGATTTACAGGACAAGGATCTAGTTAAACTTGTATCCTCTTTGTCAACATATAAGAATTTGTTTATTTTGAGTCTAACTTTTGATAATCAAAATTTATAATTCATTTTACTAACATTTAGTAAAGAATATAAGATACTTGAATGTAATTTAATGTAGATCAATCAAAATTTATAATTAACTTTACTAGCCTTTATTAATAATGAGTATATGATATTTGAATGTAGAAAAAAATATCTTGATATACTCTATTTTTTTTAGAATAGACAGTTTCATTGTATACATCTAATGGGTAAACAATCTAATAACGTTTAGGAGTAGGTAGTCTAATGACACGAAAATATTAGATCGTTTAATGAACAAGTAATTTTTATATATGTTTTGTTTGATAGCTAGAATTGTGTTTTTTCAAGTTCTAACTAATTGTAATTGTTTTGTATCCTCTTTATAAGAGTGAGTTGGATGATGAAACAAGTGAGATACTAGATGAAACTTAATGCTTATCTTGCATAAAACATGAGTCGATTTTATTGATTTTTAACTTTATGTTTGTTATTTGCCTTTTGTCTTTGGTGCGATGCACAACTTACTTTGTACAACAATTTCACTTATCTTATGCAAAATTTGGAACTTGGTTCATGAGAAATGATATCAAAGCAAATTTTGATCTCCTTTTGCATCTATTGATAAATTCTTGAAAGACTATGAATATCACTTCCAAAATTGAAAAGTTTAATGACAAAAAATAAAATAAAATTCAACCTATGGAGAATTAAGATGAGAGCTTTAATTAAGGAGCAAATTGTGTGAGAACATTGGTTTCCAGGAGTATATCACACATAAAAAGACATGTTTAAGAGCAACAAGAAGAAAATAATCATCCAATGATTCTTTGTTTGTTGTCAAATGAGTTTTTTCATGAAGTTGTAGAGGAGAAAACATCAACAACATTGTGGCTAAAGTTAAAAGAAGCTCTTTATTACAGATAATGAAGATGAATATTCATTGTCTGATGTGGTGCATCAAATGAAGCGCACTTAATCACACGAAATCGCAATAGAGAAAGAGAGGTTCTGATGAACCCTAATTGCAAATAAAAAAGAGACAATGACTTAAACATAAAAGAGAGAAAAGCAGAGAAAAGAAAATACAAAAGAAATTCTTATTTACTTGTGTATTAGAGAGTAAAATACATGGTGTATATATAAGAAAAAGACTAAGACATAACTGAAACAGAAAAGGAAAATTGGACCAAACAAATAAAGCCCAATAACTTAAAACAGAAAAACTAAATATGTTAACACCCCCCTCAAGCTGGGGAGTAGATATTTGTCAGACCCAGCTTGAATTTGAGAGTAGAGAACTGTGCGGAAGCAAGGAGCTTGGTGAATATGTCAGCAACTTGCATGGCAGAAGTAATGAGCAGCAGTTTGAGAAGATTAGAGTTAAGTTTTTCACGAACTAGGTGACAATCAATTTCTATGTGCTTGGTGAGTTCATGAAAGACTTGATTGGACGCTATTTGAAGGGCAGATTTGTTGTCACGGTACAGGGTTGCAGGCTGGGAGAGAGGAAAATGTAAATCCTGAAGGAGGTAAGAAGCTAAAAGGACACTAAAAATAGGTCAAATTAAGCAACAAATTTCAACAAAAATAAAATCATGTTAAAATGCCAAAAGAAAGTTACCTAAAACAAGCATTATTTTGGGGACAAAACTCAGACAAAAGAGGAGATACAATTCAGAAATTCCATAGGAGACAAATAGTCAACTGTGTTCAAGAAGTTTGGACAAACTAATTATGTGACTTTGGCTTTATAACTAACTTTTAACCACTTATTTTCTTTTATTTCTTTGACATTTTGACTTCCAAAATTCTTGGAGAAATTGATTTTGTGGTCCTTATAATCATTTGTTTTCATTTTTAATTCTTAAAATCAATCACTAATTGATCAACCAAGAAAGAATAAAATTTATAAAATGGTTATCACTGTGTTTGTAAGCTCCAAATCAACCCAAATCTTGTTCACTTTATTGTAATCTCTCAAAAGAGATTTTAACACTTTCAAACTCTAAAAACCCATAAGAGCAAAACATAAAATAAAAATAAACAAAAGTTAGACTCAATAAGATCAATCAAACATAAATAGAAAATGAATTAAGGAAAAGAATTATTAGAACATTTCACCTTTGAATGATGTTCCAAAGAATAAGTGCAAGGAGGAGTTTCTACTTGAAGAAGCTATCCAAGATAAAAATTAAGGCAAGAGTGAAACACTATTAAGAAACTCAAAGTCGTCCCATAGAATCAATTTGCATTCAACCATTCAAATATGATTACATGAGAGGCTTGACACATTATTTATAGTTGAATGGTGTGGCCAAATATGGAAAGAAGTTAGTTACAATAAATGTGAACACAAGAAAAAGAATCCTACGTATGAATAAAAAGTTATAATGAAACTTAGTGATAACATAAACCTAATTAAGCTAATGATTACATTAAGGTGTCACTAGTCCTATGTTTAACACAAAATTAATTCTTTAATCTTGATTATCACATGGATGACCCTTGAAATATGGAGAGGAACATGGGAGAAGGCATATAAGCATCTCTTGATTCAAGAAAGAGATATGTTAAGTGGTTACGACCTTCACATGCACTTAAAAGTGACATGTGTAACTAGTTACACAAGCACGTAGTCTTTAAAGTGACATGTGAAACATAAAAAATCTTCATGTTTGTTTTTCATTCCTTAATGCTTGTCAAACTACATCTGTTGGGTTATAAATTATGCTTTGAATCCCTTAGAATATTCTATGATCTATAAAAAATATTACAATTTAATTTTTCTCCTTGTTCTTCATCTTTTTAAGCTTTCCTCTTGTAAATATTTCTTCTAATTTTCTTTTAATTTCTTATTCTTGTCTTTTCTAACCATACTTGTATTTATTTTGTTCTTTCCGGATGCTTTTTTTTTCCATCTTCAATAGATTCTTCATTTGGTAGTTTTGGTGAGCAATATTCAATTGTATGACCTAATTTATTTAAAATATATGTACCATATGTTAAAAGATATATAAAGATCTTGAAAGAATACGAGAAAAATTAGTACCATTTGAAGTTTTCTTTTGTGAAGAACTACATTATAAACCACCAAATTTTATTCAAAAATACATGTCAAAGACTAAATATAAAGGTTTCCAAATCTTAACATAAAAAAAAATGTGAAGGTAAAGGTACTTGAAATCTAAATGTTAGAAATGTGAGTTAAAAAGAAACAGAAAAAATATATTTATACAAAAAGTTTAAAAATAATTAATTATGCACTATATCTCTTTACAATCAAATTGGATGTGAGTGGTGCTTAATGTAACTCAAGATGTTACTGAAACGTGTCCAATACAAATTTTTAATAACTTGGGGAAGGATTTGGAGACATTTATAAAAAAAAGATATTAAATTATGTTTATTTTTGTTAGATTTAACTCTATTAATATTACATAAACTTTTTTTAATTGTTTATGATATTGTTTGACATGGAAAATAATTTTACTTCCTGACAAGAGCATCTATGACTAATTATAACAGAAATTAAACATTACTGACAACACAATTTTTTAAAGTGAATAATTTTATTATTATAGTATACATTTTCTTGTTAGATGTAAAACAAAATAAATAAAGGTATTATAAAATTCAGTTTCTTCCTTC
>Ga0123341_1006104_pt1 | contig 10852 bp, 3 predicted proteins | sample Turbeapinknodule_FD_89959 | JGI IMG/M metagenome (GOLD analysis project Ga0123341, IMG submission 89959) | Root nodule microbial communities of legume samples collected from Mexico - Turtle bean Mexico pink nodule | ecosystem: Host-associated > Plants > Roots > Nodule | place: Mexico: Nepantla...
ACTCTATTTTGTATTCTGGAATGATAAAATATTTTCAAAAGAATATGTTGCACCTTTATTTTTTATTTTATTTCATTACATAGCTTTCCAAAATTATATTCTTCTTCTTCTTCTTCTTCTTTTTATTTATTTTCATTCTTGATTATCCACTCCAGTGCAAAATGTGATGCACGTTCATAGATTTCTATAGAAAAAAAATATGACTTTGTCTTTTCATATTATACATATTAATAGCATTACAACCAATCATTTGACACCAACAGTTTGTTTAATGGTTCGTATGATCATATGTAATGACAAATGCAATTAATAATATAAAATATATAAATAAATACAATAAGTGCTGTTTTACAAACTGTTATATGAATTAATAAATAACACTTATATTTCACCTTTAAGATATGACATTAGTCATAAAAAAAATCATCTTTTTTTCAGGGCAAAGTATATTCGTTTATAGAGCTTAATAAAGAGAGTTTTTGGTTGTTTTTCTGTAAGATGTTAAAGGAAAACAGGATCTATTATTCCATTTAAGATCCTTGTCGTGTTTCTCTAGCTCACGCTAAAGATTCCCAAAAAACCTTCACTTCACTGTCAACAGAAAGAACATGGGGGTGGTAATAACCATATATAACTTATGTGGTCCAAGTTGTTACCTATGTTCCTATTATTAGTTAAGACTTCACAAATATTTTACAGTTAATCATTAAGTATACTATTATTATTTATTTTAAAAATATATGAAAATAGTTTATGTATATTTGAAACTTTATCTCCCCATCGAAAACAAATATCTCAAAATTAGTATAAAACTTAAGTTTTATAAATAAATATATGATAAAATATTTTATAAAAAAATGTTAGCAATAAGATTACACAGTCAAGTAAACTTTCTTTTCGTATTTATTATTTTATATACATAGTACATTAACTATTTTTCTTATAGAGAATCATAATTAACAAATTATGTTAAATAAACTTTAAATATAAATTTTCTTTGAAGTTTGGACACTGCCTTAAAAGGAATGACATGTTATGATTTGAGAAATGTGGGATTGATGGTTAAGTTGCAAGATTTGCACATTATTTATTATATCTTTCTCGTTGGTTAGTGGCCAATTTTACATAGTGAGACCCTGAAGTATATTATGTTTTTGTTGATTTGTCTCTACTACAGATCGTGACAAGCAATTCCTCAACCATATTTTAATTTGAAACAGTCTTTGGATCCGAATATGTTATGATTTTGCTTCATAGTAGTATCAATTTTTTTAATAATAGAATACTTTTTTTTTTTATCGGCTACATTGCACATATTAAGAAGACAATCTATTCCAAGATAATTTTGATGATATTGTAAAAAATATAACTTTGTTAAAAGAAAATGGAAAACAAATTGATTTATATTAATAGTGAACCAGCAGAAACAAAAAGCGCGTGCGAGTAATTCGGAAGTGGTGGCCAATGGGGCCTACAGCGAATTTTAGGAAAAAGGAAAATATGAGAGGGGGGAATTGTGTGTGGGTGGTGGGGGGTGATGAGAGAGAAATTGAGATAAGAGACAAAACAACCTCAACATTGTAAGAGGATGAAGGTGGTCGGAGAGAGGTTCATCTGTGATCCTCCTCTCCAAGGTAGCAATTGAGCGTTCAATATTTCTTATATCAAATCATTGCTTAATCTTTTGCTGCCTTTATCTGATCCCCTCTCTCAGTTTACCCCCCCACCCATCACCATCAATTTGCATTGGATATCATCATCAACAATTCTTGATCCTTCGCTTACATCCAACCAAGGACATCTTTTCCTGCACCCTTGTCTCCCATCTGCATGGTAATTCAATGCCCTTTTGACCTTCTATTTTTTTAACATTGGTGAGATGACACACACCCACAAAGATTGCTTGCTGATGGGGTTATTCCTTGTTTCTTCTTTCTTATGGTTTTGATTGTCTGTCAACTTTGTCATTTTTCTTTGATTCTTTAATTGTTGGAATAAAAACTTTTTTTATGTTTCCGTGGTTGTAATTTCTTACAGCCCCGGCCCACATTGCTGGGAAATCATTTGAGAGGAAGATCCTGAGCCGGGTATGCTGTTGTTGAGCAAAAGGTTGTCAGGAAAAGATTGAATGCAAAATGAGAGACCCTGAAGTGATCTTTGGACCCAAGAGCTTTTGATTGTAATATACAAATTTTGTCTGGTTAGTGAAATTTCCTCTGCTTCATCCACATAGGTGGAAGGGTTTCTATGTACAGAAACAATCTTCCTATTTTGTACATATGATACCTGCTGCTCATAAAGAAATATAGGTATTGTCTCTACCAAAGCGACATTGCCTTCATATAGCAATGGAAAACATATGGGACCCATATGGATTATGGCTCAAAATTTATGTTGGATTGATTTCTCTATGGGGAACTCAACAGTGTTTGTCTCTAAATGATGAAGGTGATTTGCATGGATTGTCCTTTTAGTCTCTCTAATTTGCCGAGAAATGTTTAATTCATTCCTTTTATCTTGATGTTTGATTTTTGTTGATGCATTTGGAATGGACATTACAGGATTATCCTTGTTGGAATTTCGGGGAAGAATAACTTCTGATCCTTTTCATGCTCTGGCAAATTGGAATCCAAATGATTGTAACCCTTGCAAGTGGTTTGGTGTTAGTTGTGTAGATGGTAAAGTGCGAATGCTGTAAGTTCCTTTTGATTTCCTCTTTCTAATCTTCCATCGAGACTGTATTATTTTTATTTTTATTTTTATTTTTATTTTTATTTTTATATTTATTTTGCCAAGGCAAACTATAATACATATAATGATATAACTGTTCTTGACGCCTAAAGAAAACCGCCATTTTGATTAGACGTGACTGCAGAATTTTGGATGCTTTTATGATTTTGTACGTCCAATGTTTCTTGTAGGATCCTACCTGCACTCTCTTTGGAAGGCACATTGGCTCCTGAGCTTGGGAAACTTAGTCATTTAAAATCCCTGTAAGGGTTCTTGCCATGTTACCATTATGTCAAAAGTAAAACACGTTATACTGGTGAAAGCGCTGATTGAACTTTATCTTATAATAATGTATCTTAATCTAAGAGTCTGTATTTGTCATGTAGAGGTCTTTCTTAAATTTCAGGATATGCTTGAAAAATGAAATGGTGATACTTGTATGTTGTTATTGTCTAGGATGCAGCCAATAACTGGTAGCAATAAAGGTTGTCTGTCTGTGTGTGTATGATTTTTATCACTCTTTTCTTTTCTTCTCCCATCTTCTATTCTATGTTCATTTTGTAAGTTTGCCTGCAATATAGCAGTTCTCTTCCCGTCAAAAACTCTGAAAGTGGCTATATTCTCAAGTATTTACAGTTAGTTTGCTCTCAGCTGGATTATTAGGCCATGTTAGTGTCTATCGTGATTCTTTGCCTCCCTTCTGTTTGGTTATTTTAGTTCTTGTTATACTGTAACTTAATTTTATTTTGTTTGTTAATGTATGTCTTAATGAAAGACTAAATTACGGGCCATTTCTTCTAGAATTTAGAAATCCAACAGTTCATTTTGAGTTAATATTGTAATTTATATTAAAATATATTTACAATTCAGATAAACTGTTGTTTCTTTGAAATAGTGTATTATACAAGAACAGTTTTTCTGGTACTATTCCCAACGAACTTGGTGATCTAGACAAGCTGGAGTTATTGGATCTAAGGGGGAATAACTTGAATGGATGTGTCCCAACAAAAATTGGCCAGACGTTGTTGTCAGAACAATTGTAAGTTAACTTTTTTTTTTTTTTCTATTCGGTTACATTTCTGGGTTACCTACAATGAAATTTAATTTCTCCCTAGGTTAACTTGTGACAAGAAATGTGAAGAGATTGGAAATATCAGATTGCCCTGTAATATCAATCGTTCAACTCCTTTGACAACTGTATCACGTGGCAACAACAGAAAGGTTGCACCCAGGTAAGTGTATCTTCAGTTTTCTCCCTGATCTAGTGACCCTAGTAGTTTCATGGCATGCTTTCATTCCCTTCGCTTCACTTAAAGGCAGGGCAAGTTATTGAATCATAAAAATCTGTGTTACAAATTTTATTCTTTTGCAAACAATGAATCCTTTTTGACAATCACTGGAAAATTATTTCCACAAGGTCAGGCATTATGTGAAATAGATTCCACGTGGTTAACCAAATTCTTCATGTGCCTAACCTTATTCAAGGCATCCTTGATAAATATATGAGATCTCAATTGTCATAGTTGAAATAATTTCTGTTTACATAGAGTTTCTGTATATTGTCTTCAGTAGATACAAATATTCATTCTGAACTTCTGATGGTGCATCTCTTTGATCTGTTTAACCTTTTATGCATCAACAGAATGACAATGTGTTCTTTCTTGAATGGAGGTCTATGTAGGTAAAGACAAATTGAAATGTGTTTCTTTTTTCAGTTTTTAATTTATTGTTTTAACTCCTAATTTATTGTTTTGGCTCTTGTGAAATTGCATATGTGCTGCAAAGATTAAAATTCATCTAACAATAAAAGCAACTTGTTTATCATTTGTCATTTGATAGCCTTATGGTTGGTGAAAACCAAACTGTCGATCATTTTGTTGTCCATTGGAAATTCTTGGTGTACTTAGCATATCAATTCAAGAGAGACTTGCAGAATTACATGTGCTCAGTGTTTCTTTTTTCCATTTGATTTTCTTAAATTTGATCACTTAGTTATTTGTTGTTATATGAGGAAGTGAAATTTTAGTGTTGTCTTATGGCTCTGTTTAAAGGTGGTAAGATTAGATTTTGCAGTATCAAACTTTAACAGTACATCCTATGGGATTATATTCTTAATTTGCTTCATCCTTTATGGTTAACAAGAAGGTTGAGTTTCTGGTTTTGACCTTTTAATGCTTGATCTGAAAAGTATACAACAACATGATGTGAAAAGTTTGTGGTACAGAAATTTCAAGCAATTGAATGAGGCAGATTCGTCTTCTATTCCACTTAAAGGAGCGCTAAAAAAAGGCGTCACTGCTGTCATTGCTGTCACACTGCCATTGTGTGTAGATAACTTTCTACCATCTCTATCTGAAGATTTACTTATATTTTGTTCTTGCATCATGTTTACCTTACTAAAGTAGTCTGCTTTTAATTGAAGGTTCAAGCTAGGAAAGGCCACCCCTCATGCCCATGCAGAGAAATGGTGTGACATTCAGACTAGTGAGTGGAGAACCTTGATTGATTTATGGCCTGTGAGAAATTGATTTCTGTGCTTTTAACTGACTTTCAAGGCATACCTTCCATCATGTAGGCTCTGATGATTCAGAGATTGGCCAGAATGTAGCAAATCTAGTCAATTCAGCACGGCGCAGGCTGCTTGATCAGTCCAGTAACCTTGCAGCTGTACCTTTCAGTGGTGGGCCTACTATACAGATGAGTTCTATTCCAATTACCCAGAGCAGTGGAGCTTTTCCAGCTTTTCCAGACACCAATACGAAGCAAAATCTGTCGCCTGCACAATTACCTTCACCTTCTAATTTTCCATCTATTGATCAATCAAGTCAACAAAATTCAGCTAATGTTGCTTCTGGAAAATTATGGGAGTATATTATTATAATAGCAGGTGTATCTTTCTTGGTCATTATTGTTTTGATCATGCTTTGCATTTGGCGAAAACGAGCAGCAAAAGTAATAAAGCCATGGAAGACAGGAATAAGTGGACAGCTGCAGAAAGCATTTATAACAGGTATTATTTCAGTAAATGAATAAAACTTTCGCCTTTGTGATTGAACTGTAAATTAGATCTAACAAAATGAAACCTGCAAATGAGCAGCTATGTCCTGTTTCTTGAGCTAATCACCTGTTGAGGAATTCTGTTAAAACTTTAAAACGAGGCAGTGTTTGTAAACCCAATTTACTTTTATTGAAATTTGTTTATGCTAACTTAGTATTTGGAGATTATATTTTGCAATCTTGGTTTCACTTCACTCTTCAAGCCTGTTCAAGGGAAGCTAGGGCATATTTAATATTTTGACCACAACATAACTTAAAACAGCACTATTAGTTTTCACCAAAGAATTTGAGATTCCTCAAAGAACTTGACGGTAATAAATTATTGATTTGAAATTTTTAACTTGGTTAATTTCAGCTTACCAAATTTTAAATGCCTCATGTTTCCCTCGTATATCTTCTTTAGTATGTAATAATGTGATTGATTATTTTCATTTCTTCATAGAAGTTACAACAGGTCCATAACCATTTTTATTAAAGGTTTGGAGGCTCTCTTGTTTAACTTGTTGAAGCATCATCTTTCTAATTTGAATAGCAACAATTTTATGAAATCTTTTGTTATTTTATGGTCAGCCAATTGCTAGAAAATGGATTCTGTCTTCTTGTTGTGCAATTTCTATACCATCTGAAGTGCCAAACTATGAATCGATTCTCTTAGCTCTTCCATAAGTTATTAGCTCAATTCAAAATTCCTGCTAAGTGCTATCTGGGCTTAGATTTATTACCAGGGTTAGGGACTCCAGTAGAGGTTATAGCCAACAAAATGGTAAAATGTTCCCAATGTGCTCCATAGATAAAAAGAATAGAAATTAATGTTAACATATTATGTTGACAGTGTTTCGTCCTTGTATGTAATGTAGGGGTCCCCAAGTTGAACCAGGCAGAGCTGGAGACAGCCTGTGAAGACTTCAGTAATATTATTAATAGTTTTGACGAATGCACCATATATAAGGGAACACTCTCCAGTGGAGTCGAGATTGCTGTTGATTCAACTATTGTTTCTTCAGCCCGTGATTGGTCAAAGAACATGGAGACAGCCTATCGCAAAAAGGTTCTCTTTCTTAAGCCAATGGAGAGGAAACAGTTGAATTGGGAGTCCTAACTCAATTGAGAGAGGGACTTTCAATTCTTAATTACCTGTTGCTAATTTTGTTCCTTGTATTCTTCAGATTGCTACATTATCCCGTGTTAACCATAAGAACTTTACCAATCTTATTGGGTACTGTGATGAAGAACAACCATTCACCAGAATGATGGTATTTGAGTATGCTCCGAATGGAAGCTTATTTGAGCATCTGCACGGTAATAACACTCCTTAAAGGCTCAAGCTATTACCCTGCACATAGCCAATCTGATTAGTTTCGTGTATTTGTTTTCTTTTCAGTGAAGGAAGTTGAACATCTTGACTGGAGCGCAAGAATGAGAGTAATTATGGGCACGGCATATTGTCTTCAGTATATGCACCATGATCTGAATCCCCCAGTAGCTCATTCCAACCTCAATTCAGTTGCTATATTATTGACTGATGACTTTGCTGCTAAAGTATAAATATTTCTATTTCTCCTTTGCTTTTAATGTGTTAGGTTTCAAGTAACATATCTCCATTCCATTTCTATCAGATATCAGAAATCGCTTTTGGCAAGAGTGTACTTTCACAAGCCAACACACCTGGACATGAGTCACAGAAATCTGACTTGCCACCCCAGGCTGATCCTGAAACCGATGTATATAACTTTGGAGTGTTGTTGCTTGAAATCATTTCCGGAAAACTACCATACTCTGAAGAACATGGCCACCTTGCCAACTGGGTAAGTTTGAAATTTGTGCCCCCTCCCAATACTGCACCCCGGCTTACTTTGTTTTGCTTTCCTTTCGAAGTACCACTCTTCCTAGTACTTTTCAAGTGCAACTCCATTGCTCCTGTATGTCCCTTAAAAGATAAATCCTGATAAACTTTTCAGGCTGTTCAGCACTTGAATGATAAGCAAAGCATCAGCAATCTGATCGATCCCTCGTTGGAGTCCTTCAAAGAAGAAGAACTTGATGTCATCTGTGAGGTGGTCAAAGATTGTCTTCAATCTGATGCAAGGCTAAGACCAACAATGAAGGACTTAGCCCCTAGATTGAGGGAAGTGCTTCATGTATCACCTGAGCAAGCTGTTCCAAGACTCTCTCCTCTCTGGTGGGCTGAACTGGAGATCTTATCATTAGAGACCTCTTAAAGTTCTACTTGATTCTCTTCTCTGTGTTGTATGTCAAGTGTCTCTCGCCAACCTTTACCATCCTGCTAAGAGAGTAAATATTTCGGATAATGCTATGTGGTATTTGCTGCTCAAATTCTTTAATTCTATTTGTTCTTTTATAAGTTCTTATGATCAATACCATAGCAAGTCATGTCCCAATGGAAGGGTGTTGTCATGTTGAAGGTGGGGTGTTGTAGATTGTACTTTTGTTGATGGAGATTGGGATGTAAAGTGTTGACAATATTAACATATAAGTTCCAATGAACATGCAAGTTCTATACAAATATTTAATTATAAATCTAACTTGTAACTGTTCCTCGATTTAGAAAGTCTACCAATTGCCAAACACAGCTATCTACACATTTTCCAGAAGGAAGACAAAAAAGAGTTGAAAATACACTACATAACCAGTGACAACTGAACTTTATTTTATTCCACATCAAACAACAAAAAAACGTAATTAGCCTTGCAGAAGTTAAATCCTAACTAGATATAACATTAATGTAGTTCTTCTCAACCTTTACTCTGAATACATAAAAGCGGGTAGGGTTAGCCAGACCCTTACATGTGTTAGCACGTATGCCTTTGGATTCCAAATTCCCTTAAGGGAGTAAAAAAAAAGAATAGTATGATTCTTATCTTACAAAGTTTACTCAAAGACCGAATTTGTCCTATCCTACAACTTGCTTTTATTGTCTCACTCCATGTAAGCATGGTATAATCTTTGTAACTCTATTTCTCCATCATGTAAATTATTAAAAAGATAGACTTTCAAAGAATACATGATTGGATAATATACTAGGAACAAGTTTTAATATAAATATTAACTGAACTTAAAAGAAAAGTATGATTCCACCAATTATATTAGGCATTTTTAGATTAACAACAATTGAATCCTTTTTGCTAGTTTAAATTAAGTTGATGATGAGTGACTTATCTGACATAAATACTTCTATATTAATAATCGAGGTTAGTTAATTAGTAAAGGTTTTTTTTTTTTAGGTTGTGTTTCCTACTAAGCTCAAAATTTATAAGAATATACTGTTTTTAGGCATATTTAATTAAAACTTAGTTGAATTGCACTTGCACTTGCACTAATGTAATAGTATGCTTGAAAAAATTTCATCTTCAATTTTAAATTCCTCTAGTTTGATGTTAGTATTTTTCAAATTGTGCAACTCTTCTATATAACAAGTTGTGCTTGAATTCTCGACCACATAAGTGTGGATAAACAATAAACTTACATCATGATTAAATTATGATATTGGATTTTTTTTTTCGTAAATGACTTTTTAAAATTATAACAAACTATTTTAGCACTAACTTATATGTATCTATATACTTAGTATTATTTGCTAAAAATAGTATTGTTTAATTAATTTTTTATAAAAAAAATCAGTTTATTGTTGGGTATTTTTTACCTGGTCCTGACTAAATTATTTAACTGTTAACAAAAATCACTTATAGTATATAATAAACAGTTTGGTTGTTGAACTATATTTGGAAGAGTTTGACTCTTTAGTGCAATTTGGTTTATTTCCAAATATATAGGTGGGTTGAAGAGATATTCTGCACACTCAAGTTAAGATTTCAGTGTTGTCTTGTCACTTTGTTTATAATGGATGGTCACTTTGATTTTGAAACTTTATTTCTTAATTTGACACATTTCATTTTTAACTTTTGTAAGCCTTTTTCACATTTATATCATACTGAAAATCTGTGTACTTTCAAGAACCACAATTAATTAAAAAAAGTGGAAAAATATGTACGAACATACGCAAGATTAGGGTATTATCATTTTATGGCTTCTAAATAGGAAATGCACAAAAATAGTGAAGATGCTTTCAATAACTCATTGACTCACTTGATGGAAAAAGTTTGAACAATTCAAACAACAATCCCCTTCATTATCAAATAACACCAAATCAAAATAGCCAAAAATAGTAATATATATATATATATATATAGTCAAACATAACTACAAATTTATCAAATAAGCATAGTCTCATGTAATAAAAAATTACAACCAAAGTAATGTATTCAAACTCATTAATATAATAAACAACTAAATAAGCGTATACAAAATTTAGGATTGTATGTATTAGCTATTTCTTATTACGCAGTTTATATTAAACATTGGTTAGGATTTGGGGTAAACCTTTTTTAGATTTATATTTAGACTTAATAAGTTTCAAATATCCCATAAATTTAAACATTTTTAATTAATAAAAATTGTTGTGTACTCAATTTTTATATCTTTAAAATTAATTACATGTTTTTGGTGATTTTTTTCATATATGGTTGATGTTAATTTGATCATCTTACCCGGTAATTTTGTTTATTTATTTTCTTATCTTAAAAATATAAGGTTATGTGATTAATATCCAACGTATAAGATTTAAATACAGATCTCATCTTTTATTTTTTTTCATTTCTAATAAAATAAAAGTTTCATTATTAGTTATAGATAGACATTTATTTTTAATTAATTAATTTAATTAGTATAAATTTGAAAATACCCATGAAATGTATAAGATAAGTAGTTGAAATAAATTAGTTATTAAATGTTTTCCATTACAACTAGATCTATTATGTATATTTAAGTTACTCAAATTATAAATATTACGTGAATATCTCAAAAATAATATTATTAAATCAAACAAACTTATTTAAGTGAAAATTTTATTAAAATCTATCTATCAACGTGTCCATCTTGTAAGAACTAAATTAAATATTGATTTTAAGATTCAGCCACACAAATCACATGTAAATAAAATTTGCTATTACATTTAATTTTTTATGTGAACTTTTGAAAATATTTATAT
>Ga0123341_1006105_pt1 | contig 10851 bp, 8 predicted proteins | sample Turbeapinknodule_FD_89959 | JGI IMG/M metagenome (GOLD analysis project Ga0123341, IMG submission 89959) | Root nodule microbial communities of legume samples collected from Mexico - Turtle bean Mexico pink nodule | ecosystem: Host-associated > Plants > Roots > Nodule | place: Mexico: Nepantla...
AAATTATTAAATACATAAATAATTAAGTAATCTTCGTTAAAAGTAAATAAAACTACTTTTCAATACTATAATCAATATTTCAATTAAATATTCAAGAAAAAATCGTGCATAAATTACATGATTTTACTAAATTTTAAATAAATCTTTTTTATATTGAAATTGTGTGCCGACAAAATCTACATATTCATATAGATATTCTACATATTCATATAGATATAGTTCTTCCATAAATTTCAAAAGTATTTTGCTTGGTGAAGTAGGTTTTGAGTGATAATAATTGGACTTGCCACTTGTACACACTGCAGTGGATACTGAAAAATAACTTTATTGAGAAAGAAATATAGGGTACAGGTAGTTATCATGGGGTTTCACACCAATATTTGCATATCCTTTATTATGCCACTTTTCATTTCTTCAATTTTTTTTTCTGGTTGAAAGACTTTAATTAAGGTTTAATTATTTACTTGGTTTTTAAATTATTTTCTAAATTATTGAGATTTTTCAAGTACTTTTCTAAATTAATAAACATATAAATTCGGGATTCTTGATCATATATATTTTTTTAATTGAAATTTTGGAGGGATGGTAATCTGATTGCACACCATTATCTTTCACAAAATATTCCTATAACATGTTTCATAACTAATTATTATCAAGCAAGTGTATTTTTACAAAACAAGTGCATTTTTAAAAAGATTCAAGAATAAATGTCTATTTTTTTTTTTACAAAAACAAGTGCATTTTGTTACATTAAATAATAATTTGAAGTTTTAATATGATGGATCAAAAGTGAAATAGACTGCTAGCTCCTTTTTTTAATTAAAAAATAAAATAAAAATTGGTTTAAGAAATTAAGTTTTTTTATTTTTTATTATTTAAATGATACATCATGTTTACTCTAAGGAATAACCTTTTATGATGAATCCAACCTTTTTCCCAAACACATCTTTAGTTGTGATTAAAATGAGAGTGTAAAAAAATGGCACTATCAATGCATATATTTTGCAAAAGAGTTTTATTAGATAAATGATGTATTAAATTTATAAATGATTTAATACTTATCAAATAAAATTTAATTTAAATATAAGATATTTTTTATCATAAAAAATATCAATCATAAGACTATTTAATTATAATTTATAAATGTTAAAAGAAAAACTAAATAACATACTTCTAGCCCTATGCACAACTATACATACAAAAGACTGATTTCAAACTAATAAAAAAGTAAGTTACAAAAGTCAATAGTATTATTGCACCAACACTTACCCTATTTGACAACTTGTTATAATAATATAATAACATTTTAAATTAAAAATAAAATAAATATAAATTAAAATATTAATTTATTGAATTGTGAAGTGAGTGAAATATTTTTGGAGTGTCAAAAGTATCAGCAGCATTATTGGTGAAAGTATAAAACTTTATTGTAATAGCAGGACCCTTTTTAGAGGATGAGATGCCAATAGAACCAATCTCCACCACAAAACTGAAAAATATCTGTGATTGAAACAAAAAAACAAGAATCAATAAGCACATGTAATTTGTATGCATATGCATTGGTGTTATCATAATAGATGATGAACCATGATTCACACTTGAACCAGGGTCATAATCATGGAGGAAATTATCAGTCAGAGACTACTTCACTGTGATCACTATAGTCACTCTACATTTCTGAAATCGAAAGTATCTCATGCATGATGTGTTTTGAAGATGAAATGTTAAAGATAATTAATAAATTCAAAATATTATACTAAAGAATAATCTATTAGGGTGAGCTTAGTGCTGAAAATTGAGATTATATTCTTGAAGTCACAGATTCAAATATAACTGTGATCATTGTGGAAAAAAAAATATGTTAGAGTCATATCATTCAATGCTTATTGACTTTGTTATGGCATTAAGAAATGAAACATGGTTGGTATGACAGTGTACGCATGCTAAGAAATAGGGAAACAACAACAAAAAAGTAAAAAATGTAATCAATGAGATAACGTAGTAAGAAAGACAGAAAAAAGGATAAGTTAAAGCTAGATGAAAATTCAATTTCAGCAGTGTATTGAGGTGGCAAACATGTGTGGATGTGCATGGACCTTACAAAAGTTGAACAGGTACACTTAAAGCAATAAAAATCTCTTACCATGATTGCAGTGCAGGGAACTTACCCTTGTGGAAATAGCAGTTAGTAACTAAAGAGAAGAGAAAATTCACAGCTCCAAATATAAGTGGAGATTCTATCTCTTTCTGAGTTCAGAGTGTAACAGTAGAGGTTCATTGGTTGAGAAGAAACCATACTCAAAATGGTTATCACATCCACTGCCACACACCCAGATGAAAAAGATGAGCATCTATCATCGACTTTTGCTTCCAGATATGTGCGTCAACCTATTCCCAAGTATGTATCTTTTTCTCACACCTTTAGTTGTTGTTTGTTGGTTCATTCTGTGAAAGAAACAGAGAGCAGAAAAAAAAAGAGAGGAAGTTTGATGTCTATTGAAATGAGGTTTCTTTGTTGTGATGGGGTTGGGGTGGAAATGTTGAGTGCAGGTTCAAGATGCCAGATAGTTCCATACCAAAGGATGCTGCTTATCAGTTAATAAACGATGAGTTGATGTTGGATGGCGCACCAAGGCTCAACTTGGCCTCATTTGTTACCACTTGGATGGAGCCTGAGTGTGAAAAGCTCATAATGGCCTCACTTAACAAGAACTATGTTGACATGGATGAGTACCCTGTCACCACTGAGCTTCAGGTCTGTCACTTTGCCGAGGAATTTGGTGTCTTTACATGAATTAACAAGCAACTCATCTTTAACCTTTAGATTAAGAGAAAATATAGGATAAGGATAAGGTAGAGTTACTTTTGGAGTAACTTGATTCGTCTTCTTTAAAATATGTTCTGCAACCACAATCTTGAATCAACTGCAACATCAATGCTTTTGGAGTCTTTGCAACCACAGTTGCGGCTGTGTGAACACACATATATATATATATGTAATTTTCCACAATTTCAAGAATCCTGACAAGACCATGATCGGAATTTAAATCCTTGGTTAAAATAAATAAACAAATAAATAGAATTGTTTGAAGGGGTTTGATTATGTGTGTTTCTGAAAGCATCTTTACTATAAATGAAGAACTTGTTTTGGTAGAGAAGCTCCAAAAATCTCTTCCAGCTTCAAAATAGACTCTTAACTACGTTGGATTTTATATTGTTTTTTGTCCGAGTTCACTTGTAAATTTGAAAATACTGATATATTATAGTTTTCTGCTGAAATTTTGGAACTTAAAGGTTGAGCACTTTCATTTTGTTGAATTCTGCAGAATCGGTGTGTCAATATAATAGCAAATCTATTTCATGCTCCTCTAAGTGAAGAAGAGACTGCAGTAGGTGTGGGAACTGTGGGTTCATCTGAGGCAATAATGTTAGCTGGTTTGGCTTTTAAAAGGAAATGGCAGACCAAGAGAAAAGCAGAAGGCAAACCATATGACAAGCCTAACATAGTTACTGGGGCTAATGTGCAGGTGGGTCTCAAATTGTGCTTGATGCTATGAATTTTCAAACAAATTTTAAATTGTGTTATCAGCATGATCATATCAAGTAATCCTGTATGATATTTGAAATTAAGTAGAATCATCAAAGGGCTTTACTAGTCAATGTTTGATGTTCTTTGAAATTTTCTTCACAGGTTTGTTGGGAAAAATTCGCAAGGTACTTTGAGGTAGAGCTTAAGGAAGTGAAACTCAGTGAGGGATACTATGTGATGGATCCTGTGAAAGCAGTTGAAATGGTGGATGAGAACACCATCTGTGTTGCAGCCATTTTGGGATCAACTATGACTGGAGAGTTTGAGGATGTGAAGCTTCTCAGTGAACTTCTCACTGAAAAGAACAAGGAGACAGGTTGGGATACCCCAATTCATGTAGATGCTGCAAGTGGGGGTTTTATTGCCCCATTTCTGTATCCTGATCTAGAGTGGGATTTTCGTTTGCCATTGGTGAAAAGCATCAATGTTAGTGGTCACAAGTATGGTCTTGTATACCCTGGTGTTGGTTGGGTTGTCTGGAGGAGTTCAGAAGACTTGCCAGATGAACTTGTTTTTCACATCAATTATCTTGGATCTGATCAGCCAACATTCACATTGAATTTCTCCAAAGGTAGTGTCTTTATGCAATTTTATGCAATTACTGTCTTTATATATATGTTGTTTAGGTGGTGTTGTTACATTACATGTCTAACTGCCAAAGTATTCAGTTCTAAAATTAAAAGTTGTTTTCAAGAATCTGTTTCTCTCTCTGCCTTTGTCCACACAGAATCCATCAAAACCCTTTTTAAGTGAGCATCAACTCTCTCATTTCATCCTGGAGTGTTTGCTAAGTATGATTCAAAATAGTGTCTTTTTGTCGGAAAAAGAAAAATGTTTCTCAAGAATTGAAGATGAAGTTTGCTCATGATAATTTTGAATCTGCTAAAGTGCTACCTGAAAATTTAGATTTGAGAATTCTGCACGTTTTCTATAGATTCAAACAGATTTGTTTCTAAAAAATGTTGATTAGATACTTGTAGTAATAAGCACGGGAAATCAATTATTGTCATAAGGTTTCTATTGCAATCATCTGAATGTTTTAGTGTGATATTCTTTTCTGTTGTCCTTCTCATTTCACTGTGTTTCCTTTAACAGGATCCAGTCAAATCATTGCTCAATATTACCAATTTATTCGGCTTGGCTTTGAGGTAATCATGGTGTCGTCTTGGTGCTGAATCTTTATTATAGGTTACTAAAATAGAAAACATTAATTCCCCGTGAAAAAAATAGAGATTATTTTCCCTTTTCCATTTCACATTTTTTTTTTGTCATATGGAATTCACAGAGTTAAATCTTTCAATTCTGTTGTATGATACATGGAGAATGACTTGTTTACAAATCAATTACATGAAATTTATGAAAAGATTAACTTTCACCAGAATAACTGCTATTAACATGAGTGAAAGCATTAGCTTAGATGGCCAGAATTTGGGATAAACCAACATCAATGTTATTCAATCAATGAGGAATGTTAGTAATAAACAATTCAAATTCAATACACTCTTGAGAGAATGTTGCTACCATTCCTCTGTATTAATATATAAAATGTATCAGTATTCTTGGTTCTTTTTCCATTTTCTCATGTCCTAATGAAGATATCCTAGAAGAGGGTACTTGATGAATTTCAAATTTCATCAAACAGTTTCCACAACTTAACTGCTAAACCATAATTTAGAAATACCAACTGCATGATGCATTCTATTAGCAATGTCCAAGGTAAATACAACAGTGATGGTTATCAAACACTTCATGTTAAATAGGACTATTGTGCCATCTTGTGCAAAACCAATTTTCTCTTATACTTTTTGTTATTCTTCTTGCTCTTGTTGACAAAAAGGGTTACAAAAATATCATGGAAAATTGCTGGGACAATGCAAGAACTCTGAGGAAAGGAATTGAGAGAACAGGGAGGTTTGATATCATCTCCAAGGACATAGGGGTGCCACTTGTGGCCTTCTCCTTGAAAGACAGTAGCCAACACACAGTGTTTGAGATTTCAGACCAGCTGAGAAGATTTGGCTGGATAGTTCCAGCCTACACAATGCCACCAGATGCACAGCACATTGCGGTCCTCCGGGTGGTGGTGAGGGAGGATTTCAACCATGGCTTGGCTGAGAGACTTGCTGCAGACATAGACAAGGTTGTGAAGGTTTTAGACACACTTCCTAGCCCCCTCACAATCAAAGCTGCTCATGTCACAGCCATCACCAGTGAGCCTAATGATAAGGTCAAGAAGAGTGCAATAGAGACTCAGAGAGAGATTTCTGTCTACTGGAAGCGACTTTTGGAGGGGAAGAGACTTGGAGCATGCTAGCCTTTTGGCAACCTTGATGTGGTGTGAGTTAAGGTGGTGATTTGTTATCTATGTGTGTGTTGTGTTTGAGTGTGTAATGGCTATGTTGTGTAATGCATGTTGTTATCTGTGTGTGTCAATGCATGAAAGATTCTAAGTCATTGTTGTTCTTCCCCAAGAGAGAAAGTTTTCTCTTTTCTAATTATGAGAAGCCATTGTTATCATATAATGCATGAGTTAGTTTTTGATTGAGATGAAGGAAAAGAGAAGTGGAGAAAAAAACATGCCTCTGGAGAGAAAAAAAAAACAGAGAAGAAGAATATTGTGCTGTTTAATTAAGATGGGACAAGAAAAATGAAAAAAAAAAATATGAAGAATAATTGAAAAAATGAGATAATATTGGTATATGAATATTTAATATAGGTTTTATATATCAGTTTTAATATTCAATAAATAATATTTACTCTCTCAAATGTGTAGATTGTATACATTCCAAAAACATAATTACAGATTGTAAAATAGATAAGGAACTAATTTAATCTTTTTTTTAAAGTCTGATATTATTATTGATTAAAAAAATGAACTGTGAACAATGAAAAAAAGAGAGAATTTGTATGAAAAATATTGATCCAAAGGAAACACTCAAACATAGAGGTGATAACACATGTTGAAGTAGTCCAAGTCAATAAATTATTAGATTTGAGTTTTAAACTTTAAGCATGAATTAAAAGTGAGTGTTTTTAGTCTGATTTTATATGATATGCAAAAGTTCAAAAAATATGTAATCTTTATAAGACTTTAATTTTATTTTGGAAATTTAAATTGAATTAATTTTCCTTTTACTCAACTATAATCCACTGCTTGTATTGAGTTGATTCAAGGTGGGTTGAGTAATTCATTTTTTCTTGTGTACAATAAATATAATCCAAGGAAGACAATTAAATTCACAATGAATTAAACATTTAAACTTATTTTTTGTCATCAGGAATGTAAACTTTTAATCCTTATAAAAATTTAATTACATCCAAATTCTTAAAAAATAAGTAGTTTAACTATATTATTAGTCTGTCATATAATTATTATACAAAATGTTTAATGTGTGGGTTTGTAATCACATGAGCTAAAGTTATTTACATCTCCACCACTAATCTTGTAACTATTTTTTTAATCATTATATAACATATGGATAAAAAAACTAATCTTAAAAATTTAAATGACTAAATATATAATTAAAACAAAAAAATTAAATTATATATTAAAAAAATATGAAATCAAATTCAAATCTAAAATTAAATTCATATAGGCAGTTACACAAATTATGTATTTTCTCCATCTTCAAAATTAAAAATAATAGAACGATTTTATTGTATTTTTGCGAATATGGTGTAATTCTACATCTTAATTATTAAAATGATAAAACGTGACACAATTTAATTATATTAAAATAATGTGTTTTTATTATATTTAAATTAAAATTATGTCATTTATGTATAATCAGAATTCAACCGAAACAACTTAGGTAGTTTAATATTTTTTTAAAAATTTATTCATTTTATTAATTATGGTATAAAATTACACCACATTTTGTAAAAAACGATTTTCTTTATAAAAAAAATCACACCACACTGCATTTCCTTCGTCCCCTTTGTGTCGTCAAAACGACGCTGCCGCTGCCGTTTTGAAGCATCGGCATCCTCCGCCGTAAGCTCCAATCTCGATTTCCCTCTGTTCCTAATCAGTGAACAGCAATTCCTCACATACCCAGATATCAAAACTCCATCTTTTTCATCCACAACTTGTTTCTGAACCCCTTCTCACTCTCCTTTCATTGCCTTCAACTCCCACACCAAAATTACAATGATGGGTATGTTTCGTCGGTACATAAATTCTCTGAAAAACCCTTCATTTTCACTGTGCACCCACCATTATCGTCACATATTCAGAAACAAAGTTCTCGCACAAGTTCAAACCACACTTCACTCAACAAGGTTTTCACCCTCTCATTACTCTGCGCATTGCCAAAGCCCATCGTTATCTGATAATAATGCTTCTTGTGTGCCCTTCATTCAGTATTCATTGCCCTTGAACTATTATATTGCTTCTTATATCCCTAACCGTCATTATTGTTCAGAAACTGTTTCCATGAATCAAGATCTTAGTTGTTGTGAGAGTGATGTTGATAAGGTGTGTAGCACAATGGTGGAGGGTAGTGGTTTAGAAAGTCATGTTGATAAGGTGTATATCACTATAATGGATAATTTAATTGGATTTAACAATTTGGAGGAGGCTCTTGGCCAACTGGGGATTCCATTGTCCACTCCTTTGGTTATTGGGGTGCTGCATAGGCTTAGATATGATGAAAAAATTGCATTAAGGTTCTTCACGTGGGCTGGTCATCAGGAGAATTATTCACACGAGCCTTGTGCTTATAATGATATGATGGACATCCTATCTAGTACTAAGTACAAGGTGAAACAGTTTCGGATAGTTTGTGATATGTTGGAATATATGAAGAGGAATAACAAGATTGCGGTTCCGGCTGAAGTTCTGATGATGATTTTGAGAAAGTATACTGAGAAGTATCTTACTCATGTGCAGAAGTTTGCAAAGAAGAGGAGGATAAGGGTGAAGACACAACCGGAAATAAATGCATTTAACTTGCTATTGGATGCTCTGTGCAAGTGTTGTTTGGTTGGGGATGCTGAGGCTCTGTATAAGAAAATGAGGAAAACGGTCAAGCCTAATGCAGAAACGTATAATATATTGGTTTTTGGGTGGTGTAGGGTTAGAAACCCAAGTAGAGGGATGGAACTACTGGAGGAAATGATTCAACTGGGTCATAGACCTGACAATTTCACATACAACACTGCCATTGATACATACTGCAAAGCAGGTATGATAACAGAGGCTGTTGATCTTTTTGACTTCATGAGAACAAAAGGTTCAACTTTATCTTCCCCCACTGCCAAAACTTATGCCATTATAATTGTGGCTCTTGCCCAAAATGATAGGATGGAGGAGTGTTTCAAACTTATAGGGCATATGATTTCCAGTGGTTGTCTTCCTGATGTCACAACATATAAAGAAATGATTGAGGGAATGTGTGTGTGTGGGAAGGTAGATGAAGCTTACAAGTTCTTGGAAGAGATGGGAAACAAAGGTTATAGACCGGATATTGTTTCTTATAATTGTTTTCTCAAGGTCCTTTGTGACAATAAGAAGTCTGAGGAAGCCCTTAAACTATATGGAAGAATGATTGAATTGAGTTGCATTCCTAGTGTTCAGACTTACAGTATGCTGATTTCGATGTTTTTTAAGATGGATGATCCGGATGGGGCATTTGAGACTTGGCAGGAAATGGACAACAGGGGTTGCAGACCAGACAATGACACATACTGTGCGATGATCGAGGGGCTATTTAGCTGCAATAAAATAGAAGATGCTTGTTTTCTTTTGGAAGAAGTGATAAACAAGGGAATAAAGTTGCCATATCAGAAGTTTGACTCCTTTTTGATGCAATTGTCAGTGCTTGGTGATCTCCAGGCTATTCATAGGCTCTCAGAACATATGAGGAAATTCTATAATCATGGCATGGCTAGACGTTATGCCCTGAGCCAGAAGCGTAAGAGCATGAGTTTAAGAGGGAGATAATAGTTAGAAATTTCTTTCTTGAGTTTGTGCTACCTGTCAGGAACTGAAGGGGCAAAATTGGGAGGGTTCTTCTCATGATGGGTCAGACAAAGATTCTCTGGAAGCATGGCAAGTTATAATAGCATTCACAATTTCAGATACCACCTTCAAGCTTTCCTTGCATTACATATTGGACCCCTTCATGGTGATAGGTAGTTGCATCTTTTGACATTATTCTGTTGGTCATGCTGTTTGCTACCAATAATTTTTGCACAAAAAACTGTAAGCCTCTAGATCTTTTCTACTCTCATTTTTAATTCATCTTGAGAAACAATTGAAGCTGTCACAATACATTTTGATTGAACAATGTTGGTTAGTTGATGCAGTCTAGAGGTGGGAAGATCCATGTATGTCTTATATGGTTACATTTGAGGACAAAGGTTGCACTTCTGCTCTATGGTAAACTCTGTTATCTGTTGAAGAATCTGTTAATTACTTCACCATAAAAAGAATACCATTTATGAGATTTTATATTGCATTTTGGGAAGCCATAGTTTAGTTTTTGAGTTTTTAAAGTACAATTGTAAGGAATGCATGCTCACTTCAATAATGAGGATATATACATATTGTCTTCTAAATTATTTGAAACATTTTATTTTTCTCCTTACATAACACTTATCCCCTTTTGTTTTGATGTTTCTTTCAGTTAGGAGGCTTGTTTGTTTTTTGCTGAAAATCCAGTGATGGAAAAGGGTGGAGTTTCTTAAAACATGTCTGGCCAGTGATTTGATACATGATTAAAATTAAGATTAAGATCATTCTCTATGAATGTTTTCTCTATTTTATAAACCATAACATCAAGATATGGTTATATATTAGAATGTATTGTGAATCTCTATATCATGTTGTGAACTTAGTTGAAAGCTAAAATGTTGCACCATTCTTAATTTAGTTTTCATAGTAATCCAATGTAAATTTCAAGATGTTATAAGGATAATGAAAGAGGCATAGATATGTTTTACCCTATGGGAACAGTGATATGCTCTCTCTATTGAATGAGAACGTTTGTTGAAATCACTTTTTCAACATTAATATTTTAAAAAGTTTCTTAAAAAAATTATTTAAGGCAAAATTATTTTATGTTTTTTAAAAGTTCTTTATGAATAAAGTTGTCCAAATTATCACAGTGAGAACAAATTTCTTTCCCACCTGTTAGTTTTTTAAAATAAAAAAAATTATAAATTTAATTTAATTTTAACACACTTTTGAGCTGCGTCAGTTTTGAGCGTTTGAACTGCACCAATTTTTTTATATTTTGAAAAAACACATTTTGTATTGG
>Ga0123341_1006107_pt1 | contig 10850 bp, 14 predicted proteins | sample Turbeapinknodule_FD_89959 | JGI IMG/M metagenome (GOLD analysis project Ga0123341, IMG submission 89959) | Root nodule microbial communities of legume samples collected from Mexico - Turtle bean Mexico pink nodule | ecosystem: Host-associated > Plants > Roots > Nodule | place: Mexico: Nepantla...
AGAAGTGACCTTGAACCCTTCAAGAAACACACTCTCTTTGGCACAACACACACCAAGAATGTTGATCTTGACCACCTCAAGAGCACACAACACTCCTTGGCAACAACACCAGAATTTACAGAAAATTTAGAACGAATTACACTTGTTTACAGAACAATCTGAAATCAATACAGATGTAATCCTATTCCACTCTTTCTTGAGAAAACCCAAAGCTTGATGTGAATGTTCAAAACTTGAAAGCAATCTTTCACAGCCGAAAAACTCAAATCTATTTTTCTTGTTTGTTATAAAACATAAACAAACTATTTATATCTTTCAAAGATTGGTCAAAGCATTTAATAGAGGAGCGTATTCAGTTGGAAATCATTTAAAGCACACTCAACTAAAAAAACATAATTTTGTTAGGATTTTCAAAGAAAAAATCGATTGCAACCACGAAACAATCGATAGTTTTGGTTTGACAGCAAGTCAACCAACCAAAACAGTTTTCAACCTTTTCAAAAACACCTAAGAGTAAAACAACCAGTTGTTTCGACAAAACAACAGGTTGTTTTTCACTTAGTTTGAAAAACACTTTAAACTCAAAAAAGTTTTAAAACACATTAGCTTTAGATTCAACAAAGAGTGGATTACACATTTAAACTACTCTTGATCAACATTATCTGCGTCCAATGAAGAGTTGCAAAAAGAATTCGTTTTACAAGCATTTGAGGTAGTTCGACGTGGATTTACAACCGACATGTAAAAAAAGGACTATGGTAAAATGAAGGTGAAAGTAGTTGATATGCTTCGCCAAGCAAAGGAACAACAGGTTGTCATCAACAATTTGGATAAGGAGTTGAAAGAGTTACAAGAATTTTTAAGTGCACGTGCAAAATCTTATGTGCGTGATAGTCCTTCTGTAGATGATGACGAACATCTGCAGACGTCTTACGTTGATGATAAAGACGAACCCAATGAGCAAGGCATACTTGAAGGACAAGGCGTACCCGAAGAGCAAGGCCTACCCGATGAGCAAGGCTTACCCGAAGAGCAACATGTACCCGAACAACAAGACGTAGTCAAAGAGCAAGATGTACCCCAAGAGCAAGACGTACCCAAAGACCAAGATGAGGAAGAAGAAAAAAGTAACATATTCACCCGAGTGAAGCATAGAGCAAGGAAACGTGCAAAGTCGGTTGTGATGAAATCACCATGGACTAGGTATGGAAAGGGAAAAAAATGATTTTGTTAGTCATAATTTAAAGGGATCATACATGACGTGTTTAGTACTTAAGTATGTTTCTTACGAAGTAGTTGTTAGGAATGATACATGTTTATTTCATTGGGTGTAATGTGGTTAGAGAATTTAAGACATGTATTTAGCAATTGCGTTGTAATTTTAGTAACTGTAATTTGGTTGGACTTTTTGAACTGTTTTTTAATTTTAATTGTCTTCCATTTATGTGGTTGAAGTGAACATGTTTTTTAAATTTGAATGTATGGCAGTGTCAACACACATAAACTAAGTTCATACAAGCTAAGAAGGACAAGTAACCAAAAAATTCACTTAACACATGTAATAAACATTGTTCAAACATGTGCTTATAAATTATAAATACAATTTTGTATCCTCAATTATATAATAATAGTCTTCATTGTGCATATAGGCATGTTTGTAAGATGTGGAAGTTTAAACCATCCTTGAACGTCGGATTCTATCTTCCTCCATCTTATTCAATATTTTCAATTTCTTTGCATCTGAATATATTTTGGATATTGAAATGTGAATTACAATATAGGATATAGGACATTGTTTTTAAGTATATAATTTTTTTTGAAACTGTACCTAAAATAGGTGGATCGTGTATTACTGGATGACAACAATGAACTTCCTCTTCAGATGGTCAAATTTGAAAACCTATAGGCATGAATGAGATGGTGTACATATGTCAAATTTTAAAACCTATAGGCATGAATATTGTAACAAAAGGCACACTTGTTTGTGCTATAGTTATAATGAAAGTCACATACCTTAACAATGTTGTTTACGATTATATTCAGGTAGAATACTCTTTGATTTAGACTAAATATGGCTACCTATAACAACATTAATGCTTTCATGAAATATGATATGGACTTATTTGAAAAAAGAGTTTCATGGAAGATAAATACATTCTTTAGCACTAAGACTGATCCTACTGCAATTTGTGATCCAAATTCCGGATCTTTTAACACCTTTGTGTGTACACTTGCTTTAACTGTTCCAGTTGGATCCTGTAATAAATATGTGTATAATAGTCATTTTTGTGTTACATAAAGTGAAAGGATCGAAAGAGTACATAAGCCATATAATACCTTAATAGTTATTAACATGTCTCCTAAACCATTTGGTTGACATTCTTTCACAACACAAGTAAGCAAGGGAAAAACATAATGTTGCTTAATGTTAGCCAAAGAAGATATCTGCTCACAATCATGTCCATCAATTTGTCCTTAAAAAAATTACTTTTTTTTGCACATCAATAACTGTTAAACTGTAAATGATTGTCATAACATTACCATGAAAGTTGAGAAAATGATGTGCCCAATTCCATGGGTTGGAATCAAAATCACGCCTATGATTTTCGTTAGCTATATTGTTTATAAATTCTTGAGTGTTGACTGCTTCTTTGGAGTTGCAATTAAGGATAACTGCTTGCACATTACCAGTTTGGCCTGAAATGAGACTTGTGTTGGTGTTACAACGGTGCACGAAGCTTGTAAGGTCACTGATGTCAATCTCAAGGTTTTCCCATTGCTCCATTGAAAGTGATAGTGAACACAGCAAAGCTAAAGTATGATTGAATACTGTTTTGATGTTTCAAAACATGCAGTATAGTGGTTTAGCAATGGTTTCTTCTTTGTCTAAGAAAGAACCATCCAAACGACAGTGGTGCACTCTTGAATTTGACATATCTATAGCATTTATTTGAAGCACTTTTTATGACATCAATTATTTGAAGCATTTTTTATGACAGCATTCATTTCAACCACTTTAGATTAATTGTGACAGCACAGTGGTATTTATTATTCTGGCACAATTGTCACTTCAGCACAGTGGTGGTTGAGTTGCATTAATGCAACTCCTTTCCCACAAGTAGCACCATTTTCGTGGCTTTATTGCATACAACACCCACCACCTTCCATTCTCATCTTCCACCACCAGCATTTTGCCTTTTTGCAGCGTCAAACATTTATTTTTTGCAGTGTTGTTTAAGGTGTCACCCACAGGTATTAATATATTGAGTCTTCATCCACCTCCTTCATTCCATGTACTCCAATGAGTGCATGACCCACAGGTTTTGCACATATTTAATACACATGCATTTATTAGAGTTTTACACAATGTTAGGGCATTTTAATTAAAGTTTTCATTGTTTGGTTGGAGTTCATGCATGAAACTTCATTTTTTATGCCAAACCATGCAATATTTGGACATTTCACTTTAACAGGAAAAAAAACCCTACTTGTCATTCTATTTCCAAAAACTATAATTTTGAACAATGTGTTTGTTTATAAATAATCTGTAAAATGTGATGACAATAACAAGTATGGTTGCATATGAGCTGTGTTAAACCTCTTAATTGTGTAATTTTTCGCACCAAATATTGTGGGACCTTATTACATATTTTAGTTCCAAAGTCACAAAAAACCCTAGTTTTGATAAAAATTTGGACATATTTGTTAACAAATAACATGTGTTAATTTGCGATATGAAATTTGTATATAATGCAGCTTTGGATAGATATGGATAATATTTCTCTTGATGAGATTTCCTTATTTGATGACGGTCAACCTTCGCAAGAAATTGATAACATAAGTCCTGATGTTAATGATGTTAGTGAAATAGTTCTTATCGTTGGCATGTCATTTGACAACGCATATGCTGTTAAAAATTTCTACAGGGAATATGCCATCAGAAAAGGTTTTAGAATTAGAACAAGAAGTTCGAAGAGAGGAAAAGACAAAGAATTAAGATACTTCTTGTTGGTTTGTGCAAGAGCGGGAAAATATATGTCATCCATTCTCACTGAAGTTAACACCTTTCCAACTCAGAAACATGAATATCCAGCTCGTATTACTATTGACATCAAAGACAATAAGTGGTATATCATGTTAGTGCACGAAAAACATTCACATGAGATGATCCCAACCAAGTCTAGGTTATTTAGAGGAAATAGAACAATAAGTTTACACGCAAAAAGAGTAGTTGATATAAATAATGACGCTAGAGTTCGGATAAATAAGACTTTTCGATCTTTTGTTTCTGTAGAGAGTGGGTATGACAATATGGAATTTGTTGAACGAGATGTCCGTAATTATGTTGCCAAAAATATAAGAGCGTTGGGGAGGAAGGAGATGGCAAAACACTCTTAAATCATTTTTATCATATGAGGGAACTTAACCCCCAATTTTACTTTGACATTGATTTAGATGATGATAACCGCATAAGTCATGTATTTTGCACAGATTCAAGAAGTCGTGCAACATGTGATAGTTTTGGAGATTTTTTGTGCTTTGATACGACATATTTGACGAATAAGTATGATATGTCATTTGCACCATTTATCAGTGTTAATCATCACGGGCAATGCATTTTGTTAGGTTGTGGACTCCTTTCTTCGGAAGACAATGATGCATTCGTGTGGTTATTTGAAAGTTGGTTTTGTTGTATGTCACACAGACCATCCCAAGGCATTGTCACAGATCAATGTAGAGCAATGAAAACTGTTGTTGAAGTTGTCTTTCCCAAAGCGTGACACAAATGGTTCTTATGGTACATAATGAAGGAAATATCATAATGTGAAACGCACTTTGCTTGCACGAAAATATGTGGATTGAGCGAACACGGTTCAGTGCTGAAGGGGTCCATTTTAGGTGGCACGAAAATATTTGGATTGAGCGAAAACGGGGCAGTGCTGAAGGGGTCCATTTTTTCTTGCACGAAAATATTTGGACTGACCGAAAATAGGGCAGTGCTGAAGGGGTCTGTGTTAACTTTCACGAAAATATTTGGATTGACCAAAAATGGGTCAGTGGTCAATGAGTCCAGTTTTACTTAAACCAAAAAATTTGGATTACGCCAAAAAGGTCCAGTGCTGGAACAGGTCCACTTAATATTTCATTGATCCAAAATATGCAATGGTGAAAGGGGTGCTTTTTAGGTTACAAAAAAAAATTGGACTGAGCCAATATTTTTTGAATAAGGTAACGTTTCATTCTCTCTTTCAATTGATATTTTTCGTTTTAGACTCAACAATTACTTTCCTTCTCCACCAGATTCTCCCACATGCATAGAGTGGAGAGGTAAAATTAGGTGATGATAATCGCATGTCATGCATTTTGGGCAGATACAAGAAGTCGTGCAGCATGAGATAGTTTTGGAGATTTTTTGTGTTTTGATACGACATATTTGAAGAATAAATATGATATGCCATTAGCACCATTTATCAGTGTTGATCATCGCGGGCAATCCATTTTGTTATGATGTGGACTCCTTTCTTCGAAAGACACTAATGCATTCGTGTGGTTATTTGAAAGTTGGCTTCGTTGTATGTCACACAGACCACCCCAAGGCATTGTCACATATCAATGTAAGGCAATGAAAAATGTTGTTGAAGTTGTCTTTCCTAAAGCGCGACACAGGTGGTGCTTATGGCACATAATGAAGAAAATATCATAATGTTGTTGAAGTTGTCTTTCCTAAAGCTTCAAGGATATACGCAAGAAATGTTATTTAAAAAGTGTAGTGTATGAATCGGAAAAGTTGATGTTTTTATGTCGTCGTGGGGTAATTTCATAAGTGAATATGAGTTATGCAACAATGATTGGTTGAACACGTTATTTGAAGAACAGGCACGGTGGGTTCCTTGTTACCTTAAAGGGTTTTTTTAGGCAGGCATGTCCGCAACACAACGAAGTGAGAGCATGAATGCATTTTTCAATAGGTATATTAATTCCATGACATGTCTCCAACAATTTGTGCACCAATATGATAATGCACTGCAACATAAGGCAGAATTGGAGTGTGAAGCACACTTTACTTGCAAGAAAATATTTGGATTGAGCGAAAACGGACCAATGTTGAAGGGGTCCATTTTAGGTTGCACGAAAATAATTTAGATTGAGCAAAACTAGGGCAGTGTTGAAGGGGTCCATTTTAACTTCCACGAAAATATTTGGATTAATCAAAAATATTGGGTCAGTGGTTTATGGGTCCAGTTTAACTTAAACCAAAAAATTTGGATTACGCCAAAAAGGTTCAGTGCTGGAACAGGTGCACTTAATATTTCATTGATCCAAAATATGGAGTGGTGAACGGGGTGCTTTTTAGGTTACAAAAAAAAAATATTGGACTGAGGCAATATTTTCTGAATAAGGTAACGTTTCATTCTCTCAATCGATATTTTTCGTTTTAGACTTAACAATTAGTTTCCATCTCCACCAGATTCTCCCACATGCATAAAGTGGAAAGGTAAAATTAGGTGATGATAATCGCATACGTCATGCATTTTGGGAGGATGCAAGAAGTCGTGCAACATGGGATAGTTTTGGAGATTTTTTGTGCTTTTATACGACATATTTGATGAATAAGTATGATATGCCATTTGCACCATTTATCGGTGTTAATCATCACGGGCAGTCCATTTTGTTAGGATGTGAACTCTTTTCTTCGGAAGACACTGATGCATTTGTGTGGTTATTTGAAAGTTGGTTTCATTGTATGTCACACAGACCACCCCAAGGCATTGTCACAGATCAATGTAGGGCAATGAAAAATGTTGTTGAAGTTATCTTTCCCAAAGCGCGACACAGGTGGTGTTATGGCACATAATGAAGAAAATACTAGAAAAGTTTCAAGGATATACGAAATATAAAGGTATGAAACGTTATTTAAAGAGTGTAGTGTATGAATCGAAAAATGTTGATGATTTTATGTCCTCGTGAGGTAATTTCATAAGTGTATATGAGTTATGCAACAATGATTGGTTGAACACGTTATTTGAAGAACGGGCACGGTGGGTTCCTTGTTACCTTAAAGGGTTTTTTTGGGTAGGCATGTGCACAACACAACCAAGTGAGAGCATGAATGCATTTTTCGATGGGAATATTAATTCCATGACATGTCTCCTACAATTTGTGCACTAATATGATAATGCACTGCAGCATAAGGCAGAATTGGAGTGTGAAGCGCACTTTTCTTGCACGAAAATATTTGGATTAAGCGAAAACGGACCAGTGCTGAAGGGGTCCATTTTAGGCCATTGGTATAGGGTTTCTGAAATGCTTATGGCTTTTTAATGTTTTCTATTTCGGAAAATATGCATTGTTTGATAAAGCAACTTGTCACAAATGGCTCCAAAAACAGTAAAGCGCACACAGAAGGGGTCCACAACACACGCTGAAGGAAAGCAACCAATGGTCGAACCTCCAGACATAAATTGTTTAGGGATGAGTTCCGCAAGGAGCGATATGAAGCCATAAAGCATTGGACCATTATTCCAGAAAGACAAGTTAAACTAGAGGAAGGAGAATACTTTGATTTTGCTTTATATGTGCTGAAGGGGTTCATTTTAGACCATTGGTTTAGGGTTTCCGAAATGTTTATGGCTTTTTAATGTTTTCTATTTCGGAAAATATGCATTGTTTGATGAAGGAACTTGTCACAAATGGCTCCAAAAATAGTAAAGCGCACACAGGAGGGGTCCACAACACACGCTGAAGGAAAGCAACCAATGGTCGAACCCTCCAGACATAAATTGTTTAGAGATGAGTTCCGCAAGGAGCGATATGAAGCCATAAAGCATTGGACGATTATTCCAGAAAGACAAGTTAAACTAGAGGAATGAGAATACTCTGATTTTGCTGAAGAACTAACACGGAGGAAATGGAGACAATTAGCTATGTCGGTTGACAAATACGATCCAAGTGTTGTTCTTGAATTTTATTCCAATGCGTGGCCTGTGAAAAAGGGTGAGACGGACCTCAAATCCAAAGTAAGAGGCAAGTGGATTCCTTACGATAGGAATACCATCAATGAGTTTTTGGGAAATCCCCTTCAACTGGATCAAGATGAGTTGTGTACATATGATATACTGAAGCAGGGAACTAACTTTACTTCATTCAGTAATAGGGAAATATCATAGCTATTATGCATTCCTGGCCAGACCTATGAGACTAACAACAATGGAAAGCCACTCAGAATTATTCGGTCAAGTATGACAACTCTGACTCAGATATGGACATCATTCTTATTGTACAATGTAATCCCAAACAAGCACAATTCAGACTTGAGTATGGGAAAGTGCCATATTGTGCTCAGTTTACTGAAACAGTATGACGTGGACGTGGCAGCCCTGATATCTGACTCTATTCATCACTTTGTTCTTCAACAAGGTGGGACTAATCCTCATTATAAAAAAGGCTTGGGGTTTCCATCTCTTATTAATTCGTTATGTGCAGCAAATGGTATAGAAATAAACCTTTCCATCAGAATCATACCTCTAATTGACAAAAAATTCATATAGAGGAACTGCTCAAACAAGGACCAACAACAATCGCAAAGACAACAAAGTAAAGAAGGTCAAGACGAAGCAGTCATACCCCCAATAAACCAATTGTATTCACCCACTGTTCCTGAAATGAATATGGTTGATTACATGAAAAATTTAGAGTCTCACATGAAACATGTTCAAATGCAACAAGCAATAAACCACAGAGCAATGGTCATCCTGAATGGGTCGTTCCACTCATATGCTTTACATCACTAGGCTGAAAGCAAATTGGTTTGGCCCAATGATGAAGAATTTAAGCATTTGGTTAAATGGCCTGGTGACGAAACTGTTTTCACTGCACAATCGGAAGAAAGTCATGAAGAAATTCATGATGATTAAGATGACGCCTACAACACCAATGTTGGACGAATTTCCTTGACAACATTAATTTCATCTTGCTTAATAGCCTATGTATTTCTTCTTGTTTATTACATTTTGAACTTGTGGATATTTATTAAATGTTTTACTTCTACCTATGCTTTGATGTATGTTTACTCCTCAAAATTATAGAATTCAGAACACTCTTCAATTGAATCAGGGTTAAATTTCAAAATTTATTGTCTTCCAGTTTTTTTCTATTTCTATTACTTTAACTCTTTCTGCAACATAATTCAGAATGAAAGGTGTGAAGTAAAAGCATACAAATGTAGACTAATTAATCACATATTCAACTTCTGTGCTTTTTGCTTTCATTTTATTTTTTCATTTTATAATTTATTACATATGTTATTTTTTTTTACCTATCTTTCTTATTTTACATGTATAATAATATTATTATGGCGTCAATCATATATAATAATTTATTCTTGCAATGTATGAACATGTTGTGCACTTATGATTCTTTATTACACTTTGTACTTGTGGTTATTTATTAAATGATTTACTTCTACTAATACTTTGAGGTATGTTTACTCCTCCAAATTGTTGAATTCAGAACACTCTTGAATTGAATGAGTGTTAAATTTCTATATTTATTGACTATAGGTGGCCCCCTCCTCACTCACTTGACACGAACATCATGGTCATGCGCAGCCCTTCCTAGAGAATGCACATTTCTATGTGGGTCAACTACCTAGGAAAGTGTAGTATGTGTGCAGAAACTTTGTTACAGCTGACCACATTTTCCTTCATGGATCACCACTTATTCCGTAACACTTGACCGCAATTTTTTTATGTTTGCTATTTTAAAATTGTATGATCAATTTTTTAGAAACATTGAGTACAAAGACTTGGTAAAAAAGTTGCCAAATTTTGAACTTTAACTTAATATTGTTAACTTTAAACTTATTTTAGTGTAGCAAAATGGGCAAATGTAAATATTTATAACTTTTTTTACTGAGCCCAACGAACTAAGAACGAAGTCATACTTAACCACGGATGACCGTTAAATTAACCTTTCACAGTGTGTGGCACCTGCTAAAGGATCATTTGGGTTTCAATACGAATAAAATCATTTGTGGAAAAACTTGTCATCATAATTACAAATGATGGAATCTAATATTAAGAGTAATTAAAAGGTTTGTTGCATCATATGGTACAACAATATTCGTCTTCAATTCTCAGCATTAAAAAGTTTGCACATTGTTCAACTCAATGGAAGTGTATGCAATTCATTATGTTTCTACAGTTATGAATGTTCCTAGGATAGACTAAAACATGTAATGAATAACTACACAATTGCAGAACATGCAGCTTCACATCCAACGCACTCTCAACCACCATCATTCTGAAGTTTCACGAAAGTTGAACTCCCTCAACACATTTTCTCGTTCTGCATTACGTGCATCAAGGACCCAATTACAAACCATTTCCTAACGGAATGCTTGAAGCTCGTCCAGAAATTAATTTTGAAAATCAATTTTCAGTGCAGAATAAAACTTATAACTTGTACTCTAATAGTGAAGGGAACAAATACGTACGTTGTTGTATTCAGGCATCGTCTTCCCCTCATAGTCAACCATACCATTCCACACCTTAATATATTTCAAAACCAATACTCCACAATCATAACTACATAAAGGAAAGAACATAAAAATAATTACATATGAATATGCATAAAAATAACAAAAGTTTTCATTTCAATACTAACCCGTTTCGCTGTATAGGAAGTTTTTGTTTGACTACTTTGATGGGGGGACTATTCACTGTACCGAACTTGTCAAGAATTTTGTACACATGGTCAACTTGCACAGCCTGCACCGTACAATACAAGAAATCAGAAATCAAATACCAAATTCATCGCTTCATTCTTTACTAAACATCATCTTTTACTCT
>Ga0123341_1006108_pt1 | contig 10849 bp, 9 predicted proteins | sample Turbeapinknodule_FD_89959 | JGI IMG/M metagenome (GOLD analysis project Ga0123341, IMG submission 89959) | Root nodule microbial communities of legume samples collected from Mexico - Turtle bean Mexico pink nodule | ecosystem: Host-associated > Plants > Roots > Nodule | place: Mexico: Nepantla...
ATTTTGACTATCTTGCCCCTCTCATTCTGAATAATACCTGGTTCAAACGCGTATCATTCTGAGTAGTTGACCCGCGAATTCTATCTTTTGGCGCCAATTATTTTCAGTTCGTTTTTGCTTTGTCACCGAAACATGGGAGAACCTTCTTCCATGGAAACCCTAGCTTTTCGTCCTCCTCACTTCTCCGAGGTTGTTTTCTTTTCTTCGCTTTCGATCCTTTTGTTATTTTACTTGTTTGTTTTTATTTTCATTTGTATGATACGCGAGAAAAAAAAATCGATAACTTCAAAGAGGCTGTGAAAATTAAATCGGACTTGAAGTGCTATGTCGGAGCTAGGCTGAGAAATTTGTTTCTTCGATTTTGTGTGGGTGTTTCTTTTTCATGGGCTTTTATTTAATTTTTTTTGTTGGTAATATTAGGGATCTTGTTTTTACTTGTTGATGATGATACACTGATTTATATTATTAATTCCAAATTTCTGCAAATATGGGGTTTGGGATTCTTAGGAAATTTGTACGCGTCTGCAAATGAAGTATGGATATTTTGAAATTGTAGTTATAGTTTGCAATTGCTGCTCACTGCAGTAATTGTGGATTGGGAGGTCTTTCCATCCACATCGTGGTTGCAATTGTAGCTGCATTAGCCACATTTGCTGAAAAACTGATCATCGTGATTATAATTGTTGTGTGTGTATGTGTATGTATTTATGTGTGTTCATCCTACTAACCGATTTTGGTCTTTGTTTACGGTGTTGCATGTAAGATAGGTTCTATGATTATTATGCTTTATATATTTATATATATTCAATTTGTAATTTTGTGGCAAATGAACATATTGCAGGAAGTAGCTTGGCTTCCATGCTGGTTGCAGAGTCTTGGAACAAATGGGTCTATTGAATTTGTTAAGGAATCTCAGGCCCCTTCATACCAAGAAGCAAAGGTTGGAATTTCTCATTCTGAGATTATCCTTTTTTTTTTCATTTTCTTTTTGTGTGGGTACAATTGCTATTGTAATCAAGTACTCTTCACAGATGTTCAATATGTACCGATCGCAAAATGAATATCACAAGATACATCATGATACCATTCAACCAGTTGCTTCATTTAAACCAGTTGAAGATCAAATCATAGAAATAAAAGTTTCTAACATCTAGTATATGAATGATTGATGATTGGTTCTGTATGTATAAGTTCTAGTGATGCCTTAGTAAATAGTCCATCTTTACATGGATAGTGGATAGTTAGCTGTACAAAGCTATTTTTTTTTGTTTAAAATTTTAAAGTCACAAATACTGTTTTATATTTAATTCAATTTCCCCTCACTTTATCAATGTTTGTTCTTCAATTTGAAAGTTTATGGGAATGTTAGATTGGTCAATTTTGTTGTTGATGCATTCTCTTCTTTGGAATGAACAGGATCCAGGACCTTCTCAAGAAACTGGTAACGCTGGAGAAGATTTCAATGCAATATCAAGGGAAGAAGGTCGATATAGAAGTTGTCATTTATTCTTATCTGGAGATGATAGTTCACCTATTAGTGTTGCTTCGTCTCCTGAAAATGTGAGTTTATTTTTCTTTTTAATCGATCAAATTTTAAAGAATGGTGCATCTATTACATTGGGTTTCCTTCTAAATACTACAAACAAACAAACTAACTCAACACGTCAATTGTCCTTTACATGTTTTGTAACACCACGTATATAACATCACAACAGTTACATACATCCATAACTTCGTAAAGACATATAGATACCACTCAGATAATAATAATTTAGATCCATCCTAAAGAGTGAGAACATATTTATCTGTTTATTCCCCTCAATTCTTATTTGCCAAAACATCTTTGTGTTTTGTTTACTTATATGCTACAGAAATTTCAGCTAGTTTTCAAATATTTTTCTTCTGGCGGTTAAACTGACTCAGTGACAAATTGTTGTCCATTAATTTGTCACTTATAAATTGTAGCAGCAAGCATGGACTCAGAAGTTTGAAGGAACTGGCAAAGAACTACTTTTAGATGATCAGTCCTTTGCTTATACTCCATTTCTCTCAGTTAATTAGATGTCACTGTTTTCAACAATATACACTAGCACACTTATGTGCTAAAATCTATTCTTGTGAAACGTGTCTGTAAATTTTATTTCTCACCTACTTGAGAAATTACTTAAACTGTTAATTCTATTAAGACTAAGTTCCTTGATGTATTCATATTTCATTGAAGCAGGTGTTTCACTTTAGTTTGCGTCTTTCTTCAGATATTGGTTCAGTCTTTTGCCCGACCCAAGATTTGAATGAATCTCAAGATGTAGTTGCACCAAGTACTGTTTTGTCATTGCAACCTATTCAACCTTCTATTGATTTTAGAGAAAACTTGCATTCGATTATGGATCCTCTTACCAGTGAATCAGATTTGCCAGCTGCTTTCATCCCTGAAATTGTGGAAAAGGATGCTTCAAAATCTCTCATTGATACAACTGATTCTGTTAAAGGTGTTGATGTCAGTAATGCAGTTGAACTTTCTATTGCGGCATCTGAGGCATTGGTCATACATGATTTAGTGAAGTTGGACTCAGTTTTAGAAACAATACGTACAGAAGCTGTTCTTGAAGTTGCACTTCATGTGAAGCAGGCACGTCTTGATGGGTTGGAAGATGACTTCCAATCCTCAAATGAGGAATCTGACTACTGTGATTCTCTTTCTGATTTGAATGATTTCATTATGGAAGATGCCTATGAAGATATAGGGCTACCTATTGATGTTCCTGTTGAGAATATTCTTTGCAGTTCAACTATATTTGAAGCAAAAGGTGTCTCCAATGTTGAAAAGGATAGTGGATGCAATGACAAAAATAGTGATATCGAGCATACTTCTCAGTTTCACAATTTTGATGATAAGTCTAAACAAAAGCAATTAGATGTTAACGCGGAGAAGGAAATGCCGCAAAATACATACTCACCACATCATTCTTTACGTTGTGAGGAGATGCATTCTGATGATCCTGCTTTGGGTGAAAACACTCTCAAACCTTTTGAAAATAGTCCTCCTATTTTTAATCAATGCAATAGTACTGATGTCTTGGCCCCCAACCAGGTAAAGTATCTTCTTTTCCTTTCACTTTCAATCCATCTGTCTACAAAACATTCAAAATTTAGCTTCTCTTGAACCAACTATCACAAAAGCTTAGGCTATTGCGTGAAGGAATATTGTTGTCTTTTACTTTATATCTTTACCATACCCCCTCATGAAAGAGTTCTTTGGGCTTTAAGCGTGCATAGTTCCACCAACCTTACATTGAAATTTAACATTTTATTGGGTGCTTGGTTGTTGGTAGTAACTGAAAGACTACTTGGTTGTAGAAGCCACTATATCAACCATATCAAAGCTTAAGGGTGATGGTGAAGATACGAGTGGTTTTTATTGAAAAGAATGATTTAATGAATAAGAGAAAAAAATAAGAGTCTCACTTTTGGGTATTGTTTGTCTCAGTTGTTTCTGGGCAGCATTATGTTTCCACTCCACTATTAAATGATTTTTCTATAAAGTCATTGATGCTACATTGATTTCCATTTTCCAGACAGTTGGGTTGACTATGGTTGACTTTACTTCTATCAAGCCACCAAACAGTGTCAATTCGTCACTTGTTGAGAATTCTGGAAATTTCAGTGAGTTTTAATATCTTACTCATCATTTTCATCTGCTTTCTTTATCAAGTATTTAAAGCTTATCTATTTTCCTTTGTTAAACGTTTCAGACAAGGAGAAATGGACAACATATCGAGCTCCAGAAAGATTTAGAAGTCGCTGGTTAGGGGGGTGGACATTTAAGGTGTGGTGCTTCTTCTCTTTCCTTCACCTACCATTTCTTTTAGTCAAACAAATTGTCATTTTCTTTTGATTTTCTAGTTGGCACAAGTGTCTTGAGTTTAGACTGACCCTCAAATTCATCTTCGAGTCTTGTTGAAATTAAAGGGCTATTGTCTATTTTAGAGAAGAGGGAAGGTCTGATGCGAGGATATCACTTCTACATGTTTCCTAATTTCCTTTAGACTTTATAATTATTAATGTAGTTCATGTAGCACGTTTTAATGTCTGTATGATTTGATTACGATTAGCATTTATTGGGAATATTTTTGTTGTCAATATAAACATGTGTGTGTGGTCGACATTTGACACACACACACCAAACCTAATAATAATAATACTTTGTTCTTTTGTATTTAACAGCTCATAGTATGATGTGAAGAAACAAGTAACATTGTAGTAAAGTTGAGGTTATTGTAATCTTTATGGCAATTTATTGCTGCAACCACCTGACGAAACCAATATATTCATAATAACTGAAGTCTATTGTTGATATATTAATGATTCTAAATATGATGAGTCTTATAACTGTTTCTTTAGAAAAAGCTCACTGTTAATTTCTTTTCAGAGAAGAAGTATGATAGACAAGTACTCTTTATATTGAGATTTTACTTTGCCTAAAATCATCAAGTTGGGTGGCACAGTTTTTTATTCTGAGATATTTTGCTAATTATTAGGGATAGTAGATATCTGATGGAAAAGAGAGATTGTTCATACAATTTCGATGTTTGAATGGAACATTCTGCAAGTTCTTGCTGAACAGTAGGGTTTGGCTAGCTATCTATTCATAGCTGTTGGTTGCATTCCCCCTTCAAGAATGTGTCAGCACTTTATTGTTGCCATCATTGTACAGATGCTATTTAACGAACACTTGTCTGATGGAACAAAAAGAATCTAACCATACCTGATTTTCTACATATTTTGATTTTCATTCATGTTGATGGCATAGAAACCACAGTTTCCATATCAGTTGCTTGTTTGGTTGTGTGGAATTCTAAATTGTCATCTATGGAAGGGGAACTTCTGTTATGATTGGAGGCAAATTTCCTCCAGATTATATTCTTTCTTTTACTAAGTGTCTGCCCTTTTGTTCCTTTTTTACTTCTGTACATATCCCTACAATTTATGTTCATTTAAAAATTTGCATTCCTTTCCTCGGATTATTTATATTGTATTTATTTATATTCATTCATGGATTTAGGCATCTTATTTTTCATGTATTTTTACTCTGTTTCCCTTTTGGAAGGAATTAGATTCATCTTCATTGAATCGAAACAATGCAGAATGGATTCCGAATTTTCTTGTTAGAGAGACAAGCTTTCTTACAGAATCCGTAGATATTGTTCCAGATGAGAATTCTTGTGTGCTGAAACATGATCCCAATTGTGCCATTGGTTCTCAGCTTAGTATGCCTTCTGAAGACTCACACAAGAAACCTAATGAGAGCATATTGCAGTCTCAAGATGTGACCAAATGTTCTAGTCCATCATTGACTGATCCTCTCTGTTCATTTGTTCCGTGTAGCCTTTCCTTAGAGCATGCTAATTACAATGCTCATATTGACAAAAAAAGTGATTCTGAGGATTTTGTTCCATCCGTCTCTGAATTTGAGGTGGAGAATTTTCAAAGGATCTTGGAAAAGAATGCTAATTTTGACCGTAGTGATGAGAGAATTATGATTGTGCTAGATGATAAAGATCTTCCAATCACTGAAGCAAGGATGGATGAACAGGTCACTCGGAAGTTAACAAGGGTTGAACATATTGCTCTTAAGACTTATAGCACAATTTTACCAAACCAAGATCTCAACCTAAACTATAATTTGACAGAACTTCCAATTGACCTGAGTATGGATAGCGCAGCATCTTTGGGCACGAAGATTTCAGGGAGCCTATCTGCTTCTGAGCATGCAGGTGGAAACAAAAATGAAGAAGATAATCAGCATTCGGTTGATCATAAGTCAATTATTGAAATAACAAATGACAAATGTGGTAATGAGTTAAAAACAGCTGATGAAAATGGCATTTCAGCAGAACCAACACAAGATACGAAATCACCTCTTATTCTAAACCATCGGATACGCCGGCGCTTGCTGGGCCCTATGAATGTTGCAAATGATGTCACAGAGAAAATTATTAAGCAGCATGTAGTGCCAGAAACTGTCGTTCAAAGTCAACAGAACTATAATCTTAATAAACTGCAGTTTGAGAGCAATAAATTCCACAGTGGACATGTTAGAGCCAGAAAGAAAGTACATTTCTCAGAAAAAGTGGAGGAGCTTCATCCAAAAAGGAAATTATCAAAGTTAGAATCCTCACATAAAAGATGTAAGTCTTTTGTTCAGTTTGTCTAATTGCTAAGAGCCCAATTAACTATCCCATAATCTTAATCTGTTAGGTGAAAACATATATGAATGGTTTATATTTCATGGCTAGCATGTTCCCTCATCCACGAGTTCTTTGGGAGATCACTTGGTCATAAGGACTCTAATATGATATCATGAACCAACTATCCCATAAATCTCAGTTGTTAAAACACGTGAATGGTTTTATATTACATCTCTATTCTCTAGTAGGAATGTATCTTTCGGTGGGGTTTTACTTACTTTTTTCTAAATGTAGGTTCTTCTGTCAGAGCAAAAAGGCAGCGAGTTTCAAAGTCATTGACCAATTCTGTGCCAAGTATGAAACATTCTTCGACAAATTATTGCAGAAACAAAGTGAATGAATTTATATTCCAAGGTGTAGAGTTCCTTCTAACCGGATTATCTTGTGAGAAGGAAAGGGACATGGAAGCACTAATAAGGAGTTCTGGTGGAGTGGTTCTTTATGATATTCCCTCTCAAAATTCTGGGGACAAGAGACATTCAACTTTATCTCATTTACCCATTGTTCTATGTATGAGAAAGGTTTGTTTATAATGATCAATATAATCTGTCACAACTGTGCTGCTCATTATGTATTTAGGAAGCTTTGTATTTTATCCTTGCTATAATTTTATTCTTTATTACAAGTGTATCTTGCTATTAGTACTAGGATTATGTATTTAAGAACAATTCCACAATTCCACGGATTTGTTTCCTTAGAATTAGCTCCATCTTTTCTAAAATAACCAGTAGACTTGTGTATTTATAGGTCCAATGACCCCTTTGTTGAAATATAGAAGAAATAAATATTATTTTTTCTAAATTTGAGATGGTATCAAAACTCCTTCTACCCTAAAAAAACGCAGCCTTCTTCATTCCTGCACCACCTTGAAGCAGGTTACAACCTCCATTGTTGCTTGCTCCTCTCTGATCCCTATTGCAACCTTTGTTGCTACATGATCCTCCTATATGGTTGAGTTCGTGAATTTTGGAATGGAAATTGGGGATAGATCCCAGACTGTTGCAGAATGTCCATTCTGCTTATAAATTAAATGAAAAATTATCTCAAATGGTCTCCACTCATTAAGACCATTCCAAAAGGAAAAGGCAAAGTCAGTCACTTGACTGATAATATACTTAATAAAAATAATGTCAAGTTCAAATCCTGGAATGAAGAAGATTCCAATGATCATGAAATGACTGAAATTCAACGGTTCTAAAGATCAGTGATACCTGCATGTTCCTTAGATTTGTAAAGGAAATTTGGGAGGCAGTAGAACAAACCTATTCTAAGGCCAAGGATGCTACCCAAATTTATGATGTAAAGGTGAAAACTGTGGCTATGGATGGAGTTATAGAATTAGTTATAGTATTAGTTATAGAATATGCCAATCAACTTAAGTTCCTATGGATGGAGTTATAAAAGCAAAGTATTAAAAGGACTCAACAATCCTAAAAGAGTATATTGACCAAGATAGAGTCTATGACTTTTTGGTAGGATTGAATCTTGAAAATGCTCATGTTCGAGTCCAAATTTTGGGAAAAGAGAAGGTTCTAAGGATTAATGATGTGGTAGCCATTATCCGGAGTGAAGAAAGCAGGAGAGGACTGATGCTGAGACTCCAACTACTGAAAACTCAGCAATGATAGATGAAGGAGGAACAACAATGATTTCTAACCAAAGAAAAAGCGGGGTTCCAAATATGGAGAAATAATTTGAGGAGGTTTGGTGCACCTATTGCAACAACCGAGAGTGGGAGATGTAGAAAACCCTAAAGCTGAGAATGGGGGCAGAAAGGAGGCAACAACCGAGAATGGGGGCAAAAAGGAGGCCAAAACAGAGAATGAGAGCATAAAGGAGGCCCTAAAAGAAGGGGAGGGCAAGCACACATTGTTAATAGACTAGGTGGAGAACGTGTCTCTGTCCACCTGAATCATGAAGAAATAAAAAGGGTAAGATTCTTCCTTAGTAAATTGGTGGACTGATGAGACCATTGAAGGTTATAAGGCAAGGTTAGTGGCCAAAGGATCCACTCAAACCTATGGAGTGGATTATCTGGAGACATTTGCCCTGGTTGCTAAGATGAACACGGTCAAAGTGATATTGTCACTCACTAGTAGCAAATCATGATTGGGATTTGCAACATTCCTACATAGAGACTTTGATGAAGAAATATACATGGAGTTGCCCCACGCTATGAAGGATAGGTTGCTACTGGAATGTTTGCAACATGATAGAACTAAACATATTAAGGTGGACAAACATTTTATCAAAGAAAAGCTAGACAATGGCTTGATTTGCACCCATATATGTTCACTCAAAATCAACTTGCAGACATACTCACCAAAGGGTTGCACTGCATTAACTTTAACAGAATTATATCCAAGTTGGGAATGGAAAACACGTACTCATTAGCTTATTTTAGGAAGTTTTTTTATTTTAGTCATGTTACAGTTTTATTCTTTATTACATGTGTATCTTGCTATTAATACTAGGATTATGTATTTAAAAACAATCCCATATTTACATGGATTTGTTTCCTTAGAATTAGATCTCTATATTTCCTAAAATAACCAGCATACTCACATTTATTTATAGGTCCAATAGCCTCCTTATTGGAGTATAGAAGAAATATATTATTCTTTTTAAATTTGAGATTATCTTTAGTCTTGTACAACATTAATTATTATGTTTTTGTCATATAATGATTGCATTGTTTACCTGAATATGATGGAGTCTTTGTTGTTTGTCTCAGCTGCAAACCACCAAATTCTTATATGGTTGTGCTGTTGGTGCTTCAATACTGAAAGTTGATTGGCTTATTGATTGCATTGCATCTGGAACTATTTTGAAACCTGAAAAGTAAGTTGTATCATCACCGAGTAATTGACTTTGTGCTTCTCTTAAATTTTATGTACCTTGTTATGGGATCAGTTGTCATTATTAATCTATGCTGATGTTATCGAATCAGTAACGGGTGTCCTGGCTGGTCTAGACAGTCCAAGATCTTCAAATCCTCTCCATTGTTTAATGATTCTGGTTTCATTTTATTAGATACATGATTCTTCCAAATCGAAATGACATGAAGTGGTCCAGTATTGGGACGGCAATTCATCAAAGAAACCGGAAACATATTTTTGAAAGAGTACGGATTCTGCTTCATGGGAAGCCTAGTTTCTGCACCAAATTGGCATGCATAATCAAGGTAAGATCCTTCTTTTACCTTTTTCTTTTTCTTCAATTATCTTAAGTTGCCCCTTGACATGTCCTATTTTTATGGTGTAAAATTTCCACTTTTTACTAATTTTTATTTGTGTTCATGTATTTTATTATAAAAAGAAGTGAGTTTTTCTTTTGATTCAGTTTGACTGCAACTTTAGTTTTAATGGTTGTTTCTAAAACTAACAGGTATCTTTTTGTTAATTTACATATGCATATTTGATGACTTTCAAACGTAATGAAATCTGATGTAACTGATATATCTTCTGTGCATTCAAGAATTCCTACAAATATCAACGCCATACATGTCTAATCTGAAGCTATCCAAATTTACTACTTTAATGTAACAATGAAGGTGTAACAGTGCAATGTACGTCTGTAGGTAACTGATACAGATTATAATAATAGTCCTTTGATGCAATATCTCAACATTTTTAAAAATGTTAATGCGTATGTTCGTTTTGCAGCATGGAGGTGGACATGTGTTCAAAACTCTTCAAGGGTTAGTACGGACCATTGATGAGGAAAGGACTTTGGTTGCAGCTATTGTAATTGAAGATAAAGCTGCAATATCACGTCACCTGAAGCATTGTGCCAAAGAGCGGAATATTCCAATGATGGTGAGTGGTAATTCCGTATTTCAGATTTGAACATTATTTACGGTGCTCAATATTTTGTAAAATGAAGTTGCTGGTTGTGTCAACATGCTCAAGAATTTTGCGCTCAAGAATTTTGCCATTTTCTATCTCTCTATATATAGTGATCACATGACCTCTTATAAAAGTTAAATGACAATGTTTTAATCTTATCCTTCAATGATTTTTTATGGTTTAAGATATAATAATAATCACATAACCACTTAAAAAGTACATTACTTTAATTTAATTTTAATAATCGATATGTGGTTTAGATTTCCTCTTCTCACCCTCGTACAAACCCTCACATACATGGTTTGTCATGTGAAAATTCTTGACATTTCAATCTTTCTTGGATTTTTATGATTAATCCCTCTTACTTATCATGTTCTATTTTATATAGTTGATGTATATTTCTGTTAGGTGTGAGTGTTTCTGAATTTTCTGTTGACTTCTAATGCAGCCGTTTAGCTGGATAATTAAGAGCTTATATTCTGGAAAGTTACTTCCTTTCACCGAAGAAAAGACCATGCATCCTTTGCCATTTGTTAAAGTCTCTGAACTTCCTAGTTCTTCAGATATGAGTCAAGAAATATAATTTTTTTTCTTTCAGCAACTATATATTAACCCGTCCATGGTGACTAGGGCAGATATTTATGAAGATTTACGGAAGGGCTAGCACAATGGCGGATTCAGAAATTTGAAAGGAAACAAAATTAATGTATATTAATTTGTGGCAATATATATATATATATATATATATATATA
>Ga0123341_1006109_pt1 | contig 10849 bp, 9 predicted proteins | sample Turbeapinknodule_FD_89959 | JGI IMG/M metagenome (GOLD analysis project Ga0123341, IMG submission 89959) | Root nodule microbial communities of legume samples collected from Mexico - Turtle bean Mexico pink nodule | ecosystem: Host-associated > Plants > Roots > Nodule | place: Mexico: Nepantla...
ATAAAAGAAATAATTTTTTTTTTTACAAATCTTGATCAAACCGGAGGCCAATAATCGGAAGCTGGCAAGACTTTGTTGTTACTGTGTTCTCCCCTTTCCACTGCCATTTCTGTCTAAATCTTCACAACAGTCGCAGGTGTTCGTTGAATCGATTTCCACCTAAGTCAGAAGTGATGATTGAGTAAAAATTTGAAAACGCTATTCGTTGATCGCCATTTCTTCCATGGCGGGAACGGGATTTGGCGCAGCGGCACCGACGTCGTTGGTTAGGTCGTGGAGAACTGCGTTTTTAACACTGAGGGATGAAACCCTAACCATTCCTTCTCGCAATTCCAATGTGCAATTGCTCGACAATCTCATTCTCTCCCACTCAAAAGCTTTGGTTTCGGCCGCGGTTGAACTTCCCTCTCACGAGGTATCTTCTCCCTCCGTCTTCACTTTTACGTAAATGCTTGCGAGAATTTACTCATGACGGAAAGTAGTTCTAGCTTTCTAGTTTTTCCACATTATAGGCGTGCTTTTTTTGGTTTTGCAAACATGCTTTGAATTGCTGGCTCTCTTCTGACTTGTTATAAATGTACACCTGATTTGTTGTTTAATTTTTTTTCTCCAAGGTTTTGTCCGACATTTTGTTTATGATGGAATTGGTTGCTGCAACTTCTTCAGATGAAGAAGATTGTACTCGTATTTATGCACAGACATCGCGCCTGGTATGTGTTTTCCTTGGCCTTGTATAAACCTTGGCACTGTTGACGTTTTTTATGTGATTTTGTTGCTCGTGTTCTTATCGCAGATTCATGATATATGTCGATCTGTCTCGTTCGATTTAAATTTCTCCTCTTATAGTAGTGTGCTTAATTGTTTCGGGAAGATGCTGAATCTTTTTCTTAGAAACGTTGCTACCAATGGCGATATAAGTGGAATTTGCAGTACTACTACAATAATTCCTGCCATTGAGTGCTTACAGGCTGTCAGGTTCGCTTGTTCTCTGAAAAGGAATTGATGCATGATGTAATATTGCCTAGGCACTTTACATACGTCTACTTTTGGAATTGTTAGGCTGTAGTAATGCTTTTACTTGAAAAGCATAGTAGACACAACATGTTTTCTGATTAATACCGTCTCTTCTCTAATTTTTACCTACCTATTTGAAAATCTTGAGATTATGTATTTTATTATTTTTATCCGATACCTTTTTGCTTTTCTATTATATTTGATAAAGATAAAACGTGACTTTTCTTTTTCTCTTCACCAATGTTGAATTATGTATTCTATTATTTAAAATGATAGTAGTAAGTTTTGTTTTCTACATTTTAGTTTACATAAACTGTGGATTGTGGTCATTGTGCTTTCTTTCTTCTATTTATCCTAATAGGATATTATTATTTATTAATTGCTAGTTGTGAACCTGGGCTATGCTGACAACCTAAGTTCTTGAGTGCACAGACTTTACTTTTTAGTATATGGTTCAAATCCCCTACTGGAACCACCTTGTAGCCAGGGTACCATCCTTGAATGGGGTTTAGCTCTACACCCCAAGGGTTTGGAGGTGCCTTGTGCTAGTCTCTAGAACTTCGCGTGGGATTTTATTTTCTTTAAGGTTTTTTCAAAGTGATAATATATCAATTCATAATATATTTTAAATCCTATGAATATGCTTCTGTAGTTTGCAGTTTTCCAAGTTTCTGGTGTATGTAATTTAACGCGTTCTGTCATTTTATGTTTTTAAATATGAATGATGAAATTGTGTTTATTTAATAACATATGTTGATCTCTATTGCTTTAAATGGCTAAATGTTGTTCCAAAATTTGTGTTTATACTATTAACACGTTTCGTTATTTTGCTGCTTTTACTGTTAGTACTCTCAACTTTTTTGCTTTAGTAAATGATACTTTTAATTGACACTTCAAAATCTGCTAACTCTCCAGATTTATTATTATATCTCATCGAAGATGGTTGCAATCTGAAGATGTTATGCTGGTTAAATTTTTACTTGACGTTATCATTTGCTCTCATGGTGTGTCATTTTGGATGCCTCATTCAATTTGTAAAGAAAAATCTACTAGAATTAATATGAGATTTTCTATTGAAAGAAGTTCCAGTGAATTACAGACAGTGGCTTTTGAGATGCTCAGTGAAGCAATCTCAAGAGCTGGATCATCCTTGCCTGTTGACATTTGGAGATCAATTCTTGAGGTATATGATAATTCTGCATTTCTTTTTTTTGTAAAACTATATTAGTTGTAGAAATTTGTTTGAAAGTCTCTTTTGAAACAGGTGTTCAGGAAAACAATGGATGTCTTGGCATTAAAATCCCCTGTTGTGGAAGATAGTGTTATGTCCAGGTAACCTGTGTGTTGTAGGAACTTATTAGAAGTCAATGATGAAACTCATGTGTGGTTCATACTTTGGCCATATGTCATCATTTGTATATTTTGCTACAAGTCACATGCATCTTTTCTGTAGGTTTTATGAATCTTTTCTGTGCTGTCTACATCTGATCCTTATTGATCCAAAATGTGCAGTTTCAGATCATGTAAGTTAAGACATTTTTATTTTAATAAAAGAATAAAGAAATATGTTACACCCTAATCACTGTGACTTGTTTTATTTTTCCTCTAGGTGTCAGTTTTTGTTGCTGTTCTGCGAATGTTCATAGTTTATGGCCTTTCTGGTAGAACACTAGGTACTTCTTTACTTGTTGGTCACAAGGAGAAGGAGCTTAATAGTATGAGTCCCAAGGCAAGCAGGGAACTACTAAAAAAATCAGATCATGGTACATATAGGCCTCCACACTTGCGCAAAAGGGACTGCTTGAATGTAAAACACGGTAGTGTTAGGCATTCCCAATATATGTCAGATAGTGAGTCTTCTACTATTAATGTTACGTCTTCAGATTCAGAGTTTAGTGATGGAGATGGATCAGCTAATGATAGTGGCAGAGTGCAGAACTCTAGGGTTAGAGTAGCTGCCATAACTTGCATACAGGTAAATTTTCAAAACTGTCTCATAATTTCTTATTTGAGATTTGCTTGAAATTTAAATTGTCTAAAGTCTAGAATAAGTGAGTAACGAGTTGGTGATGATGTAGTTTTGAAGGAATTAGAACCATTAACTTTACCATTTGGTCATCAACTTCCCCATTATCTCATTGTTGTTGCTATGGAAGTAATAAAATATGACTGCTGAATATGTATTTTCCATTCCTACCTTGGAAACAATCCTGTCAAAATTGTTGCTATTCAGCCCCTTCATTAGAAGGTTTGCAAGGTTGTCTTGAGAGGAGACATATAAAATGGACTGAAGATTTGACTACTGTCTAATTTTTCTTTGATAAAATGCCGATCAATTTTAATGTGTTTGGTTCTATCATGTTGCACTGGATTATGGACCATGCTAATAACATGTTTGTTATCACAGTAAAGTCTTATTAGTATCCTGCTTTATTCTTAAGTCTTCCAAGATGATTTTCAGCCATAGTAGTTCACATAGCCCTTTTGTCATTGCCCTGTTGTACTCCAACATTGGATCTTGCTACCAAATTTTGTTTTTTATTCTTCTTTAGTTACAAGATTCCCACCAAGGAAAGTACAATGTTTAGTAGTTGATCTCCTATCCACAATTGACCCAACATAGTCAGCATCTGTATATACTACGAGATTTATATTCCCATTTCATTTGAATAGAATAACCTTGCCTGGACTACCTTTCTGATATTGCACAATTCTTAGTGCAGCTCCATTTCATTTGAATAGAATAACCTTGCTTGGTGTCCCTTTCAGATATTGCACAATTCTTAGTGCAGCTTATAAGTGAATCTCCTTTAGTTGGTGCTTAAACTGGCTGACTAGACTCACTGCAAATGCAGCATCAGGTCTTGTGTGAGTCAAATATACATGTTTGTCAACTAGTCTCTAGTACATTTCCTTGTGAACAACAATATATACCTAAGATTCAGACAGTGAGCCATGCAATGGAGAGGGGTGCAAGTGCAACTTTTAGTCCACCTAGCTATTAGTATATTGTAAACAACTTCATAAAATGTTGATGTATCATTAGTCTTCACTTTTTCAATCATAGTATAGTATCACTCATCTCAGACTAAATGAAGCGTGGGACTATTTGTATCACAAGCTCTATGTATGTTATAAATAGGCTCAATCAAATCTAAAATATATGTAGTTGTCCCACCATACATCATTCCATAGCTTGGGCCTTGCCCATATCATCCGCTCTATAAGAACACCATTCTTTGCTAATAACCATGGATTGGAATGAACATTTCAAAAATATAAATCTTCTCATTGTCACTATAGTAGATGCAAAACCTGTATCCGGAACAACAATCAACTTCAAATGTGAGAAAGGATTGAAAATGGCCAATCTCATGGAGTGGTTCATGATAAAGTTCCTAATAAAAGAAACATCATTAGCAATTTCTGTAATCCAATTACATTCACCATATAAACATCATTTCCTTCAGTATTCTTTGTTGCACATATGTTCTTCAACGCAAGGTTGAGTGTGTGCGCAACACAAGGTGTCCAAAAAACTTTAGGAAATGAAACTTCAATGATCATTCCAACACTTTTGCACATAGGAGCATTATTTATTATAACTTGCACACCATTTTCTTCCCCTACTTCTTTAATAAATTTAGTCATTCTGTTAGCTGTGTAATGCTTATTTTTTTTTTATTTTATCAGAAGCATCAACACCTTTTAAAAAAATAGGACCCCCCTCACTAGTGGCCATAAAATTAATTAAAGTTCTTCTTTGGGAATAGAGTTGTCCATTAGAGACTATGGTAACCCTTTTTTCATTCCAAGTTGATTTAATTGGTTTAAGTAACTTTTCAACATGTGCTTTCTCTTTGTTGTAATAGAGTTGTCTTCAATGCATTGTATCCGGGAGGAATAAAACCACTAAGATTATGATTTGCAACAAACAACTAATAATTCCCATAATAGGGGTTTCTTGAAAGGTTAAAAGGCAACCCTGAATCTAGCTATGAGAGCTTTGAGATTGTCTGTCTTTTATGTTGAATGCTCTAAAGGACCACTTTCCTCCTTTTTATTGAACTATTCTCATGTCTATCTTTAGTGGATAAGGGAACATGTTTAGGTTTCACTCTATTTTTCACCTATTCAACAACTGATTTCAATTCAATCAAACATTCTTCATTTACATTTGAGCACACACTAATTCCTGTCCCATAAATTTTCAATAAATGGGCTTTTACTCTAGAGTAAGAACTTTAAAAAGTTTTTTGACAAAAATTACAAGACCATCTCTTGTTCCGCCTCCTTCTGTTCATTTGTCTAATAAACTAACATAAACCGATAAAGGAGCATAATCAACTTGTTGAACATCTTTTGAAATAAACTTACTTGGAATTTTTGAGTTAGAACTAGAATAAATAAAATGGTACATCTGTTTAAAAATAAATAAAATCAATAATAGGAAAAAGAATAGTAGGAAAGAACGAAAAGAAAAGTCTTTAAAGGAAAGAAGAATACCTTAGGAAGAAGAGATAAAATGCACTTGGTCAAGCACTTACCGTAAACAAAAAAAGAGTATAAAAGAATTGTATGCCACATCTAATAATTTTCCTATGCTACATCTTTAATAAAAAAAATTAAAAGTGATAGTTCACATATATAAGCATATCCTGGAAGGTTGTTATTGTATATCTGCCTTTTTTTTATATTATATTATCTCAATCTAAACAAAATCAGGAAATATATTCTCAAAACCTAAACAACTATATATTTCTAATTTTAAAATTATCATGTATTATGAAATATGTGTAAATGGTTGATTTTGAAGCTGTTTTGCATTTTTTGAATTTTTGAAAATTGGTAAATGCTACAGATTTTAATTAATTGGTTGTTTTTAAATTGTTATTTTATTTGCTGCTATTAATATTTAAAATTCAGTTTATAAACCATTTAAAATTGTTTTTATTTGTTGCTATTATTATTATTTTAATTTTTTTGTGTATATCCTTTTTGAGATGCGAAATATTAGTAAAAAAACAAAAGGCTTAAAAAATAGAAGAAAACAGAAGCCGTAGAAAACACATGTTGGTTTTATAGGAATAGCATTGTACGAATACGGATTTTGGAAGTGTCTTTATGTATCCATATATCGTGCGTGTCGGACACCAATACGTTAGCTCAAACATCGTCTTCATGCATCAGAGGTACTAATGATCTTATCTGGTTCAAGTGTAGTTCAACTAGTACAAACCTAGTACAATAACATTCTTAATATCATAACCATCCCAACATTGTAGTGCTCCACTTAGCATAGTAGAAGTGTAGGTCCCTTGTTTTTTCATATTGAGCTTACTAACACATAATATAGGTCATTTTTGTTTGAAGTATGAATTTCAGTGGCAATATTGTCAAACCGCTCTAATGTTTATCAAAATTACTTGATGTAAAAGAAGAAATGGTAGAAGCTCAGTTTATATAAATGGTGTAGAACTCCATCGGGTGTTAGAAACCAATACTAGAACAAGCCTTTTCCCACCAAGTGAGGTTGGCTATATTGATCAAAAGATTCCATTTGGCATGGCTAAAAACCAATGTTTTAGGAATATTGTTTTTGTTGTAAATAGTAGATTATTAGGATAAAAATATTTTCATATCTCCACAGTAATCAGGAAAAAATATCTTCAGAATCGTTCTATTCATTTTAGTATATTTTGTTTTTCTTATTTTAAAGGTTTTGATTATTACAAATAGAGATGATGAGAATGTAAATGGCTTGATAGTTATTATTTCTTTTTTCTTACACAATTCAAGTATTTTATTTGAGATCTCCTTTGGTGACTTCGTCTAATGTCTTTTTAGAAACCAATCAGTTTAAAAATTGAAAGAATTAAAGCAACTAGAATCATAGATTTTATCTTACACATTATTTGTTTTCTTAGTGGGTTTTGGCCTAGTCCTCCCACTTGCTTATGGTACTCGGGGTGCTGCAAATGATTGTTGTTATTTTGGGGTGCCGACATAAGTGGGATGCCAAATAACAAATGGACACTTTAACACTACCATTATTTAATATTAAAAATTAGAATAACTTTTGAGAGCACACGGTATTGGTTTCTTTTACGGTTTCAAAGGTAAGAGAACCGATTTCTAGTTCCTTAATTTTCCAGACATTTTCATTGGGAAGAAAAACCTTTTCCAAACTGAGTTTTTGCTACCCTTTCTTGCTCTAATAATCCAAAAGGAGATAAATATATGATTTTTTGTCTTTATTGTTTAACTTCCTGGATAACATCATCTATGGCATATAAGCTTTGCTAACTTTGTTGTGATTTGTTCTTTTTCTTATTACTTTTTTATATGTTGGGATGGGAAGGATCTTTGTCAAGCTGATTCTAAATCTTTATCCATGCAATGGTCATTGCTTTTGCCAACTAGTGATGCACTACAAGCAAGGTATGGGCTAACCATTCCTTTTTTTATGAATTCAATCAAACTTTAATCTTTCTCTCCATTTGATGTTTTTTTCTAACTGTGTAATTTTTTAATTTGTATTTTCATAGGATGCATGATGCAACTTTAATGACATGCTTGCTGTTTGATCCTTGTTTAAAGGTAATGACAATGATCTTGATACCTATGTGCTGTCTTGTTCTATATTTCTATTTGAATTTTAATTGTCACATATTTTGATATAATATTTTAGACGTTTTAGACATATCCTATGATGTTTTTCGGGCTTGTTAGTTGTATTTATTTTGACTAGAACTCGGAATTAGAACAAAAAACAGGGCGCCTTTCTCCTTACCAACTAATAGGGACTGTGAATTCAGAGATGAGAAATGAAATGAAAACACTACTATTTATATAACGGTCTTTCATTAGATAAACCTAAGTACATCTAGAATACTCATAAATGAAAGTAACAAAATATCTAAAACCTAAAGATGAGACATGACTTGGTCCCCAAATATAAAAATGGATGATAGAAAAAGCAAAGTTAGACATAGATTTAAAATGTCTAAAAAATGAAGAACATGTTTTCCTAGTTGATATGATTCACATTCTAAAGCTTGAAGAGCACTAAGTTCAAGGACCATCTTTAATTTTAACAAGTGAGGATGACCTAAGCGTTTATGTAAATGTTTTGGAGATGGAGATGAAAAAAAAAAGACACAAATGAGCTAGTTCCTAAGTAGTATAGGCTTTTTGATTCATATCCTCAGTCAATTAGTCAACCTGTACCACTTTATTGTATAACAAAAAATTGACATCAAAGGTTACAGAACAATTCAATTATAACAAATTTTATGTTTAAAGGAGAAATGAAAACTTGACCAATTCTTTGAGAAACAACTTTATATTTATATTTTCCCTTCAACCAAGATGGAAAGTGAGCACATAGGGGCACAAAAGTTTGGCAAGCCCCACGATGGAGACATGAAGTTGTTCTGGTGGCAGTAAGGCAACTCGTGAGTTTGACGCACCTGGGTTGCAACAAGAGGCAAGGTGTGGACGTTTCTAATGATGGTATCAATGGGTTTGGTTGTTGCTTGGGGAGACAATCTATATAAGGTGGTCGTTGGACAACATACCCAGATAAGACAAGGATAAGAAGAGTGGGATCGCCTCGCTCCAATACCAACTTGAGAGAATAAAGAAAGTGAGAACAATATATTTTTGAGAGCTTGCAAAGGTTTCCCTTAGGTGCTCATTTATTTACAATAGATTTGTGATACAATGATGTGAAAGGAAAAAGTAGAAGACAAGTAATTATAAGTACAAATAGGTACTATCCAAAAGAGCTTTTGAATAAAGCTTACTTAGCCTATTTTGAACCTATTCTAACATAGTCAAGGTTTCATCCCAATATTGATATGAGATGAGAACTCAACCTCAATCTTTTTCCTAAATTCTGGTATGATATTGGAATTTACTTCTCCATTCATCATATGGTAGCTGTCTCATTTTTTTGGCATTCACTTAACTCTATTCTAACAAACTTTCTTTTGGCATGCTTTGTGGAGTGTGCAATTTTGTTCTTTTTTCAACTTCCATATGCATCTCCTTTCATATCGATGCAACTAATCCTTTACATAATGCTCAACCATCCCCCTGACCTCCCATGGGTGTGTTGTGGTTTTATTGAGTTCTTGATTTCCTGGCTAAGAAAAGGTTGTTTATGTTAGTCAGGCACGTATGGCATCTGCAGCCACGCTAGTGACCATGATGGATGGTCTCTCTTCCATTTTCCTGCAAGTAGCAGAATATAAGGAATCTAACAAACTTGGATCTTTTATGGCACTTTCAAGCTCCCTTGGCACGGTTTTACTTGAACTTCATAGAGGTATCTATAACATTTGCAATATCTTATTGAATAGATTGTGGTCTAAAGACATATGTGCTTTTGATTCTTTTCTCGCTCTTCATTATTTATTTTCATATTTTGCTTAATTTTGCACTTTTTGTCTCTTTTCCATTGATGTAGGTCTTCTTTACCTAATAGAGCATGAAGCTCATACAAAATTGTTGGCTTTGTTATTTAGGATTATCAAGCTTTTGATATCATCTACACCGTATGTTTCTTTGGTTCTCATACTATTCTATTTGTCAATTTAGTTGTAATTGTAATGATACATTTTTCCTTTTCTTCTACTCTTACAAATTTTTATAATATTCTTTCTGTTTTGGTTATTGTTTCTCTTATGATATCATGATTGGAGCTGTAAAAGATCTTGTTAGGTAATTGTCAAGGGGGACTTGAGATAGAAGTATGGAAAAATGCTTAAGATTGTATTTCATCTCTTAGCTCATTCATTCATATGTAGGAGTTTCTTCCATCAAAGAGATTAAAAAGCAATGATTAATTCTACAATACAGATCAGGTAGGAAACTATACATAAGTTAACTTATTCTAAGAAAGTTACTTAAGTTTGACACTCCCTCAAGCTTTAGCATATGTAGATTGTATGTACCAAGCTTGGAACATATAAATTGAATTGGAGGTCCTCTCCGGGACTTAATCAAAATCTTCAAGACTATCCACACAACATGTCTACAATCAATCTTACCTATTTCTTGTAGGATGTCTCAGACATATTTTCTTTATGGATTTAAAGTACCTTCATTTGATTGAGCTACGCCAATACTTCAAAAGTATTTAAGTCATCCAAGATCTTCCGTTAGGAAGTGATTGCATAAATGTTTCTTTAAATAGGAAATTTTTGTGGTGTCATTCACTGTGGTAATTATATCATCAATATACACAATTATGTATACATTTATCTCCAGATATATGCCAATAAAAAACCAAATGATCTGCTTCACTATGTTTTAGCCCAAATGATCAACACAATTTACACACTAACCCACACTCTCCTTGGACAACAAACCCAGGAGTTCGTTTCATGTAAGTTTTCTTCTTTAGATCTCCATTAAGGATTACATTCTTGACATCTAATTGATGGAGAGGCCAATGGCGAATAGAGGCCATGACAGAGAAAAGTCTAGGGGTGGTAATTTTTGGGAAACTGAGGAAATGTGTCACCATAGTTGAGACCATATATCTGTGTACCCTTTGGCAACTAGTCTTGTTTTAAAGTGTGTTTGAATTTGACAATTTACTCTTTATAGAGACAAATAAGCAAAGAAAGTGTCAAAAAATGAAGTAGGAAATGGTGATAAACTTTTTTTCCATAAAATTAGAATATTTGTGAAGAAAGTATATACAATAATAATAAACCTTCTCTTTGTCGAACCAATTGTGTGTAAATAATAATAAAATATTTATTAACATAATCAATTAAATAAACTCAAATAATTGATTATGTTAGTAAATATTTTATCATTA
>Ga0123341_1006110_pt1 | contig 10847 bp, 9 predicted proteins | sample Turbeapinknodule_FD_89959 | JGI IMG/M metagenome (GOLD analysis project Ga0123341, IMG submission 89959) | Root nodule microbial communities of legume samples collected from Mexico - Turtle bean Mexico pink nodule | ecosystem: Host-associated > Plants > Roots > Nodule | place: Mexico: Nepantla...
ATTACAAATAATATATATATATATATATATATTTTATAAATATTAAATCTTAATTTTTAAAATAAAATAATATAATAAAAAATTTGGACACAGTGCACGTGCTTCCCATTAGGATGTATTAAAAAAAGTGAAATTATTTTATTAAAATTGTTTTTCAAAATTGCTATTCTTAATATGTTGGTGTTGTTGTGTTGTGGATAGTGGCTGACTCCAATCCAACCAAAGCAAAGTGAGTAACCGCAAAAAGTCTTTGCTTCCATTCACGGTTAGCTTCTCTCTCTCAACTCTCTGCTTTCCCTGCAACAAGATTAGGGCATTCAAAACTCAACACTCACTTCCCCAAAAGCTTCTTCTTTTCTACTTCCCTTTTCGACGCTATCACTTTCTCCCTGTTAGGGTTTTTTTTCTTTCCAATTCCCCCTTCTCTGTTCTCAATTTGCACACTCAACTCGAGTTTTACACTCCCAGTGCTGCGAATTTCAAACTGAGTAACGTAACCGTCGTTCGTGTGTTTCGCTTTTCAGATGGCGTTGCAGGAGAGGTTGGACAAGTTCAAGAAGCAGCAAGAAAAGTGCCAAACGACACTGTCAAGCATTGCAGCAAGCAAGGCCGCAGCAAGCCAAAAATCTGCCGCGCATGGCTCGGCCAATGGAAGAAACGCGCCCCCTGCGGTTAAGTTTTCGAACGACACGGAGAGGCTTCAGCATATTAACAGCATACGTAAAGCCCCTGTGGGTGCTCAGATGAAGCGTGTTATTGATCTCCTTCTAGAGGTACCTATCCAATTTGCCTCCAACTATATTGGTCTTTGTTTCATCGGGTTTGTGGTTTTATTCTCATTCTTTTATGGTACCAGTGATGGATAAGTCACCCTCATGATAGAAAAATTAAAAATGGAGTTTTTCTTGGCACTTGCATGCTTTGGGTTGTCTGCATGTTAAGTTCTGTTTGGATAAGCATGTCAACTGACACTTGATATTGTTTGGATAAATTTCTCAAAAGAAAAAACTTGGGCATGTCAATTAAACTTCTCAAGAAACACTTAGGTCTTGTTTGGATAAATTTAAAATTAACTTTTGAATAAGTTAGAATTATCTTATGCATAAGGTAAAACCAACTTTTGGAGAAGTTAAATTAGAGAATTTCTATAAAAAGGAAGTGTATAAGTTGATTTTAACTTATTGGAGAAGTTTAATTCATTTTATCTTTTTCTTTTAATTTTCTACTACTTTTAATTGAGAAATTTGTCCAAATAAGATTTCAGTTTTAAATTTCAAATCTGTGTTCCTAAATCATCGATGAGGAGATTTTTTTTTTCCGTAATAGTCCACAGGATGTGTATAATATAACCATAAGAATCTACAGGACATGTATAACCACGCTTTTGTTTCAGCGTTCTTGAAGTTAATTTGTGGCTAATGAATCTGAAATGGTGATTGATGCTGTCTAAGGTTGATGGATTTGTTTTATCATTCTCTTATCTTTATTTGTTTGCCGACAGACGAGACAAGCTTTAACACCGGAGCAAATAAACCAGGCATGCTATGTTGACATAAAGGCTAACAAAGATGTCTTTGAGAATCTTAGGAAAAACCCAAAAGTGAATTATGACGGCCTACGATTCTCTTACAAGGTTACTTTTATTCATGCACCTACATGATATATCTGTACTACTGTAGTTCTTAACATTCATTTATGCGGATGATCCTTTAGAAAATAACATGTTCCTCTTCTTTTGTTGTTTGCTTTTGGTCTATAGTCAAAGTATGGTCTTAAGGACAAAACAGAACTTCTTCAACTGATACGCAAGTATCCTGAGGGCCTTGCGGTTATTGACTTAAAAGATGCTTACCCAACAGTGATGGAAGACTTGCAGGTAAAATGACTTTTATTAGGTCCCCCCATTGAGCATTTCTTGGTATTGATTTTCCGGGACACTGGTTGTTTTTTCCTAGACTAGATATATGTAATAATTTCTTTTACATTTGACTCTTGTCTACATAATGTATTTTGGAGAAACATGAATGCACGTTGGTCCGTTTGTAAATTTATTTTGCCACTTTCTCCTAACAATTATACTATAGCATCTAGGTTAGTACCGAGGCAATGAAACCATTTTTTTAATCAGTCATTAGAAAACCTTGCTGTCAAAGGTGCCCCTAGCTTGAGTGCAGTTCAATCTTTCCTGATACACATATTGGGTTTGGACTTTGGAGCTGTGTTAACGGGCAGAATTTCAGGTGTTCTTACTGCAGGAGTTCAATTTGAAGGGCATCCTGCCTAATAGTATAAAAAAACACGTTGAAATTTTCCTCCTTGCACTTCTCTGCATCTGTTTTGTCTTTCCTTTTGTATTTTTTCCAAGATCATTGACCTTGCTTATTTTCTTATTGAGGTTTATGCTGACGTATCAATGGATATCTTGTTTGCTTTTTAACAAAATATGTAAATAAGGATAGAATCATTTGATGAAGTGGAATTAAAATGACTTCAATTAGATGACTTGTAGTGTTAGTTAATGTTTTTGCACAAATTGCAGAGTCAAAATGTTGAAAATAAATGTTTTTATCATGGAATAGGACCTTATAGACCTTTCGGTTTGTAGGCTTTGAAAGCTGCAGGGCAGATTTGGCTGCTGTCCAACTTTGATTCACAGGAAGACATTGCCTACCCTAACGACCCCAAATTGCACATTAAGGTGGATGATGATCTAAAACAGCTTTTCCGGGGTATTGAATTGCCTCGTGATATGATTGATATAGAGAAGGATCTTCAAAAGAATGGAATGAAGCCCGCCACCAACACTGCAAAGAGGAGGAGTGCAGCACAAATTCAAGGCATTTCTTCCAAGCCCAAGCCTAAGAAAAAGAAGAGTGAAATCAACAAGAGAACGAAGCTGACCAATGCCCATCTTCCAGAGCTTTTTCAAAACTTGAACAATTCCTGATTAGCTCTCAACTAGTGTTGTATTAGTTCAAATAGACAATGTATCAGACAGCCTATAAACTAGATTATTAGACTGAAATAGTCAGGAGGTTCTTGCTGCTCTTTCCTACTCTTATTTGTTTAGAATTTTTATTTTTTATTTTATACATCAAGGCTGTAGCTGACGGACTGTTGTGATCTGTAACAACTGGTAATAATTTGTGAATCCTTGTATATTAAAACCATGTTATATTCATTTTCCTAGTCTTGTAACTTTCTATACATCAATTAGTAGATCGAAAGTTCAATTCTTTTATTCAACTCTACAAGTGAAACAAAGCATTTCTTTGCAGTATAAACTACCCAATGTTTCAAAAGTGGGTTTGTTTGAAACACCCGGATCTCCACTTAAGCCTGCAACAGTCCTATATGTAGTTCTGGACTTCAATTGTGATCATGCTTAGTAATCAAAATTAGCACTGATTACAGGTTGCAGACAGAGGCCAGATTCCCGAGTACAAAGCAAGCTGTGAAAATACCTACAATACTTGCAAACCCCGGTATAAAAACAAACCAACAAAATATCTATTCTGCTGATACATTTTTTTTTGTGTCAGCCCACCTAGAAATGAAAGGAAAAATAGACTATGAATGCTAATGTACGAGGGAGATTAATTAAAAAAAAGGATGGTGAATTGTGATAGAATGACAGTGAAGATGTTGGTAAAATAACTATAATAATAATGATTGTAAATATTATGATGTATAAAAATTATTGCTTCATAGGTGTAAATTTGAATGTTGTGTAAAAAGTTTTTAAATGAATAAATGAGAGAGAGAGCAACAGAAAGTGTAGTTCACTTAAAATGTAAGGCGCCAAATTTTGCGTGGTATTTAAATGAAAGGCGTTGGTTTTTCCCAGTCCACCCATTTTTTTTTCCAGCCAATTTGTTGCTTTTGTGATAAAATAAAACTCAGTGTCGATTTTATCGGAGAAGAGAAGCGCAAAGCTGAAGGAAATGGGTTTTGCGATGCAATGGTCAAGCTATGGCTCTTGTGTTTCTCTTTCTATCCCTCATCGGTTCCCCCAAGCCCTTCTATCTTTTCACGGTCTGTGAATTTCCCCCTTCAACTCTCAATTCCATTGATCTTCATTTTTTTAACCCTTATCACATCAATTCCAATTTCTTTTCCAGCTTACCACTGGAACCGATTCCAGACTGCGCCAAGGAATCAAAGGATAACGGTTCTTTGTGGCGCCGACCACCGAAGCTCCAGCCTAGGTTCTGAGAGGAAAAGGTCTCTGCTGCCATTCATTGTTGCACTTCCAATTTTCATCTTCTGGATTTTCTCCTTTTTTATATGAATATCAATGTTTCAATTTCTCGTAGAAAAATCGTGGAACACGTTTGTCTGCTGAAAGCAAAGAAGGATTTATCAGAAGAGGAAGAGAACGACATGCTCGATTACTTGTACACTACGCAGTACCAAATGAGTGGTGTTGTTGCAATTTCATTAGGTGGAGCGGCGTACATCATATGCATTCCCTAATTACGTACCTTTATCTACCGTTGCTTTAAATTAACCCCCCTACGTGTGATCTAGTGTTAGTTCCTTTTGTTGCCAATGACCTTGTTGATTCTTTAGGGCGCATTTCTGCTCCAAATCCAGAGCGTTACACGCATGCAATGTTTATGCGGTTTCAGAAGAAGCAAAATCTTGAAAAGTTTTATGAGAATCCCTTTTACTTGAAGGTTCTCAAGGATCATGTACTGACTTACTGCCATGTATGCACCAACATGTAAACACCGATTCTCTGTTTCCTTATTTTACGGTTATTGCTGCGTGAACCTCTGGGTGTGAGCAGTTTAACTTGGTTTTCATTTGATTTATGTTTCAGGGATTAGTCGATGTGGATTTTGAATCGGAAGTGGATGATGAGATGCTTTCTATATTTCGCAAAGGAGAGGTTGGGCTATAAATTAAAGGGTTGTTCATTAAATGTTGATTTGACCATAAGCTAGGGCCACAAATTCTATTCACATTAGAAACTTTGAAAGGAAACGGACATAAATGCATCTATGTTGTCAATATTTGCTCTTGTACATTTTAGGTTAAGGTGTCGCTTTTTTGTTCATATCTCATTACGTATGTCACGTCCTGTTTCTGATTCTTGCAATGTATATACCAGGAGTTCAACCATGGAGTGGAGTTTGTGCTTCTAATATCATTTAATGAGGCTGCCCTTGGTAAGCAGGCTGAGCATGCATTGGCCTCTCTGGCATCGGTGATGTCTGAATCTCCTTCCTTGATAGTTCAATTTACTCTAGGTAAGCTTCCAGTACCACCATCACTTATACAGTTGTTTCCTTCTTAATTTTCTTGTTCTGTTGGCTCATCAAAAGTTAAAAAATTTCACAATAGAATAGTATGAAAGTTAGGGTGAGCTTTGGCACAATGGAAAGGTTACTGCCTAGTAACTAAGAGATGGCGGGTTCAAATATTGAAACAACCTCTGTGCTTGACCCCACTTGGTGGGAGTGCAGTTGGTTGCACTGTATAAAATAGCACGAAGAATATCCTTTTCACTGAATTTTGATTTGTAACTGCCTAACTGGGTTATTACTATATTGCCAGGTTTGAATTTTAGTCCAAGCTCTAAGGAGTATACTCACGGAGTTGTGATACGATTTCGATCAGGTAATCTAAGTCTCATGATCTTTAGCATCTGTTTTCGTTTCAGTACAGCACTGGTACTGATTGATGATGACATTTCTTCTGCAGTTGAGGCATTTGAGATATTTATAAACAGCAAAGAGTACAAAAATGTAAGAAACCTTTTATTGTTTCTGACACATTTGGATTTGGGCTGTTATTTTTCTTACAGATTTTGGTCTAAAGTAGCGTGTATTGTATTTTAGAGACGATTATAATTTCATCTCCATGCCACACTTTAAACAGAAAACGTATCTGAATGTATTCTTTTTCTGTAAACAATATAATTATAAATTTTGCTTGGGTTTGTGTTGTCGTTTTCTCTAGGTAAATGACAATTGTAATTAGTTGGGTGACGGTCATTTTTAGGTTTCTTTGAGAATGGGTTTTCGGAGGGAAATGGAAGAGAGGTTAAATTTTTCATTTCTAATAAATATTTCTAATTTGATACCTTTTTTTAAAGTAAATAACGTAAAATGATAGATTAGTATAATTTTTCTTTTACCCTTCGCTTGTTTAAGTGTACATTATATATTCCCTTAATTTAAAATTGAAAATTTTTGCTTGAGTACATGAAGTACATCATATATTGCCCTTTTGAGTTTTTCCATTTTGATAATTTCAACTTAATAAGATGAATTTCTAATGAGCAAATTTGAATATAACTTCATGATGTAAGTGTATTTAAAAAACTAAACTATTACCACTGTAACCATATCTTGGGAAAATGCACAGCAAGGTTCTAAGTTATCTTTGAATTTGAAAAACAGGTATGGCATTCTAAGTTCCAGCCTATCGCTCACAAATCTTTGTCTCTTCATTTTTCTGTTGATCCTGTGGGAACTGAAATTATGTAGCGAGGATGTTTTATGGTAAGTTTTTACAATTCACTCACTTGGCTTATGTGGAAGGGAGATTCATATTTCACATATTTTATGCCAAATGTTTGCAGGTTGTCAACAAGAGATGCGGCTTGGTTTTCTCTTTTTAGAAACAAGGGTGAAGGTTATTTCCTACCTTTTGTTTTCCCTTTGTTTTTTGCCATGAATTATGAATATAGTATAGGTGTCCACTTAATTGCCTCAGTTTTTTTGTTTATTTATACATTTGCATGTAAAATTGTGCATTTTGCCAAAGTCCTTCTTTATACATTTTGCCAAACTTAATTCCATCTTTATATTGCTTTGCCAAAGTATTACATGGTACTTTTTTTTCTCCGGTAAAAATTGTTGCATAATTTCAATACTGGTCTATGGACATATGCTAAACTATCAGCTATTTATCAGTTAAACCACTACGAGTCAACGAAAATAGTATTGAAACTCCCTGTGAGGGGAGGACTTGGATGGGTGATCTTGAGATAAGAGTCTATTCAGAAGATACATTGTTTTCCCCCACCAACCACACCAAAAGATTCCCTTTTTATCAATTTATAACAATATTGCATTAAATTTTTTATTTAATTTTTTTTCATTATTGTTGAGGGTTTGGTTTTTAACCGAGATAATAATATTGTGTAATCCAAGTAGTCAATCTCATCTAGCGAGATAGGTTGTTGACAAAGATTGAGTAAATATTCATGCATGTCTACTGTTACCTTCGCTGTTAGCACTTACCATTTTGTTATGTTCCCAGCAAGCACATCAAATGGTATAAGCAGTGAAATGAAAAGTCCAAATATGTGTTTTCCTGAAAGACTTGCACAATAATTACGAAATTTACAATTTCTTACTACCTAGACTAATTAATTTATGAAATATTGCTATAGAAGAGATTAATGACTATTTAGGAGTCACTAAGAGCTAAAATAATAAAGACAAGTAAATACTAACGAGGCTCGTGCAAACAATATGAAAATGTTGGGGTTGGATTTCACTAAACACCATACTCTTGCATTTCTCCATTTTGAGATTAAAAGAAATGAGAATTTGGGTTGGCAGCTGGGCTTTTATTCTTAACCTCGGGAAATCTGAGTTCTCCAGATTGAGCTTTAGAGTAACACTTAAGGATGATAAATTTGACTTTGAAAACTCAATTTGTTTCCACTATGAGTTTCACTTTATCTTTCAAAAGCTTTATTGTCAAAGTCCTGCAATCTTGTTACGGAGACTTCTTTTACTGCTATTTACTGGCATGTGAGTGAAAGAAATTGGGGGAAACTACCAAAATCTAAGTAAATATCAATCTTGAAAGAAAAATGATATTTAGTCATAATTTCTTTTACAGTCACCTTATTATGTTTCTTTCTTTCATTGTTCATATTTTAGTCAGAAGTTCCCTTTTAGCATACCTTCTACCACAAATTATTCAGATTCCCAACCCGAGAATTACACAGGTCATAGAGAATTTTAAACATAATTTTTGTTTGCAAATTTTCAAGAACACTTTATTCTTTTGGATAAATGTCTGCATAGTTCATTATTTTTCCATTGAATCAAAGTACAATTTCTGTCTTTAGAAGACTTGGACGATGATGCTCAAGAACTATCCATTCTACATCTTTAATGGGAAACTAAAAAATATTTTACACCAGAAGCCTGCAAAAACTTGTATAACTTGACAAGCAGCAGATTGATAGATAGTTGATCAGTTATGAAGGGGGTTTGGACCCCCTGGAACATCTCGTAGGGAAACTCCATAAAGTGGGTGGACCTTTTCTGTGCTAGGTCCCTGTTGTGTCTTTGTATAGAAATGCCATGAGATTGAGAGCCGTTGAGAAGAGGTGCTTTTTTCTTTTTGCTTGATTTCCTTATTCATCCATCTGCCGGCCTTGCAGCAACTTGAGAGCTGGCTAAGCATCAGTATAGTCATTAAGATCAGAAGTGAGAGCCTTGAATATTGAACTGCCATCACTGCAGTCTTGTGAGTTGTGAGAAACATAAAATACCAACTAACACAGTAATAAAGAGAAAGCCTGAATTTAGTTATTCTCTTATGCAGGACAGTTTATTGTCCCTTTATACGAGGTCAGGGAAGAATTAGAGAAGATAGAGCCAAAACTAAATTGATTTCAGTGAAATGGCCAAACTGCCCACTGACCATAAATGGATTTGCTGTCCGACCATTGCTGGACTAGTTGACAAAACAGAATCAAGATTAAGCAATTGTGCTTGTTTCAGGCACAGTTGCGTGTGTTCACTTATTTTGATTCAGGTCATTTAGTTGGAATTTCACTCTGATGATTCAGATAACTTTCGGAATAGCCGGGAGGATATAATTAGATACTTCTGCATTAAACTTGAACACATGATTAATAAAAGTTGTGCTTTTAAATTATTGTTCAAGAAAGCTGGAGTCCTCTTTGGTCCTTTTATTACTCTGGTGGAGTGCCAAAGAAAAATACTGCTTAGAAAAAGGATGTGACAGTTGACTTTTCTATCAATTGGGTCTATTATGGCGCTCATTTAGAGTTTTGTAATTTAATCGTGTGATAATAATTGCGAAGACTTGTGCATGCTTTCACATACACCCTGTTCTTGGATTAGAATGACAGGTAGTGTTGGTAACATTTTCCGATTTAAATTTTGTCTTTCCTCGTCTGCTCTGGCCACTAATCTAGTATTATTGATAATCAGAAGGGATATTTAACTATTTCTTAATTCGTGAGACCTTCGATTGGTTTCCTCAGGAACCTCATCTAGTCAATACCAAAATCATAGTACTGATGCAAAAGCAGCTGTCTGGTTGCTCTTGCTCTTCCAAGTCATTTCGTAGTCTCAATTATGAGCGAACTGTTGAAGAATGGGGTCCCTGATAAGAAATCAAAAGAGAATGGATTTTTGAATTCCTTGTCTCAATCTTTTTATCCTCATCTGGTATATCTAGTAGGTATGCTTTCAAGCACCATTACTTGTGAAGTTGGCTACCTTCGAGTCAATGAAAGAGATAAATGGGTTGTCATAAGTTGATGCTTCTGAGTGTAGCAACTGTTTTGCACAGAAGGTCGTGGCTAAAACCACATTAATGAGGGCCCGTTTGGCGCATGTTCTAATTGACTAGACTTATTGGGGTTGGAATTTCATTGTGCACTAAATAAATACATAAATAAAACTAGGGTCATTCTCAATCATCTGTCTCTTTGATGAGTGTACAAGTATAAACCTGCACCGACGGTAGAAGTTGAATCATGCCAGCAGTGGTTAGGACTTGGACATTATCCGCATGTATTGAATATGTTCAAATCTAAAGGTCACGATGAATGATGATATAAATTAGTAGTGACTGTTTTTGGACGGAACCCAAACCTATGTGCTTAATCACCTGGAGCCTCTTCCATTTGAACATTTTATACTTTAATTGAAGATCGTTAGGAAAATTCAAATAGTGTTAATTATTAGCTGCTTCTCTCTTTGTTACTCCAGTTTTATGAGTTCCTTTTATTTTAACTATATTTTTAATGCCTGAGTTGTATAATGCGCTTATATTGGGACAGGACAAGAGATTTGTCCAAACAAGTTTTGCTTGTTCAAACTTCAATTTACCCAAGTTGAAGAACTCATTTTCTGGGTTAATTGAAAAGCAAGTAGGCACTTACATTGGTGCTAAATAAATTGTCAGCTTGATTATCGTGATTTATGACTAGTTAACTTTTTCTTAATCACCACGATCACATCTCTGGGTTTTTGATTCTTACAGGTTGAGTTTATTGTGATTATGCTGTGCTGTTACATGTCTCTTGTTGCATCCTAACGGGGATACCAATTTGACTCCTGAATAACAAGGTGGACCCAGGATCAGTTTAATATGGCCACGGTTATTTAGGTCAAGGTGATTTCGTGTTGAACAATGTAATGGTCCCATAATAGTACTCGTGGGGGTGCAGGACAAACGTCAAAACAGATAATTTAACATTCTTTTTCTGTTGTTGATGTTGACAATCTCTATTTTAAAGATACTTCAAATCTTAATTTAAGTGGTTAACAATTTGTCTAAAACTTTTTATTTTGTAAAATCTTAAACTTTGATATAATTGATAAGAGACTGCTTTCCTTGTGACTTTCAAATATTTTATTATATTTGAGAAACCTAAATTCTTTTTCATTTAGGACCTGGTTGGATCTAGAAGTGGAAAAGCAGAAACAGAAAGAATACAGAAAGCTGGAAAAACGAAAAATAAATCATTGAAAAACATAAAAAATAAGATAGTTTATCTTAAACTATTTTCTTAATTTTGAAGAGATTTGAAGATTTTTATAAGATTTTTTTAC
>Ga0123341_1006111_pt1 | contig 10846 bp, 10 predicted proteins | sample Turbeapinknodule_FD_89959 | JGI IMG/M metagenome (GOLD analysis project Ga0123341, IMG submission 89959) | Root nodule microbial communities of legume samples collected from Mexico - Turtle bean Mexico pink nodule | ecosystem: Host-associated > Plants > Roots > Nodule | place: Mexico: Nepantla...
AAATAACAAAACATCCTATTATGAATTTCTCCCTAATCAATGAATTTTTGTTTGTTTTAAAAAACTTAATAAGGAGCTCACCAATCTTTGATGTAGCTGTTTGGGTATTTACTCTTTCTTTTCAAGTTTCTCTTTTCTTCTCGCGTACCCCCCCAACTTACCAATCACGCATTATCATGTAAATTTCAAGCAATATCAGAGCGCGTTCAGGCAGTGACATTCCTCTGTTTCAAAATTTCAATTGCATTCTCATTTCTGGATGGATTCTCAAGCTCCGGCAACGGGCGCCACCGCCCGGAGTGCCGCTGAACCCTCACAACCTCAACCAGCAAAATCATCCCCTCCTTTACCTCAATCTTCCACATCATCAACTCCTCCTATCTCAGCCCCAACACACTCTTCCCCAAACCCTAACCCTGGCCCTAGCCCAAGCCCAGGCCCTAGCCAGAACCAACCCCCGAACCCCAAACCTCCCACTCCCACGCCTCCCCAACCTCGCCCTCCCCAGTCCTTCAACCGCACTTTGCCGCCGTCGCAGCCTCAGTTCCAGCACTTCTCTTCCGCTCCTCCGCCTGCCTCCGCTCCCGGCGCCGCCGCTGCGCCGAGGGGCGGTATGGCAATCGGTGTGCCCGCGCACCACCAAAGCCCCTCTCCTCCGTTTTCATCCTCCTTCGGTCAACACTTTGGCGGGCTGGGCCGAACTGGAGTCAATGTCGCAGAATCTGCCTCCAATTCAAGCACCTCTCAAGTATTATTATGCATCTTTTCGTTATTTTGGATATGCATGTTTTCCTGCTTTTTGACTAGGGCAATTTCTTGTATATGAATGTGACTACGCTTAGGTGAGAACGCCCGTGCAAGGAATGGGGATGTTAGGGTCTCAAATGAGGCCTGGTGGAATCGCTGCTCATCAACAGAGACCCGTGCAATCGTCTCTTAGACCTCCTTCCTCTGCCCCGAATACTCAACCTGGTGGTTCACAAGTTAGTGTGAATGTTTTTGACTATGCCCATTTCTGCATTTTTTTTGTGTTGGCCTAGTTAGAGGGTTTGCGCCGTTTAAGGCTTTAAATCGCGTTTGTGTTTTTGTGGCATTTCTTGATATTGCGGGAAAAAATGTGGCCGATATGACCAAAATGGGGATCGAGTTGTGGTCATTAAATTAAAACCTTGAAGTTGTGGCTGAAATCTCTGTCATGGGCTGTTTCTTAAAACATTTGGGCCGATTGACTTAAGCTGGGTTGAATGTGTTTAGAAATATAGTGATATAGTTAGGTCCTTTCTATGAATTAGTGTTGAATTTTGCTGTTTTGCCTTCCATATGAAATTATATTATCATCTGGACATCGGCTGAATTTTATATCAACTCTTATGTGGGATCCTTGAATGCACTTTAGACTTCCAATATAGCAGGTTTTGGTTCTGCCTGAAGGAAGAGTGTTCTCCTTAGTTTAAGGGTGGTGAAGGAATATGACTTGTTAGAGTGTAAGATTTAAAATATATTGAGAATTTCTTCATATCATTAGTTAAGTGTATCTGAGAGATTTGCTCACTTTCATGTGTTATGCTGTAATGCTCGTGCTTTTCTTGCAACATGCATATTTTGAGGGAAAAAGGGTAGGTAGTTTTGTAATTCATTGCATTCTCTTCAGAGCTTCCAAGGTCATGGTATTATGAGACCGTCATCAGTGGGATCACCTGCTACTCCATCTCAAGGTGCATCACAAAGTGTGCAGTCACTTAATCAGCCATGGTTGTCATCTGGACCACTAGGGAAACCTCCTTTGCCATCCACAGCTTATAGGCAGCAATTGAACCCACCATCAATGCAGCAGAGGTCACATATTCCTCCACAACAGCAATCCACACCGATATCTTCGCAGCAACAACAACAACAACAACCATCTTTGTCTAATCAATCACAAGAGCATTTCGGGCAACAAGTTCAGCCATCCAGGGCTCCTCATCATGTGCCTCACCAGCAACAGGTTACGAGGCTACAGGGACCAGGAAATCAGAAACCTTCATCTCTTGTGGCGGCACAAACCAGTGCAGTTCAAACAGGGAGTCAAAGTAGATTGACAAATGTAGATACCGAGGAATCTTGTAATAGTATTCTCAGCAAAAGAAGTATCCATGAGCTAGTCAATCAGGTGAAGTGTTCTACTTTCTTGTTTTCCATAGAAGATTTTCTGGGCTTATATTCTAATTTCTACAACATATTGTTCAATAAGTTAGGAGTGGAACTCTCCAGATCTATTGGTCCTTGTAGGTATGCTGAAGGTGTCTACTTGTATGAATTTCTTGACTAAAGAGAAATATTTAACATGCAATGGACTTGCATTAATCATTTTGATCATTTCCCATTCTATGTTCCCTGATTTAATTCTAAAGAATTTCATGGATTCTCATAATTTATGAAATTTTATAATTCCTTGACTAAAGAGAAATATTTAACATGCAACGGACTTGCATTAATCATTTTGATCATTTCCCATTCTATGTTTCCTGATTTAATTCTAAAGAATTTCATGGATTCTCATAATTTATGAAATTTTATAATTCCCCAGGTCCCACATTAGATGTTTAAGGAATTGGATGGTGGCTTACAAATTCTTAAAGCTCTTAAGATAACTTGGGCTAGCTTTTATAATTTGTGCTATGTTATAGAAGTTGTATTAGGACTTGGAACTTGGAATCAAGGTTATAATAATGTTTTAATGTCTAAATGGAGCTATGCAAGGTAACAACCACTTTAGCTAGTAATTAGGTATGCATGTTGTATATTATTCTTAGTAGCTATTATGATGACAGAAATAAATAATTGATCCTATATAATTAAGAATATCTAGATTATATATGTTGTTGGGCTTTTTTTGTGGGAAAACGCCGTGGAGATTCGACACTAATGAGCCATGGACATTTCATATAAGAAAGTTTTTTCTAACCCAAATCATTAAGGCATTGACTATGTGAGTCTTCTTTCTTTTATATTGCTCTTGAAACACATTCCCACTCAATGTGGGACAAACTCACTTGGAATCCTAACAATCAACCGTTCAAGTGCGAGTTTTTTTCCACATTGGTACTTCTGCACAAGCGTGGTTACCCACTTGTACCGCCACGCCGTTATTATCACAACGGGACACACTTACCTGTAACCCCTTGTTGGGAAGACTTTTGATACAAGGAATTCTAACAATATAGGATTCAACCACTCGTGTTTGAACCATGCTCACCGCACCAGTTTGTTGAACATAAACACAATTCGCTGGATATCTTTGTTATTAGAGGATATAAAATTTCTTCTATTTATTGGATTAATTCCTTTTTCTCAATATAAACAAAGCACTTGTGTTGGGTCAGAAACATAATTTTAGCTTAGTTTTTTCTCTCTTTCTTAGAGTTTAAAATGGTATCTAGAGTTTTTTTTTCTTTTTCAAAATCGTGTTGGCCTGTTAGACTCGTTGTCTCTCAAGGATATATATGTTTTTTTCAAATCTTTCTCACAGGTTTGTGTTTATTGTGTTGCCTCTAGCGAGTTTTTTTGGTGAAGTTTCTAGCAACCTCTTTTTTCTTTGACCAACCTTTGCCCAAGCCACCTCTTGTGTGCTCCTACCACTTTGGTGGTGGGTCCATCAAAGTTCGTTTGGTAGTTTGATCTACTTTACCCTCTATTAAGGTTATTCTTTTTCTAGCTTTCTAGAAAAAAAAATGTCTTCCATCGTCAATCTCCAGAACAAATTCTCCCATATTTTCCAACCATATTGTTAGTACTGAGAAGATAGATGGGTCTAACTATTCCACTTGGGCTTCTGAAATCATGTTATGGATAAGTGGGTTAGGCTAGAAATCCTATCTCACTACCACTGCTGAATCCGTTCCAACAGAAAATCAAGAACAATGGATAAACTTGATGCAACACTATAGTGTTATTAAATCCACTGTTGACATCTCACTCAAACCTATTTTCCATCCCCATGAGACGTGTGCATCGGTTTGGAGTGAGGCTCGTTGCCTTTATGCTTGCTTATCATGGGCGGCTTGCTGCCTTACATGATTTTAATAAGCTGCTTCCACCATTTGCAGATGTGAATAAGGAACATGAGAACTGCAGTATGTTCTTTATGACCTTGGGCTTTTATGGCTTGGTACAAGAGTATGTTGCTACCTATGATAAGATTTTGGGATCACTAGTAAACCCTACTACGACTTCTGCATCATTTGCATTGCTTTGTATTCTTCAGAAAATAAACACGGAGACACATACTTTGTCTGCAGAGGAAAACACTGTCTTTGCATCACTGAGTAATAATTCTGGACCTTCTCATGAAGGTGTTTATAAAAACCATCCAAAATGCGATCATTGTCACTGCATTGGACATACACTGGATAAGTGTTGGAAGTTGCGTAGGAAACCCTCTCGTTCACTCAATATTCCCTAGGTATCTGTTGTTGAGTCACCTGTTGTTCCTACACTACCAGTTGATCTATCTCCAACAACATTTGAAGACTTTTATCGAATGGAGTGAGACACTGCAATCCACTAGTAATTGATTGTTTTTATCAGTGTTAGTGTGGCCATTATACTCATAGGATCTCATGATTGCTCTAGTTCCGTTACCACCCTTCTGTGCTGCAACCAGCTAGGATTGCAACTGTAAGAATGGAATGAAATCACTGGTCTTACACGCTATGTCATAGGATCTGCAATGCAATTGTTCCCAATCTGGATACATTTATTGTAGCTGGGCTCATGGGTCTGGTTTTGAGAACCATGTTTCAAAAATCCATAAGTTCTTACCCATATTGGTCTAGTTTGTTTAAACTTTAATTAAGTGTTTTTCAAATAAGTGATTTTTAAAGTAATCACGTATATAAGCAGATAGGATTTGCTTACTAAAATAAGCAGAGGCTTAATCCAAATCTCTTCCACCTTCCCATTCACATACACACTTTCATCCCCTCCATGTTTGAACTTTGTAGAGAGGATTTCAAAGCTTCTGTCTGAATTCTGCTCTATGGATCATCTCCTGCCGTTTCTTAGCAATGTCTGTTTCTGCTTTCAAAGCTTCTGACCTGATATTTCTGATATGGTTTGTGTTGGTATGCCATAGTGGCCCTTTATTTGGTTTGGTAAGTGGGAGTTTTCCTATGGCATACCAAAGAAACTCCTTTTTTTTATATTTTATTTTAGAGTTATTTCTTGCTTCTAAGAAACTGAGTTTCCGAATGAAATTTTAATGATCAGATCAGATGCACTTTTTAGCATGGAGCACCCAAGTTTCTGGACAAATTTTCAATGTTCTGACGTACTTTTGAGCATGGAGCACCCCAAACTAAACCAAACGTAGCCTGAATTTAGGAACTTATATGCAGGTCAATTCTTTTGAAGTCACTGGCCTAACCTAGTGTGTGATTGAAGTTGCTTATTTTGAGAAAATTATTTCTTTTTGCAACTTCCTGAGACTAAGAGAGCTTTCACAGAAAAACCAATTATTTTCCTGAAATTCAGCTGAAAAAATGCCAGTATATGGGTGTGTTCTATTTATTGATTCTCTACTGGTTGTAGCTTATGGTTATCATAAATTTTTACCCCGAACTACTCAACTGCTTACAGTTGCCATTGCCCTCTGTTTCTCAATAGATGATACCTTAAGCACTTAGTTCCGCAAAAATATAGCTCTACTTTAATTTACAATTTGACGTTGGTCATTAGATGGTATGGCTTGAGGCATTTCAAATTTCATAACTTAAATGATTTGGAAAGCTTGTAACAGCCCTATTTTTCCCAAAAAATGTTTGTTGTTTTCCCTATATTTACATTTATGCTTTATTGGCAGGTAGATCCATTGGAGAAGTTGGATCCTGAAGTTGCAGATATTCTTGTGGACATTGCAGAAAATTTTCTTGAGTCTGTGGGTATTTACATTTTAGTCTGTGATGGAATTGTTCACTTTTGCAAGTTCATAAAATTATTCTGTCTCTCTCCTTATTAATGTTAGGACTCATCATTTTTCCTTTTCAGCAAAGTACATTATTTTGAGCCATTAGGTTAATTTAAATCAATGGTCAGGTGTTTTAATTCTTCAGAATTACACGGATGTTAACCTAGTGTACGACAATTCCTTCCCTCTGTGTTGTGTTTGTATATAAAACCAAGGCTTTTTAAGGATGTGTTTTTTGAAAATAAAAAAAAATACGAAAAGACATGTTCTTAGAAGGTGCTTACTTGTGAACAATGATTATAATTGTTTCTCTTTATTGATGATGATTAATTTCTTTAGAAATGAATTATGTTCTCAATTGTTCTTGGTCTTCTTTTAGATAATTTTCTTATCCTACATTTTTACTCTTTGGATTGTTTCAGTAATATTCATTCTTTTTTCTCTATTTTAAATAGATAATCAGGTCTGGTTGTTCATTGGCCAAGCATAGGAAATCGACAACTTTGGAGGCAAAGGACATACTTCTCCATCTTGGTTAGTTACTAAAGTTCTGTTCTCAGATTTAATTGTCAGCAGATTTCACATCTAACGCTATTGACATATTATACAGAGAAAAATTGGAATATGACACTTCCTGGATTTGGCGGTGATGAGATTAAAAGCTACAGAAGACAGGTAAGAATGATCTGAATCTTTGTTGCATCTTTATGTTTTTCATTAATTGGTTTGTACTCTTTTGAATTTCATATTATTGGCTTGGAATTTGTGATGATTTTGCAGATTACAAGTGATATTCACAAGGAGCGTCTATCAGCTGTAAGTTTTGTTCTCTTTTCTTCCTCTTCTTATTTTGGCAGTTGTTATATCTGTTAGTGGTTTCTTGTGATTGCACATTTCTGCCAGCATGAAGACGTGTTGGTAGACTTTTTGCAATACCCTTACTATTCCTATATACTCTTTATTTTCTTGACCTTTTTTTGTTACTATTGTTAATGTGATGATGGTGATTATATATTATTTCATTTGTAATGGTTTGGCAGATAAAGAAATCAATGACAGCTACTGAGTTGGCACATGCTAAGGGCTCTGCGGGCCAGGCTTCTGGTAGTGCAAAGGGTAATCAGGCAAAGACACCTATGAATATCATTGGCTCGCCAAACCTAAAAAATTCGTAGGATGCACGCTTTGTTTATGCTTTACACAGTAATGGAGGAACCACTTTGGTGAAGGTAATTGAACTTCGTTATATAAATTAAACAGGTATTCCTGTTTGAAATCTTGCATCGTGAACAAAATGGCATACACATGTCATTTCACAGTTCACAAATTGAATGCCTTAAACTTTGAAGTAGTTTCAGACTTATCACCAAATTGTTGCATGTAGTGATGCGTTTAATTTTTTGACCCTGATTCCTGAGGAAGATGGTAGAAATTCACAACTTCGATTTAACTTTAAACTAGGCATTCCTATATCTGTCATTCACTGTTCAGAAATTGAATGCCTAGAAATGCTTTAAACTTTGAAGTTGTATCCCACTTAGCACCAAATTGTTGCATGGAGTGATGCGTTTAATTTTTTGACCCTGATTCCTGAGGATGATGATAGTTATTTTCAGGCTGTTCCTGAGCATTCCATGTGCACGTTGCGTAGTCTGAGCAATGGTCGAACTCAGAAGCATTGCAGAATACCAGGTAAAGGGTGTCACGATGCATATGAATTCTTACATCTGAAAACCGAAAAGAGAGAATAGAAAGAGCGGAATTGGCTTCAGCAACATCTATTCTTTTGTACTGATAATAGTAAGAGAGCCATTGGTTGGTTAGGCTGGATCATTTTTTATTCCGATCAGCTTTCTAATTTAGATGCAAACAGAATCCTGAAATATATATGCAATCACTTTTCCTGTAAGCTAACATTTCCTACACCATCTGAAATTCCGTGGCATTGTGGCTTAACAGTTTTTGTTTATTCATTTTTATTTCCCGCACCCATTTTCAAAATTGTTGAAATACCGTCTTTCTGCAGTGATTTTGACATTGGCTGTATATAAAGTACATATTTATATAATAAATTTATATGAAATATGAACTTTATATATCCAATGGTTGAAAGATAATCAAATAATTGTTATTTTGTATGTTTTACAAGTATACATTGCATCAAATATGTTTTATTGATATAATTGTATTTGTAAATACAATTAATGTGAAGATAATTATAAATTATTGAGTAGCGTAATACCAACATTCAATCTACTGAACTTAACTGGTAATTTGATCTAACTTTGTATAGTATATAGTTCCATTAAGAGAATCAGAAGTTTTTTTAAGTTTTTACAATTTATACTCTAAAATTTTAGTTAAATGTGGAACGAATTTCACGTTGAATAATCATAAATGACAAATGAGAAAAATCAGAAACATTTTAATTTGTGTCCACCTCACAACACATTGAGGATTATTGTTTTCTGTAATATTTATCTTAAAAATCACATTTAATTAATTTCTAATTAATTTATAATCGCAATATAAAAATTAATCCTTATTTCCCAGGAACCTTAATCATAATTAGGGGGTTCGACCTTTCACAAGTTTTTAAGATGCTTTACAAGCAACACAAAACCTTGTTCTTGTACGGTGAATGAGTCAACATTCTTCATTATTACTTTTCTTCCTTCGCTTTTCATCAACATCAACCGAGCGAATCGCATTTCATCACAGAAATTCACGTTGCTCTTCATTCTGTTATCTTTTTCTTCTAGGTAGATTTCGTGTCAGTCAATTGCACATCGAAATCTTAAGCTTATTCTATAATAATGCCTAAGATTATAGGATTATCTGTTAGTATTTATTTAATGGATAACTTAGTGAAGAAAGCATCTGCGAAGGTGATTACTTTTGTTAAATGAAGTCAATGCTTAAAATTTGCCCCGAAAAACAACTATATATGCATGTCACAGTAAAACTGGGCAACCTTAAAATGCTATTTTCAAAGTAAACCAAAAGCTAAAGATAATATTAAACTACACTAACCCTTAATTATTTAAACGATAGATTAAAAAAGATGTAGTTACTTTTATTGCTGTTTTACATATAACTAGAATTAAAATTTTAAATAATGGTCTGCATTAAGTTCTTGTGATTTTTTTGCAGGGTAAATTTGTATTAGTAAAACTCTAATTTTGATTATAGAATAATTGTTTATAAAATTAACACTTAAAAGTTTTATTTTTGTGAAAAATATTACTTATCTATAAATAAACGGAGATGCTGTATATATCTAAATGTATGTTAAGTCAGCTACTATTATCTTCCAGTCTTAATGTTTGTGACGTGAATAACAATTAAAACATTTTACTTTGAGTAATTATTGGATGTCAACCACAGGTTGTTCGTAGTAGGTAATTACTTTTAGGATTTTGCGGTTTTTGAAGTCAATCCATGCACACTTATTGGTCGAGAATTGTTGGTGTTATTTATACAGCCAAAAATCAGTTTATCTTGTTCATGAATGAAATGTGTACCAAAAGCTTCAAGGACAGGTGGATGATTGCAATTTAAGATCACCAATCATCCCTTATCAGCCATTTCAGTTGCTCAACTAAACCTTAATCATGTCTTACAAAGTTCTTCTGCATCAACCTTTTGTTACATCCGTAATGATCTTAATATTCCAAATTCTCTCAAATCAAAGGGGCACCTGTCCTAGTTTGCTGACACATATACCATAAAGGGTTTTAAGTCTTTCATAATAAAGGGAAAAGGAAAAAAATGCCCTAAAACAAACAAGTCAAAACCAAGACCATCATCCCATTTAATAAAGCAGATAAACCAACTCTTTCCCATCTTAAATTTTGGGTCATACCCTTTGTGCACTTAACCATTACCTACTTTCTTGAAGGTGCCATTTCAACCCCCACATAAAACTCTACCACTCCAACAACAAACTATTGAGGAAACACCTCTCATTTTATCTATATCCATGCTACTCTATATATACATATATGTTCCTCTAAAACCAAATATATTATTCCATTGGCATTCTAAGAGGGATCTTTTGCAATCAAGAAGCTGAAAAACCAACTAAGGGTGCATAAATTGTTGACAACTTAGACATGGCAGCAGCAACGGCAGAGAAGATTTCATGGAATTGTGCAGTGTTTGTGGCAGTAATGCTGGTGTTGAGTAGCTGCGAGTCAAACACAAGAGATTTTACGAATCAGGTGTTTCAGGAGAATGTCAAGAACAGAAATTACAACAAGGTGTGTGATGAGATTTACGTGGTTCGTGAGGGAGAGACCCTTCAAACAATCAGTGAAAAATGTGGAGATCCTTATATTGTTGAAGAGAACCCACATATTCATGACCCTGATGATGTTTTCCCTGGCCTAGTTATCAAGATTAACCCCTTCACCAATAGATCATAAAATGTTCCACTGTGGGATGTTTTTTTCAACCCCAGATTCTGCTGTGACAAATGAAGGTTACAGGTAAAACTTTGTCATGGAAAAAGCTTCTTATAATGTAACCATTTACCATTTTACGGTTTTAATTTCTGTGCCAATTGCTCGTCTTCAGAAGGATAGATGCATGATACATGAACTCAAAGTGGTTATGAATTTCAATGTTTCTGAATATGAGAACACATATTGTAGTGAAGTTTTTGTATAAGATATATTTAGTTTAAAATAGAAGGGAGAGAAATGAGAGGGATGTGTTACAAACATCAACCTTTATGGTTGAAACGTTGATAAAAAGAAGAAGAATTAGATTACAACTATTTTATGAATAAACTATTCTTAATTTATAAAAATATTAGATTTAATTTTGTTTATATTTTATCTCTTAAAAGTGTTTCAAAGAATCTTACAAGGGTTGTCGGAGTGAATTGGATTGAAG
>Ga0123341_1006112_pt1 | contig 10846 bp, 6 predicted proteins | sample Turbeapinknodule_FD_89959 | JGI IMG/M metagenome (GOLD analysis project Ga0123341, IMG submission 89959) | Root nodule microbial communities of legume samples collected from Mexico - Turtle bean Mexico pink nodule | ecosystem: Host-associated > Plants > Roots > Nodule | place: Mexico: Nepantla...
AATATAAGGACTCTAAAGTCAAATCAAAATATACTTTAATATTAAATACTTAAAAAGTATTTTTTATTTATAGGGATTCTATTCTACTCAAACAAAACTGTCTACATAAAAATGCATGTGTTTTATAAAAAAAATTTATCATACTTGATCACTCCTTAGTTAAAAAGTTCAAATCTAACTCGTGTTTTACATTAATGAGATTTTTACAATCTTAATCAATAAAAAAACATCTTAAATTTGTCTTTTAATATAGTTATTACAAAATTTAAATAAACTTATCGTAGGTAACGAATATGATCTAATAATAATATAAAATACTTTTGCACTATTGATTAACACATTCTATTTAAATTACACTGTAGACTCTACAACAGTTAATAATTTGCCATAAATTTTAAATTTAGATATTCTTCTTTTATCATAATGTTTTAAGGGTTTAACAAAAGAATTTGCTTTACATATATGTTATGAGTAATCTAATTATTATGTTTTAAAAACTCATTATCTTATTATAAATCATTTTCTGTGAATCTCAATAAGACATTGAACTCAAAGTTTAAAGTACACAAAATTAAATAAGACCCTAAACTCAAATGTTAAAGTAGTGTAAGTGAGTTGTTACCTATCTTGAAGAGACATGAAAAAACTTTTTATTTTTCTGAGTATATTAAAGTTTATCCCTTTTGTTCTCTCCTTTTAAGATATTTACTTACTTTAAATTTGTGCTGTAGATTAAGATGTAACTATCACATTTATGCTATCTTTTAGACGTGTCACAATTCATCTTTAACCTTTTATATGTTTCTTGATTCATTATCTTTTTATGGTTAAAATTTTGAGCATCACTGTATTTCCAACTTCAATTTTTTTTAGATAACCATGTTATTGCTACGTGTATATTTGTTTTTGTCAATAACTAATTTTTACAAGGAAGTATAGTTATTATCAGCTATAAAATATTACTTTTTATTCCTCAGTGATTAAACATTGATGAAGTGAGCTTCCACTTCTAGTGATTACTAATATTGATTTGCTTATGCTTTTCCCATAAATGGTGATTAAGTTTCCATTGACGATATTGACAACTTCTATAATGATTAAAAACGTATTATATCCTATAGTTATGGTTAACTATCATTTAAATTATTTCTACTAAGGGGTTATAAAGTATTAACCATAATTTTCCAGTAGGTTGTTAAGTTTATTATTTATTTATTTTTGTGTAAATTGACCTTGTTAGTTACTCTCACATCCGGGTTTCTATTTTTTTTTAAATATTATGATTTATTGATTTTCATTTAATTATCAAATAAATTTTCTTTGTCATCATCATATTTAATTTTTCTTCTACGTCTTTAGGGAAAAATATACATTTGTAACAAGAAAACGAGTTGGATGCATGATATATTTTTTTTAATCGCCAAAAGTAATGAATAAATTTAAAATACTTAAATTATTTTAACTCATAAAAAAAATCTAATGATGAAGTTTTATATAAGCTAGTTAGCCCGACAATAGAATTGTACCCTATGTAGCACAAACACGGACACAAACACGAATATGACACGGATACGTATAATTTCTAAAATGTAGGACACGAGAACACGAATCTATATATTATATAATTAAAAATTATATAAATTGACAATAAAAATGTATGTGCACAAATATGTTTCAGTTTTTTTTTTCGAGCAGAAAGATGTTTCTCATGGCTGGTTCAAAATGATTTCTTCCTTATTTTATAATCATAATACAAATTTATACAATAAGTTTAAGTTTTTAGAAAATTAATGTATTTCTCCTTTTTAAAATTATGTTAGAATTGTTAGAAATTCAACAAATATTTTTTGAATTCGACACTTCACCAATACATGTCCTATGAATATCGTAAGGATGTTGATGTCCGATACATGTGTTCGGACACACCATTTAAGAGACGTGTCCAAACCTCATAGATTATAAGGTCTAACCCCTACCTAATGAACTTTATATATAACTATTATATTTCTCAATAAAAAGCAATGTTTACTAATTTTATAAGATTAAGTGAGTTACTAAACCTAAATTCTAATCAAAACCATTTTTGGTATTGCAAGCAAAAATGTAAACGAGGAAGAGAAAAGTTATGTTAGTAGATTAATATGATGAATGCAAATGACAATATATATTTTTTTTCATAGAAACACTAAATGTTCTATCTTTTATATGGATTTTTTAACTTTTAATTATATTCTGAAAAAATGCTTTCAATTATATCCTACCTAGTTCCGAAACTTTAAAATCCTTGTCTTTTTCATGTCTTGAACATCCACATTTTATCGTCTCTCTTCTTACATTATGTTTGGAAGTGCTTGTGAAGATCAATTAATAACAATTTATTTTAATGCTTTTTATCAGCAACGATTACATTGACAAATGGTTTTATTATAAAATCATACACTATTGCTTAGACAATATATAGACAACATAATTCAATGCAAGTGTTTTATATTTTGGTTACTTAGTCGCATTATTGGTGGAAACAACTGAGTTGTTCAGTGCGAGTGTGTTGGAAGGCATGAATTTTAGATTTGTTATAAAAAATGAACTCAAATTGATAGCAAATAGTTTTATCAAGTTGCTTTTATTATCATAAAAAATGACTTAGAAAGATATATAAAAGTGTAGCTTGATTGATGTATTTTCTCTTTCACTTGTCTGAATTTTAGTCTTTTGTAAATTAATAATTTTATTATCTAAGAAATTAAAGTAACAAGCAAATATAAATTTTTATTAAAAACTCAATCAATAGTTGAGATTTAAAATTAATCATACATTTATAAAGTTTATTATCAGTCTTGGCTTCCTTAAACCAGTTTAATATTGGAATGGTATAAACTTCTGAATGTATGTCTAATATGAATGCATTATTATGAAGATATATAAAACAATGCTTAATGTTAAATTAAACGTTGTGTTATTATGTTGTTAATAAATCATCAAGGTATTGTCACTCACACTCACTATATATTGAAGACTTAACAACACGCAGAGAGGCTTCTCTATCTCACACGCAGACCAACCTTAAACACAAACAAGTTGGAATCTCTCCGATGTGTTACTTTATATGCTCATGGCATCTGCAGGAACAAGGAGTTTAGTTATGGCAGAAAACAAAGACGAAACCTATTCTGAAACTTCTGAATGTTCATCAGCCTTAACCATGCCAATGGCTACCAAGTGCAGATACTTGTTTCATAGATTATGCGGTTCTACCAATTCATGGAACAAAAGCACCCCCCCAAAAGGTCGAAGAATTTTCCACAGGGATGTGGAAAAAGAAGAATTCCAGTATGCTAGTAGTCACTGTCTCTCATCCTACTACAGTGTCTTTGTGGTTCGACTAGCAATCATGGTCAGTTTTTTTCTCTCCTTCAATATTTGGTCTCTAGTTTTGCTAGTAACTCAATGGTTTATATGAAGAAACATATTATTCTTGTTTCTTACATGTGTTTGAAATTACATAAGTGAAGCCAAGAAACTGGTTGTGAAGAAAAAAAACTGTTAGATTAGACATCCTTGTTTCTGATAACTAAAAATTAAGACCAATTTTTATTTTTTGACTAACCAAACACAATTTTGTTTTCATGCAGGTCATGCTAGCCATCTTGATAGGGCTTCTCACTATACTGACATGGCATTTCACGAAGATTTATACAGCAAAATCGCTTAACAGTTTGGCATATGGTTTGCGTTATGAACTCCTGCAACGCCCAGTTTTGAGGATGTGGAATATTTTGAACTCTACTTCTGAAATTACTACAGCTCAGGTCAAGCTGTCTCAGTATGTGATCAGACGTCACAGCAACCCTGCGACTCAAGCAGAACAAGTTGAGGTTGACTCTAAGACACTTACGGTTTAATAAACATAAAGTCATATTGAATAGCTGAATCATGTATTACTATTTTTGATTTGATACGCATCAAGTTCTAGATATAAATTGGATATTGATAACAATGCTATATGCAAAATGAAGCTTTATAATAAAGTTTCAACCGATTTTTAAATTTCAGGAAAGTTTAGTTATGAGTAGCTGATTTTCTCGACCACAACTTTCACTCTAACATTTTGATTTGATAAAATTCAGCATCATAGGATTTATTAAGTTGATTCTTGTATCCCTTTTTCTTTCTGTGTTGTTGTAATCGATACTTTATTGACGCTTACCATATTAACCAATTATGTCTTGCTTATTTGTAATGTTGCAACTCTAGCAGCTGTATGAAGCGATGAGGGCAGTAACATGGGCTTTATTTGCTAGTCGGAAAGCTCTAAACTCTATAACTATCAACTATAAGAATGGATTTGTGCACGCATTCCACAGAGATCTGAAGGACAACAACACATTTTACATCTATTCTGATCTTTCAAATTACTCCATGGGAGCCAGCAACTCTAATGAGGTCAATTCCGTTTCAACACATCAAGCATGGGATGATAAAGCCCTTCGTGGAAACTATTCAGCAATCTGGTACCGTGAGCCACTTGACCCTGTGAGTGGTGAAAAGATAGGAAAAGCTATGAAAATTGCGCCTGAAGACTTGATCAACATAGCTGGCTTTTCCCAAGTACCTGATGGTGTAGCTTCTTGGCATGTTTCCGTAAGCAAGTTCACAGATTCACCACTGCTTTCAGCAGCATTGCCAGTTTGGGACTCTTCTAATAAGACCATTATGGCAGTTGTGGGGGTCACAACTGCACTTTATAGTGTAGGACAGTTAATGAGAGAGCTTGTTGAGTTGCACAGTGGTCATATGTACTTGACTTCCCAAGAGGGTTATTTACTGGCAACTTCCACAAGTGCACCTCTTCTGGCAAATTCAACCAAGCCTAAGCTTAAGATGGCCGTTGACTGTGAAGATGACATAATTCGACAGGGAGCTGAGTGGTTGCAGAGAACTTATGGGAACAATTTCCCTCCAAGTCACGAGGTGCATGTAGAAAATGTCAAGCTAGGCCAAAAGACATATTACATTGACTCGTTCTTCCTACATTTGAAGAGACTTCCTTTGGTAAGTTTGAAGATACTTCACCTTTTCCTTGCATTTTATCTTGCAAATAACATTACTTTTGATGAGAAGGTCAAACATTGTACGAAAACTTTCTGGCTCTATTTCATTTCCGTTTCGAGTAATTAACTGTCCTATTATACTTTCTGAATGTCTACGGAATGTGATTTGAACTTTGTACAGGTAGGTGTGATTATCATACCAAGAAAGTATATCATGGGACAGGTAGACGAAAGAGCCTTCAAAACGCTGGTTATTCTGATATCTGCATCATTATGTATTTTAGTCATTGGGTGTGTTTGCATTTTGATATTGACAAACGGAGTATCAAAGGAAATGAATCTAAGAGCAGAACTGATAAGTCAACTTGAAGCAAGAAGAAAAGCAGAGGCATCAAGCAATTATAAAAGTCAATTCCTTGCAAACATGAGGTTTGTTTTTCAAGTAAATTTTTGGAAACACATAAAAGAAGAGCTTTCTTTATCCAACTTATGATCAAGTTTAAGATTTAGAGAAAAAAAGGAACAATTTTATCCACCAATACCCACAAGGAATATGAGACAACTAAATTTATATATTTCATGTATTGCTAAAACTTATTGTGTTCTGAAACATGTTGATTGGATACTATAAACTAGATCTTTATTTTATGATACTGTACTGAAGCTATTCAAATGGCCAATCTTTTCATTTGGTTTACGAGTCTGAGATTATCTTTCCGTTGAGCATTCAAAAATGTGCTTCATGGTGTCTTTCTTTTGTGAATAACAGTCATGAACTGAGGACACCGATGGCAGCAGTAATTGGGTTGCTTGACATTCTCATATCTGATGACTGTCTCACAAATGAACAATATTCAACCGTTACTCAAATAAGAAAATGCTCAACTGCTCTGCTCCGTCTTCTTAACAACATCTTGGATCTGAGTAAGGTGAGACATTAGCCTAACATTTTGATCAACAATAATTAAAAACCAGCTCCCTTTACCAATGCACTTCAGCCAAAAGTTTCCTAATATTATAAATACTTTAGGTGGAATCTGGAAAACTGGTCCTAGAAGATGCAGAATTTGACTTAGGAAGGGAACTTGAAGGGCTTGTAGATATGTTTTCTGTCCAGTGCATTAACCACAATGTGGAGACTGTTTTAGACTTGTCTGGTATGATTATCATTTTGGTAGTACGAGAGATTTTAGTTTAGTGAAATGTAATTGCTAAGAAGTTCTTTTAACAAGGTTTTAAAGCATGTAGTCAATAACTATTATCCTGCAGATGATATGCCAAAGATCGTCCGGGGTGATTCTGCAAGGGTGGTTCAAATATTTGCAAATCTGATCAACAATTCAATCAAGTTTACTCCATGTAAGTCAACAATTTAATGTTCTAGTTTTGTTAAGATAGTGGTAATGAAAAAAAAATATATATAAAAAGGTTTAGCAGCTTGAAATAAAAGGTCTCACAACTTTAAAATTGGTTATTGGAAATGATCTCCATGTTCACCCCCTAAAATTCTGTCTCAAACTTGGACATTGGTCAGTTCCATTGCTTTTCCTAAAGCACAAGGTTTGAAGGTGATAAAAAGCTTCTTCTTTTCAGGCGTGTTTCTCTTATGAGGAGTACTACATAATGACTGGCCTACAGTAAGAGAGTTAGTTTTAGTTGTTTTGTAGTTAGCTCCTACATTATGTAAGTTGTCAATCATTTGTGGGTTATGTGAACCCTATTCATTTCCTTCTAGAATAAATTTTATTTAAATTTCTTCAACTAAGATTGAGCGAAGATCTTTTGATTTTATTCACTGAATAAGTATTAACTTTTTAAAAGAAATTACAACGCGAGGAAGCATCAAAGTTGGTGATCTTAAAGTTGTGACCACATTCATTAGCATGTCACCCTAAAATTCAGAAGAATTTTAAATGAGTCTATTGCTATGAACCAATAAAGCTGTGATAGAAGACTAATCCAAACTCTTTCAAATGTGTTGCAGCGGGTCATATTGTTCTGCGAGGATGGAGTGAAATCCCAAATTCTTCCGTTGGCAGTCCAAATTTTCCTCTTGACCAGAAGAAATTATGGAGTTTACAGAAATGCAGAGAGAAACCAAATGCAAATCATTCAAAAAAGGCATCTATAAAAGACAACAAAGTGATACTTTGGTTTGAAGTTGAGGACACGGGCTGTGGTATGTCTACAAAATCTAAACAGAGCAGTCCCTTTTGTGTAATAATAAAATCAATTTAAGGATAAATCACTGTGATTTTCTTTCTCTATGTGACATAGGTATTGACCCAAGCAAGTGGGATTCCGTGTTCGAAAGCTTTGAGCAAGCTGATCCATCTACTACTCGACTGTAAGGAATTCAAATTTTCAACAAGACAAGAATAAAAATTTACCTTTTATCTGGCAAATGATAAACGAGATTGTCATTAAACTTCAAAATTAATATGAAACTTTTATCCAAAGGTTTAAAAACCTTTTTGAATGCTGTGGCGTCAAGATTTATGGAGTTCTGAAACCTTTACTCATTTCAGGCATGGAGGCACTGGTCTTGGTCTTTGCATTGTCAGAAACTTGGTAAGTCTTACCTTATGTGTAAAGTTTCATGTTAGTAGTAAAGTACCCTTATCACTTCGTAAATCACAATGAACGAGTCCAATGAAAAGCAAAAGGAAAAATTGTGTCTGCACTGCACAAATATGTGAACCATCGGTTACATAAGGGAAGCATTAATGAGCTACCTGTATTAAAAGAACAGCAACAATAGCATTGTCATTTATTTAAGAAGAGTATAGATGTCAAGGTTTATCAATTCCCTTTGTATTTCTCGTTTTCTCTTCTAAAATAAATTGAGACTTGAATATAATTTCCTTATTATTGTGGGGTGGCAGGTTAACAAGATGGGTGGGCACATCAAGGTAGTAAAAAAGGAGGGCGCAGGAACACTGATGCGATTATGCTTGCTTCTCAGTGCGCCCATGGATATCACAGAACAACAGTGTGCAGTAGATTTGACAGACAGTGGCTTAGTGGTGAGTGGAATCACTCTTCTGGGCCAATAATTTGAAATAAAAAATATTATATACTTGTGTGCATGATTCTGTTATAGACTATGCATTAGTGAGACTCCAAAAAAGGAAAAAAATTGCACAGTTGACAGCATTGCAAATGCTGTTGCAGTCCTTTAGTTGACTTTGCAAGTAAACAAAGCAAAAGCTGAATGACATCAGTCTTCTTGTAATGATGCATCCTCACTTATTGTTAAATAAAAGATATTTTTGTTAAATGCATTTTACTGAAACAAATGGATTTGTGTCATGTGAGCATTTTTAGTCAGAACCTATTCCAACAACAAGAGAAAATCACTGGAAGGCTTATAAACATGTTCCTAATAAGAAGTGCCAATGTAGGTACTGCTCGGCTTACATGGCAACATGGGTCGATTAATTACATCCAAGTGGCTTCAGAAAAACGGGGTGTGCACAATGGAAGCATCTGACTGGAATGGACTAACTCAAATTTTGAGGGAACTATTTCATGCTAGAAGTTCAGTGCATAATACTGACTTTGATGCACACTATTCAGCAAAAGAGGAATTGAAGTCTAAACTACTCAACATACGAGACATGAGGAACCCAGTATTTGTCATTGTTGTTGACATTGGATTACTTGACTTGAGCACAGATATATGGAAGGAACAACTTAACTTCCTTCATAGGTACTTTGGTAGAGCAAAGTTCCTATGGATGCTAAATCATGACACTTCCAATAACATAAAGATGGAGCTCCGTAGGAAAGGGCATATACTGATGGTCAACAAACCCCTTTACAAAGCAAAAATGATCCATATTTTGGAATCCGTCATAAAGGAGAGAAATTTTGAGCTACAAAAGAAAAACATGATTGTTCCAAGGACAGCAATGAAAGAGGGAGATTTACACGAATTTCTTGAGATTGATTCCACTCATTTTGATGCTGCTAGCTCTGATGATTCTGACCTATCTGACATAGCTGGTTCTAATCCTGTTAGTGCTAATGGAGATAAACCAGTTGAGAAGCTAGACAAATCTCATCCATCATCACCATACCATATGAATAACTGCCTAGATAGATTAACCAATGCAAATGAATGTTTGGAGGAAAATAATTTGAGGAAAGAAGAATCTTCTAGTCCCAGCTCCAATTATGCCACTGAAGACAACCAACCTAAATCACTGTATACCAAAGAATCACCATCCATTTCAACAGGAGATCAGGATGAAGATTCTGAATGTAGGGAAACACATAGGGTCACCAGCTCAAGTAAAGCAGTAGATGGAAAGAAATCTCTTGAGGGCCTAAAGATTTTGCTTGCAGAAGATACACCGGTACTTCAAAGGGTTGCAACCATAATGCTTGAGAAAATGGGAGCAGATGTAGTTGCTGTAGGTGATGGACAACAGGCAGTAGAAGCTCTCAGTTGCATGTTCACTGCTGAAGATTGTAGAAGGGAATCACTCCAGAAGGAAAGAAACACAAGATCTCAAACAGAGATTTTGACTAGCCGTCCATATGACTTGATCCTAATGGATTGTCAGGTATGATCTAGAAAAAAAAAAATACTTTCAGTCATTTACACGTTTACATGACAATACAACATACATGACAACACAACATAAATGTAACGATAACATTTTTCTTGTTTTTTACAGCAAGTGAATATGAGCATTAATATTCTAATTATGTGGTTCTTTGTTGAAACAGATGCCAAAGATGGATGGCTACGAGGCAACCAAAGAAATCAGGAAATCAGAAGTGGGAACAAGCTTGCACATTCCCATTGTTGCTCTTACAGCACATGCAATGTCATGTGATGAGGCCAAATGCCTGGATGTGGGCATGGATGCTTATTTGACAAAGCCAATTGATTTCAAAATGATGGTGTCCACCATTCTTTCACTCACTAAAACAACATCTTGACCTCTCTCTCATAAGCTCCAAACTAACAAAGGGTTGGCTCAGACAGCCTAGAAATGTATAGAAGTTTACCTAATAAACATAAAAAAATCATAGTTTGACATGTGTATCTACAAATGTAATCCAATTTTCCCTACTCTTTCACTCGTACGTAGTCAATATTGGTGTAGTAGGTACTGATCTATATGGTGTGTGCATAGAGGTCTGCACTGTGCGGAAGGAAAAACACTATGTTTACCCAATTATCAACTACTATTTACATATTTTCTGATTGAATAAACTAATACAGTATGGCAGAAGGTGTACGCGGCTCCTCTTCACAACAAATATCTAAGCAAGGGGTGCGGAATTTGGTGGCTAAAAAGTAAAAAAAACGGTGAAGTAGGCCAATTCCATGTCTTCTGAACTCTTTCTTCTTAGCCAAATGTTTCGGCTTTATAGATTTTCATCGACACAATTTGATTCGTTTCCAGTTTATAAATGCACCAAAATTCTAAACTTGCAGTAAAAGAAAAAAAGTAGGATTTGGCGCATGCAGCAACATTCGCGTTATTAGCACGACGCTCTAACCAACTGACCTAATAGGCCAATTGAAATTTACAGAAAACAATTTTTTCATATTGGAATAAAAGAGGATTGATTTATTATACTTATTTAACTCTACTCGTTAATGTTTGATTTAACTTTTTTAAATCCGAGAGATATGGTTGGACTAAAGCAATTGTTAAATTGCTTTACCCTCTTTAACCTAGCGAGTTTCGTAGATGGGTCAATTGGAATGAAAAAAATGTTCATCATTGAAGTAATATTTGAAGACTTCTGGAGTTAAAAAATTATATATATAT